>Ga0224506_10000787_pt1 | contig 24913 bp, 25 predicted proteins | sample SF_Jan12_sed_USG_2_FD_169108 | JGI IMG/M metagenome (GOLD analysis project Ga0224506, IMG submission 169108) | Sediment microbial communities from San Francisco Bay, California, United States - SF_Jan12_sed_USGS_8_1 | ecosystem: Environmental > Aquatic > Marine > Sediment | place: USA... | reverse complement strand
TTGGCAGGTATTGACTATTTTTCGATCTCCTCATACCCCACCCGAAGGATTATATACCCAATCATTCCAGAAACTGCCGTTATCAGGATCAATATGGTGAAAACCGTCCAAGTGAATTCAGCCTGGTTTATGATTATTTTGAACAACCAGGCACATATACTAATTAACCCAATGATGGCCCCAATGACAGCGCTAATTCCGTAATAAATAGCAATTCCTCCGTTTATTCCGTTGATTGTTTTCTTGTTCATGCTCTGCGTGTTTTGCGTTTAATAAAACCTGTTAGCCATGACGAACAGTTTATAATGTTCCATGCGTAAACAACCACCTCTGCCCACTACAATTTAGAATTTTTTTTTTACTTATGCCAATAAAAGTTGTAAACAGCCCCTCATGGGCGTTGAGGGACAGGATCGGCTACTCGACTGCCTCCAGTTTCTTAATTCTCGTCCGATTTTTTTACTTCCCATAATATGGTGTTAGAATTCCCATTGCTTTCAGTGTAATTAAAGCTGTGTTGTCATTTTCAAACAGGTGTTAACAGGGTACGCATGACCCTGTACAACCGTGATGTATTAATTGATCGTATATAAACCTGTTTTTAACCATTACGTATATACAACCAATCATTGTTTGATATGTCAATCACATGACATCCAACTAAAAATGAAAGCAGTAGTTTGTGAAAAATACGGCCCGGCAGAAGTACTCCACATGAAGGAGGTGGAGAAACCAGTCCCGAAAGACAATGAGGTACTCGTAAAAATAATAGCCACAACGGCCCATATTGGTGATACAAGAATCAGGGGTCTTAACGTACCGTTCTGGCAAAAGCCATTTATACGTATATACCTGGGATTATTAAGACTCAAACAACCAATCCTCGGAATGGAGATGGCCGGTAAAATTGAAGAAACAGGTAAAAACGTTAAGAAATATAAAAAGGACGACCAGGTCTTCGCCTTGTTGTTTCCGGGTAAAAAACCGTTTGGTGGTTATGCTGAATATAAATGCATGCCCGAAGATGGGTTTTTGGCGACAAAACCCAACAATATGTCTTATGAAGAAGCTGCTACCCTCCCTGCTGGCGGTGTGACAACGTTGATTTTATTGAGAAAAGCCAAAATCAGCCCTGGGCAGAAAGTACTTATATATGGCGCTTCCGGTAGTGTGGGGACAACTGCGGTACAGATTTCAAAACACCTTGGGGCAGAGGTAACGGGCGTTTGTAGCACAAAAAACCTCGAACTGGTAAAATCGCTGGGGGCAGATAAAGTGATTGACTATACCACTACAGACTTTGCCCAAAGTGACGAGACTTATGATTTGGTTTTAGATGCTGTTGACAAACTATCAACTTCAAAGGGGAAAAAAATTCTGAAGAAATCAGGAAAATACCTTAATGTGGGCCGGGATTCCGGTTCCCGGAAAGACGTAAAAAGAGAACAACTACTATATCTGAAGGACTTGGTAGAGCGGGGAAAACTACGTGCTGTCATAGACAGTCGTTACCCACTTGAACAGATTGTGGAGGCCCACAGGTATGTAGAAAAAGGGCATAAAAAGGGAAATGTGGTCATTACTGTTGGCAACCCTGATGAATTCTAATCTCCATGAAAGCAGCAGAAAAAACAACAACCCCCGGCTATTTATTACTTTTGTTTGTGCTGGGATTTGGCATGTTTATGTTCACCCGGACCGGCCATATAGTACCGTATTTTGACTTTGCCATACTGTTGGCGCCGGTTATTATTTTAAGGTTTAGCAGAATCCAACCGCTAAAAAGGGGAACATGGCTTACTTTATTGGGCTTTCTTTTAAGCATGAATATCGCCTTGTGGGGACTGTTTAAGTTCGACAACGAAACACTTACTGTTACTTTTGGCCTGATAAGAAGTTCCTTACTTGCTGTTATTTGGTTTTTGCCCTTTTTTGTTGACCGGTTGATATACCCAAAAATTTCTAATCAGGGCATATTGCCATCATTAATATTCCCGGTCGTTACTACGGCCATTTTTTACCTGTCCTCACTGGAAGGCCCCTTTGATGATGGAGGAGGGACAACGAGTACTTTTGGGTTTGTTTACAGAAGCCTTGTTTTTATGCAGGTACGTTCATTGTTTGGCATCTGGGGACTGGTATTTATGCATTCGTGGTTTGTTTCAATAGTCAACCATTTTTGGGAAAATCAGTCCGGTTGGAAGATGATCAAAAACCCCGTGATATTGTATATCTCCATCATGCTCATGTTGTTTGTTTATGGAACCATAAAGACCTCCACTATATGGTCGTCAAAGCAGGAGACTGTAAAAATAGCTGCTGTTGTTCTCGTTCCGAAAAACAAAGAGGCCGTGCCCATGTCGAGGATTTTTAATTCAAAAACCACCTCGCCGTTCGGGGAAACAATATCACGGATTGAGAATTTAACAAAAGCTGCGGCAGATGCAGGAGCCAGGATTGTTTCTTTTCAGGAATTTGCAATGGTCATCAAGCAAGCGGATGAACCAATACTCATAGAGCAGTTTCAAATAACAGCCAGAGCGAACAATGTGTTTTTGAGTATAACTTATGCCTTTTTCTCAAAAGAAGGAAAAGGCAAAAACAAGCACCTCTTTATAGATGACAACGGCAAAATATTATTGGACTACACAAAACGCTACCTGCTCGGGTTTGGGCCTTTTGGAGAAACAGGTGTGTTTGAAAAAGGGCCGGAAGTAATACAGTCAACAGAGACGCCTTATGGCAAAATAGGCATAGCTGTTTGCCGGGACATGGCTTTTTCTTCGTTCATCAGACAGGCCGCCAACGACCAGGTTGACATCATGCTTGCACCATCATACGACTGGCCTGAAAGCAGGTCTGCATGGTACATTACCAGCGCGGTGGAAAATGGGTTTTCACTTGTGCGCCCCACGTATAATGGCTACTCATATGCGTCAGATTTCCATGGAAATGAGTTGGCTTTTATGCATTCAGATCAAACGACATCGGGTGTTATGTATGCTGATGTCCCTGTAAAAGGCATACGGGTTTTGTACCCTGTAGTGGGTGATTGCCTCGGATATCTGAGTCTGGTGGGTATGGTTGCCATCATTGGGTTGGCCTGGGCACGGAAAAGAAAATCGTAAGCTTGGACAAATCAAAAATAACCCGATTCATCTCATTTCCATAAGTTATACATACACAAAACGGTTGTTGAGCAATTCGAAAAAGTGGTTTTCTATAAATTAAAAGGTAGGATTAGTATTATCCGCTCAGGCAGGGCAAATGACTTGAACAAAAATATTATATTGTTATATTTGACATCAAATATAACAACTATGAAAAGTGTACTCGCCCTCTTGTTTATTGCAATACTGCTGGTCAGTTTTGAGATTCAACCAGAACATGGTTCTGAAAAACCGGAGAAAGTAAAAATGTTGAAGGCCCTCATCATTGACGGGGAAAACAACCATGGTGTTTGGCCACTGACTACCATACTGCTGAAAGACTATCTGGAACAAACCGGATTGTTTGAAGTGGACATTGAACGGACGGCCTATACCTGGCAAGGTGGAGCACTCGACAAAAAAGCCCTTGGGGTAAAAGACGCCAAAGAACTGCTCACTTTATACCCGCTACCTGATGGAAAGAAAACAACTGCGGTGGACCAGCCCATCCCGGATCCTGACTACAGTCCTGATTTCGCAAAATATGATGTAGTGGTGTCCAATTTTGGGGCCAGGGCCTCCGACTGGCCCGATGCCACCCAAAAGGCCTTTGAAAAATACATGGCCAAAGGCGGAGGCCTTGTCATTGTTCATGCGGCCAACAATTCCTGGGCAAAATGGCCGGAGTACAATGAGATGATCGGCGTAGGGGGCTGGGATGGTCGCAATGAAGAAAGCGGCCCCTTTGTGTATTACGACAACGCAAATAAGTTGCACCACAACACTTCCGAGGGAAAGGGTGGTGGACATGGGCCACAGCATGAGTACATTCTCCAAACAAGAGCCCCTGACCATCCGATTATGAAGGGCCTTCCTGAAAAATGGATACATACAAAAGACGAACTGTACCATCAGTTAAGGGGCCCGGCGAAAAACATGACCATATTGGCCACCGCATGGTCTGACAGCGAAAAAAGAGGTACTGAAAGACATGAACCGTTGCTGTTCACCATCAATTACGGAAAAGGCCGTGTATTTCACACCGCCCTGGGCCACATGGACTACTCTATGGAATGTGTTGGGTTTATGGCCACCTTCCAACGCGGTGCCGAATGGGTAGCGACAGGAAAAGTAACACAACCGGTACCTGCTGATTTTCCAACAGAAAAGGCCGTAAGTTTAAGAAAATGGAAAAAAAGACATTAATCCAGTTATTGAGGCCCTGGCCTCAATAACTGAACATTTTAAATAACTATTCTGTCCTCATTTCATGCCTGTCCATCTCCTTTTCCCAGCTCTCCAGCAGGTTTGAAAGGCTGTCAGTCATAAGCCCTTGATCATCGAGAAGATTTTTTTCTTCCGAAATATCAGCGGACAAGTCAAACAAATACCGGGTGGTATCTATCCGTAAATATTTCCACTGTCCCAGCCTGACGGCCCTCCCCTTTTTAAACCGCCAGAAAAAGGGTCTTTCAGGCAAAGGTTGCTGATGATTTCCAGGTCGGATCAACGACAGGAAGCTACGGCCATCCAGTTGGTGACCGGACAATGCCTGCTCATTGACCAGTTGGGCCATAGTCGGGAAAATGTCCATGGAAAGTACGGTTTCGTCACTCACCCCCGGTTGTATCTGTCCCTTCCAGCTAGCAATAGCCGGCACGCGGTGGCCACCTTCCCACACACTCCCTTTCAGGCCGCTGAGCGGCAGGTTGGATCCCACTTTGGCCGCACCGTTGTCGGAACAAAAGATAATCAACGTGTTTTCCAGGAGTTGTTGGTCTTCCAGGTATTTAACAAGCACCCCTATACCTTCGTCCATCGCTTCAATCATTTCCTTGTAGGCCCCTTCACGGTCTTCCCGTGACCCCAGGTTATCAAACTCCCCAATGATTGTCCGGTCGGCCGGATCATTTCTTCCCTGATAGGGAAAGTGGGGGGCCTCATGGGCCATGTAAAGAAAAAAGGGGTTGTCCTTATTATCTGAAATAAAGTCAATCCCGGCCTTTGTAATAAGGTCGGTACTATAGCCCTCTTCCACTACCGTGTCTTTGTTCAGCCACCAGTCATAATGGCCTTCCTGGTCGATGTGGGAGTGGTAGTCGACATTGCCACTGACAAAGCCCTTAAAATAATCAAAACCGTGGTTTGTGGGTGAAAAGGCCGTATCGTACCCCAAGTGCCACTTGCCTGTAATGGCCGTTTTGTAGCCCTGTCCTGACAGGTACTCAGCCAGCGTAGTGGTACTGTGGGCCAGCCCGGTATGGCGGTGGTTTTTTGCGGTCACCACCCCCTCTATCCCTGCCCTTTGCTGGTAATTTCCGGTCATCAGTGCGGCCCGGGTGGGACTGCACACAGCCCCGTTAGAATGATAATCTGTAAAGCGGATCCCCGTCCGGGCCAGGGCATCGATATTGGGTGTTTTAATGCGGTCGTTTCCATAGCAGCCCAGGTCGTTGTACCCCAGGTCATCGGCCATGATCAGGATGATGTTGGGTTTGGTGGGCGTTTCCCTTTCTTTGTTATTTTTTATTTCTCTTGTACAGGCCGTGAAAACAATCTGGACAAGTAGTAAGAGATGTAGAACAGACCATTTTCTTTTCATAGGGCAAGGTTTTATACGGAGACAAATATCAAATATTATTTCCGGAAAGGAAACCAATTAATAGTGTATAAAATAATCACATCCGGATACTTCCGGTTCAGAATCATCATTTACAGTAGGACGTTTTTTTCAGTATTTTATTCAAACCCTCTTTGTCGAATAAAATTCTCCCAACTTTAATGTCCGACCATCCCTTTTTTAAGATGTATGTAAAAGCCGGCCGGTCGTTGATTAACTTACAATCTAAATAATAGTTGGAAATCTGCTCATTTGAAACACTTTTTAGTTCCTCAATATGAGTGGATATTATGAAAAATGAGTTGTGATACTTACTTAAACCTATTATTGTTGTTTTACAAATCTCAGAAGCATCTTCGATATTCGTACCACTAAAAAGTTCATCAAATACAGCAAAGCACCTCTTTCCATTTTCGGCACTTTTTAATACCTTTTTTAGATTCATAACCTCGGTCATAAAATGGCTATAACCGTTCAGGATATCGTCTCTTCTGTTAATTTCAATCGAAAAATTATTACAAAAGGGTATTTCTCCATATGAAGCAGGTATTCCTAAACCTAAATGTCCACAGTACATACAAAGTCCGACGGCCTTTAAAAAGGTCGATTTACCTGACATATTTGGGCCATTTAAAACCACTACATTACTACTTGTTTCAAAATCATTCCTGACTGGTGTATCGATCAAAGGATGAAATAATCCAACTAGTTTGATTCCTTTCTCATTAAAATTCGGAAAGACAAATTTATTATTGAGAATTCCCAGGTTTATTGATAAGTAAGCTTCGAATTGAAATAAGTCCTTCCAAAAGACAGAAATAGTGCCCTTTGATTTCAGGTCATTAATTTTTTTGGAAAGATGTATGATGTGTTTATCCTTTAGCCTGTGTTCCCTTACAAGACCCTCATATTTATGCAATTCGAATCCTGATAAAAAGAGTAAAATCCGCTTTATAACAGATTTGTAATCATCCGGGAACTGTGTTAGGTCCAGTCTCGAAAAATAATGCAAGTTCAGGCGATGAAAAAATAGTATTAATTGATTGAACTTTTTGATATATCGTGCTTTCTCACTTTTTGCAGTTAGTATTTTATACTTGAATGCTTTTTGAGATAAATCCTCAATTTTCTCATTATTTAAAAAATAATAGACCTCGGTTACGTAAATAACCGAATAGGAATATTTCTTTAATACATCCATGTTGGCGTTAAATCCTTTGAAAATATTTTGACGGTTGATTATCTCAGCTTTTGATTGTAAAGGGTTCTTTAAAATTTCAAGGATTTTTTGTTTTGTGAACATATTTAGAGAATAATTGAATATTGGTAAAACTTCACTTTCGATATTTAAGTCCTGTATATTGTTTATTTTCATTTTCTCTAAAATATATTTATCTTTTTAGCTTTTTTTCAAAAAACATGCCACTGTTTCCCGGTCAATTTTCTGATGTTTTTTTTATATATAAAATTCCCACCTTTGGGCTATCACCCAACTGAACTATATTTCATTGGTGGTCAGGCGGGCCTAATAAAAAGCTAAAAGTTTTTGAATCAGGTAGTGCTTCCCTTCCCCTTAAAACCGTCTTCCAACAAATCCTTTAGATAGTTAATGGCCCTAATGTTTGTAAACTTTTTATAGAAGATGACAGCCTTAAATCTCTGTTGGTATTTTTGAAAACAAAACTGTGTTGATGTGTCGAATTAACACAGTTAAAGGTTTACCAAATCCAATTTCCTTAAATGGAACAGTATCATTTTTTAAATCAACAAACTCCCTAACAATTTCTCCCGTATTCACTGAACCATTAGTAAGATCAATTCTTGCATCATTGTTGTACTGCATTCGTTTCATTCTGATTTTAAGGAAACCAAAACATCCCCCAACGCCCATTGCAGTGGGCATCGGGATGTATAAAGGATGTCTGTCAGTCCGAAGATACAATCAACTCTTGTAAAATCCGATATGGAATTACATACGTTTTTAAAAACAACTCAGTAAAAATTATTGACCGGAAAAAGATACTTAAACTAAAAATTGCATAGTTATTTTAACATTAATACATTTCAAAAATTTTATAACAAAAACTCAATTGATCAAATATGAAGAAAAATCCATTTTTTGTATTCTTAGGCTTTACTTTAATATTCACCATTCAATCCTGTAAAGAGGAGCTTCCTCCTCAATCCATCGATTATCGTAGCACCAAATTCGGTTCCGGTATATATATTGCCGGAAATAGTGGCTTCCCCACTGTTGATTGGGGAAGCGAAGAGGGTATGTTTTTGTTAAGAGGAGTTTATCAGGACATCAGTATACACGCAATTACAGGGGAAATTAGCTGGACCAATACGCTGCCACTAGGCGACACTAAAATTCAGGTCATTGCCCAAAATTCATTTGGTCAAGTCAGTGTTGACCTTACAATCACTTCCGTGATGGCCGGAAAATTTTTGGGAGCATTCAATACAGACCCCAACTCTACTGTTTTAGACCAAACGGGTTTAGAAATGGACTTCTTATCTGATGGCACATTTAAGGCTAGGTACAACACCTTTTTATCTAGTGATGGCTCTTATACTTTAAGTGCAGACAACACCACCATCAGCGGAACGTTCACCATGCCCGGGACGACTACCCTTTATTCCTTTGAGGGCATCATTAGTTATACTGCTACACAGAAACCTTCTATTACAGGCTACCTTAAGCAGGGTACCAGTACTACCTGGAGTGGATACTTCAAAGTAGACATGCAGTAATTAGTACAACATTGTCATTTTTGGAGATATTCAATCACCACCCACAAGCATCTGCCGAAGTCCCCGGAACCGTATTGAAGGGCAGGATTTGTAGGTGGTGATCCTGAATCTACACCTTCCCCATGACGATGGTGAGAGAATCTCCATGGTTTTTTCAAACCTGACAAGGTAGGGCCAGTCACACGGTGTTATTTCTGCTTCAATAACAATAATACGCGTTTTTTTTTACTCTAAACCCCTAAAATCACCACCTTTCCCGCCACATGCCCCTCATCCAGGTACTGCATGGCCGCTTTGGTCTCTTCCAGCGGGTACGCCCGGTCAATGACAGGGGTGAGTTTGCCCTCAGCAGCCAGTTGTCCCAGGAATTCCAGGTCCTTTGTATTCATTTGGGCTGAAACACTGCACATCTTTTTTCCCCTCTTTTGGGAGAGAAGATACCCAATGAGCATGGCCTGGAAGAGCTGCCGCATACTTCCACCGGCACAGGCATATATACCACTTGATGTAAGTGCATTTTTGTATTCAAACACCGACCGGTTGCCATTGGCCGCGTAGATCAGGTCGTATTTTTTATCCTTTTGGGTAAAATCTTCTTTCTTGTAGTCGATGATATGGTCGGCGCCTATAGACCTGACCATTTCGGTCTTGGCCGTACTGCACACGGCCGTCACTTCCGTCCCATAAGCTTTGGCTATTTGCACGGCAAAAGAACCCACCCCACCGGAAGCACCGTGGATGAGCACATTTTGTCCGGCCCGTATTTGCCCGTTGTCGCGCAGACCCTGCAGGGATGTAATACCCGCCACTGGTAGGGTGGCAGCCACCGAAAAGGACAATGCTTTTGGCTTGAGCGCCAGAGAACCCTCATCGGTGCAGACGTATTCTGCACAAGTGCCATAGCGTTTGTTTTTAATGGCCTCACCAAACACCTCATCACCCGGTTTTAGTTTGTGCACCTTTGGCCCCACGGCCTCCACTACCCCGGCCACATCGGCTCCTACCCGACCGGGTTTGGGCCTGAAAAAGCCCTGTATAAAGCGTATTAAGAAGGGGGATGCCCGCATCATCCGCCAATCCAGGGCATTGAGTGAGGCTGCATGTACCCTGATCAGTACTTCGTCGTTTTTGGGAACCGGCTTTTCAATCTCTGACAGTTGCAGAACTTCCGGCCCGCCGTATTGATTGTATGTGATAGCTTTCATGGTATAATAATGTCACCCCTTATGGGGTTCAATGGTAATATCGTTTTTTTAGTATAATAATGTCACCCCTTATGGGGTTCAATGGTTATGTCATTTTTTTGGTATAATAATGTCACCCCAATGGGGTTTTATTGGTCTTATTGTTTTATTGATTGTAATACCGGCCCTTTGGGCCATTGCCAGGCATACAATAAAAGAAGCACATGCTATTTCAATAATTCCGAAAAACAGGTAATATAACGTTGGGCCTGACATGGAACAGCGGGCTGTGAGCGTCGGTTCCCCTCACTTGTATTCATAGACTCTCCCGCTCATGCATTGGGTGTCAACAAGTGAGAACTGGATGGAGGTCCCGGGCGCAACCCTTCAAGGATTTGGAGCCCTTGAAGGGTTGGTTACAGGTCGCCTAATAAAATTCTACTACATGGGCGCTGACCGTGATGGTACGCTTAATGTAAAATGGTGGCACGCCACCTGCATGTTCTTCAGTAACTATATTCACCAGCGCCCTGGATCCACCGGTCAGATTGGCTTTTTCAACCATCTCGGCATAAGCATTTTGGTAAAGCTGCTTCTTGTTCAGACCACCAAAAATGAGGACATAGGTAACGTCATCGCTCCCACTCACCTTTTCCAGTACCCGGTAATTGTTTTCTGAAAGGTGCACCTGGGTATTGTTGGTATTGTGGTTCACCATTAGTGCAGCGTTCACGCCACATGATCCCAACAATGCAATTGATGCCATTGCCAGGAAAAGGATTGATATTCTTTTCATTGTATTAATTATTTATAGTTGTTTAGTAAAAAATCACAAACTCGTGTTGTTTGTTTTTCCCTGTTTACTCAACCTTAAAGGGTTTCGGCATATTCATATCTCAATATTTTTTATGTTTAATAACGCAATTTTCATGCCCCTTTTCAGCTTTCAAATTTCTCTTTTAACCCAAACAAATCGTAGGGCTGTTCGCTATAAGCATCATGAAACATATAGACCGTGAAGACGATGAAAGCGACAAATAGCAGCACAATCAGTATCTGGCCCCGAGTGGTTTTTTGAATGGGTTGTTTTGGTTGGCTTTCACAACTTCCGCCCGGGCACAGTTCGGGTTTGTTTTTGAAAAACAAGGGATAAAAAGCACAGCCCAGGCAAATGCCAAAAGCGGCCTCGAAAAAGAGGAACATCAGGCAGATCATACACAATATTCCGGATATGGGGCTCCAGGAATTGGATACCACCAGGTGGATAAATAAGACCAGAGCCATGCCGATACCAATAGACCAGGCAAATTTTTTCTGGGGTGCCGCCACATATTCCGGCGCCTGGTTGCGCACAATCAGCCGGCCCAGTATTAAGGTAGGGGCATATCTCGGGTTGACCAGCACCCGGACCACAATGTCGATCAGAAAAAAGGTGACCCCGTATTTGATCAGCGTGAAGTCCTGAACCAGGGAGGCCCGTTGAATGGCCATAAACATGATGAAGAACAGGACCCCGGCCGCTGCCCTGATCTCCCTTTCGTTGAGTACGGGGACACTGTAGCCTGGTACGTGTTCCCCAAAGTTGAATATTTTGTTCATTGTTGTTGGTTGTTATCAATATGTCACCCCTGCGGGGTTTAATGGTATTATTGTTTTTGTTATCAACATATCACCCCTATGGGGTTCAATGGCATTATTGTTTTTGTTATCAACATGGGACTACCATGGGATTCTCTTATCTAATATCTAAAATCTAATGTCTATATTTTTACCACCACATTCCCCCGCTTCCTTCCGGTCTCCACATAGCGGTGGGCTTCAGTCAAATCTTCCAGTGGGTATTCTCTGTCGATAATGGCCTTGATCTTTTCCTCTTCCACCAGTCCCCTAATGATCTCCAACTCCCGGTTTTTATTCACCGACATAGCCAGAATGGCCCGTTTTCCACCGCTAAGTCTGGTCCACAAAGTCTGCAGCAATGGGACGAAACCCGCCACCGTGACCAGGTAACGACCCCGTGGCTTCAGGGCCCTTTTGCAGCGCATAAATGTGCTTTTTCCCACCGTATCGAATATGATGTCGTACCGGCCTTCATGTTGTGTAAAGTCCTCGCAGGTGTAATCCACCACATGGTCGGCGCCCAGCGCTTTTACCAGCTCCATGTTTATTGCACTGCATACGCCCGTTACCTCGGCCCCATAGTATTTGGCCAACTGTACCGCATAAGTACCTATGCTCCCTGACGCCCCGTTGATCAGTACTTTGTCGCCGGAACGAATGCCCCCCTTTTGCTTGAGAAAAAACAAGGCCGTTGTGGCACCGTCAACCAGGGCCACAGCTTCTTTATGTGACACATTATAAGGCTTCATGGCCAGAGATGCCTTTTCACCCATGCACTTATATTCGGCGTAAACACCCGTGCCAAAACCGCGGAAACCATATACCTGGTCGCCCGGCTTAAAACGGCTGACCTTTGAGCCAACGGACTCCACTATCCCTGATAATTCAGTGCCCAGTATTCTGTATTTTGTTGCCGGCCTGGTCAGTCCGAGTATTACCCGACTCAGGAAGGTATCGCCCCTGCGCATCATGGTGTCGGCCGTGGTAACAGAAGAAGCGTGTACTTTTATCAGCACCTCATGGTCTTTGGGTACAGGCTTTTCCAGCTCTTGCAATTGCAGGACATCCGGAGGGCCGTACGTGTTATAAATCATCGCTTTCATATTATTACAATTCAAACTTTCTTCCTTTGATTAACAGCCAGAATATCAGCAATACTTCTCCCGGGAAGGTATAAATGGCCAGGTCAAGCGTATAGGTAGCCCACAGGGTTTTACCTATGCTGTCCACGCCATAGCCAATCCCCGCCAAAACCACCAGCGATGCCAGGATTTTGGGCATATAGCCCGACTGGTACATCAATACTCCGAGCAGCAAGAGGTGAACTCCGAAGACAAAAAGGCTCAGATCCCACCCACTCTGAAAATTCTGAAGAAACAACATCATCTGTCCGTGGACAGGGAAATCTGCTAAACCCGTATTTCCAACAAGGTGCAGAACGCCAAACAGGTCATTAAGGGCCACGGCAAACAGGGCCGCATAAATCACCCTAAACCAGGCTGCAAGCAATGACAGCATTTTATTTACTGGGCGAAGAAAAACATACAGGGCCCATGCCACCAGTACATCCAGGATGATGATGATGAGAAAGCCAACAATGGCCCAGCGCAGTGCGTTGGCAGAAGAGCTAACATTGACAGCCGTGGCAGCCGCATCGCCAGGTACTATCAGGCCCTCGACAACCTGAAAGTAGGAAAAAGGGGCGATCAATGCCATGAGTAGCAGGCCGAGGCCGGCAATAACTGCGGCCTGTTTTAGGGATAAACCCTGGTGATTATTCAATGATACTGCATAACCACTCCTCCCAGGCAAGGAGGGAAATTGGGCTTGCCCTAATTTTCGGGACAGCGATTCTTTCATCTTGTGTCTTGTGTCTTTCATCTTGGTTCTTGATTCTTGATTCTTGATTCTTGGTTCTTTCATCTTGGCTCTTGGTCCGAGGTATCGGGCCTTGTGTCTCTAAAAAAACACCCTGTACATAAAATTGGGAAACAGGCCAAACTGGGTCAGATAGGCCACATTGCCCGGTTTGTTTTCGTCGTAATACTCCATAATTTTTCCCTGTGTACCGGTGATGTTTTGTATGTCGAGAAAAAGCTCATGGGTGGTCTTCTTCCGGTTGAATTTATAACTGACCGATAGGTTGACCTGATACAAGTCTTCCATGCGTGCCTCATAGGCCCGGGCATTATCCCAGAAGAGGTTGTTGGCCGGGTCAACATCCAGGTTTCCGGCCTCATCTCGCAGCAAGGGAACATACCGCTGCCCACCGATCAACAAGGCCTTGACATTAATACCCAACGTTTGGTTGTCTTTTTTGCCCAAACCGTGTATTTCCTTGCCGGCCAGAATGTTGGCCAGAGCCCCTGAACTATATCGGGTATGGCGTTCAATGTCCTCAAGAGTGGTGAATTTGGAGTCATACAGCGCCCCGTTGATCATAAAATAGTAATTGTTGTCGAAGAAGCGCTGCAGGCTCAGTTCTATGCCGTAGTTTTTTCCTGTCCCTTCATTAACCAGGTCCACATACTGATATTGAAGGCCCTCGTTGATGGTGGAAAAATAGCTGGTCACATCATTTTCCACCGAAATATTGTACAGGTCCTGATAATAGGTTTCTGCTTTCAACATCAGGTTGTCGGTAAAGCGCTTTTCGTAACCGGCCACGTAATGGTGGGCCCGCAAGGGTTTCAGGTCTTTATTGGCTTCAAGCATACTGCCATCAGGCTGTTGCACCTTTGAGAAATAATGATGGATGCTTTCCATGGTACTGTGGTTGCCATAGCCGATATGAAAGGAATTGGATTCGTTGAGCATCCAGTTGAGGGCCACACGGGGCTCGATGGTGCTTTCATTGTTGAGCAGTACGTTCATGTTGTGCAGACCTGACACAAGCGTCACCTTATCACTAAACCTGTGTTTCCAACTGATAAAATTCTGTACGGTAGATACGTTCTCATTGAAATCCACTACCGCCAGTAAGGGCCCGTGGTTTTCTACCTGGCTTTGTTTAAAATCATAATTGAACAAGGCGTACCGGGCACCCACTTGAATTTTGTTTTTAGCATTGATTTTATTGTGATATACCACAGCAGCACGGTATTCCGGCTTCGTCATGTTGCTTTGTAAATACAACCGTCTGCTGACGGTAGAATCACCGATGTACGTACCCTGGGCATCATAGGTCTCTATGGTACGCGCATGATACAACTCATCGCTGATTCCGGAACCAGACCAGACCACAGTGGTTTTCAAAAAGCTGTGATCGTTGATGTTATACTCATGGCCCAGACCAACATTCAACATGTGGTTGTCTTTATACAGGTCTTCCTGTACATTGGTCTTTCGCGTAAGACTGGTCCCTAAGGGCATAAAATCAGCCTGCAAATCGTTCATTGTCATACCGCTTAAACCTCCGAGTGTAAACAGGGAAAATGTGCCTGCTTTTTTCGTGGGTAATACAACCTTGGCATTCAGGTCCTGAAACATCACCTCCATATCAAAATTCACCAGACCGGCTTTACTAATTAATCCGGCCGTTGAGTAACGGTAGTTGATCAAAAAGGAGCCTCCATAGCCCTTTTTAAACGGGCCTTCAAAAGTGATATCGGTGCCTATAAGGCCTACACCTACTGCGGCCTCAAACTTTTCATTATTGCCGGGGCGTAACCGCATGTCCATGACACTCGACAACACATTGCCATACTCGGGTGAAAAGGCCCCGGTATAAAAATCAGAGCGGCCCAGCAGGTTGTTGTTGAGTGCACTCAGGGCCCCTCCCGAAGCGTTCTGGTCGTTGAAGTGGTATGGACTGGTGATCTCCATGCCTTCCAGGCGCCATTGCACATATTTGGGTGCATTGCCCCGTACGATAATATCGCTCCCGCCATCGGGCGAAAAAGTGACGCCGGCATAATTGGTCACTACTCGGGAAGGATCGTTGAAACCACCCGAAAAACGTTTGTTCTGCTCGGTGTCAAGCGATCGGGCACTGAGCAATGACATTTCATTTACAGCTACACCTTTGTCCCTTTCAGCAGTAATCACCACTTCCTCCATTTTTACCAGCGATTCCTGCATGACCAGGTCCAGTACATTTTCCTTACCCGAGTTAACTTCTATATTCGGGACTATTTTTGATTCATAGCCCATATAAGAAAGCATCAGGTCTGCGCGCCCAATGGGTACGTTTTCCAATCTGAACCGGCCTTCCAGGTCTGTGACTGCACCCTTTATAGGATCTGACCCTGCAATGACTATGCTTGCTCCGATCAAAGGCGCTTTACTTTCTACATCAGTGACAGTACCTCTTATGGTCTGGGTCAACTCCTGACCCATGGATAATGCTGTGCATAAAAGAAAAACAGCGGTTGATGTGATGAGCTTTTTCATATTATTTGTTGTTGGTTGTTTTTAAAAAAAAGGCGTACTCTTCCCGTGAAAAATTGGTTTCAATTTTTTTCATTGTGATTTGCGTTATGGTTGTTGGTTGTAATACAGGCCCTTGCGCGACCTATTTTAAATTTTAAATTCTAAATTCTAAATTTGCCATGTTTTAATTCTTCCGATCATTATCTGAGTCTATAATCTCCTCTCCCTTGCATCAGGGTCAACAAGTGAGACCCTGATGGAGGTAGAGTTTCAGGAGAAAGCACACTGCCGACAGGTTCCTGCCGACTGCCGACTTGTCCTATATACCCAGATACCCAAAGGCCTCAAAGACCAGGAAAGCAGGCCATACGAGGGCCTTAAGTACACCCACCACTCCCATCCAGAAACCGGTAGCCTGGGAGATGAAATAGATCGAGGCACCGATAACCCCTAGCCCGTAAAAACAGCTTGGCCCACGGCCTGTACGCGTTTCACATTTTTCTGTTGCTCCACTGGTGCAACACTCCTGAAATTGTTGTTTAATTGCTTCTGCGTTCATGACTAAAATATTTAAATTGTATAATAATGTCACCCCTATGGGGTTCAACGGTATTATCGTTTATTATCTATAATAATGTCACCCCTATGGGGTTCAATGGTATTATCGTTTATTATCTGTCGTCTGGTCGTTTTTTTTTGCTCAACCTGTTTAGAAAAGGGCATACTTCTCCTGTGAAAATCTAATTTCAATTTTTTTCATTGTTTTATATATTATGGTTGTTGTACCAAAATGGCACCCCCACGGGGTTCAATGGTATTGTTTTATTACATATTGTAATACAGGCCCTTTTGGCCTTCTTTCAATTCTAAATTTTAAATTCTAAATTTCCACTCTTCCATGTCTTTCTACTTGTTACTTGTTACTTGTTACTCACTTCTCATTCAGCCAGATCCCTCACATTCACCTCAGCCTTTCCTTCGGTCTTCAAAAAGAAATACTTGATCTTGTTGTTGTTTCCATTAAACACCCCGCCATCTCCTAAAAAGACGGTCAGAGAATCAGCCTCATAGTTGTCTATCCGTACTACAGTACCCTGCACCGAGTGGATCTCCCGGAGTTCCGGGACCGCTATTTTCACATTGATCGGGGTCTGATCATCGCTGCCTGTAACCGCCAGATACAATGCGCCGTTTCTGTTCTCCAGCTTTGGTTTGAGGGTTGTGCTGGCATCGTCCACTTCTACCTGCACCTCCCTCCCCTGCCGGATGGTCACATTCCAATGGGATGAGAAGTACAACTTATCAAACTCTTCCACCTTCACAGGCTTATAGTCTTTGTTCTTATCATCCAGATAGGACAACAAATAGGCCCTGGCCACGGCGAAATAGTAAATGACAAAGGCGATAATCAGTCCGCCCGTCACCAGCAATATTTTTCTACTTGTTTTCATCGTTGTCTTTATTGTTTTCAAATTGTTGGTAATACCGGGCCACATCGTCCATGGTCATGTCGAGCAAGCGCATGGCCTTGAAAAAGCGGGGCAATTCGTTCTCCACGAAATCGTCCTTACGCAATGCCCTGGTTTTTATAAAACCTTCATCAGCAACGAAATAGCCGATCCCCCTTTTATTGAATATAATCCCTTTGTCCTGTAAAAAGGTATAGGTACGCATCACAGTATTGGGATTGACCTCAATGCTTACGGCCATTTCCCGCACTGAAGGCACGCGGTCGCCGGGCGCCCACTTCTCCAGCAGGATGTTCTCACAGAAGTGCTCCGCGATTTGTAAATAGATCGGTTGGTCGTCCCTGAATTCCATGCTACACTTCCTGATCTTTAAGTCCTAAAAATGCAATACCCCACGACAATGGCGCCAGGAAATACTGAAAGAACACCTTCATAATCCCCCAGGGCCCTTCCATACCCATTTGGTTGGCCAACTCACATTCGTTGGGCACTACACAGACGTGATCCATCAGGAACACGTCCATCAAAATGAGATAGAAAAGCCCGAACACCACCAATGCCAACGATATTAAAACGGCCAGGGTTTTGGGCAGGGCATATCCTTTAAAGTGGGTTGCTCCCACCAGAAATATACCCTGCAAGACGAAATAATATTTCATAATACCCAGGGCAAAACCTCCGAACGGATTGAAAGACTGGAATGAGACATGGGTAAAAAGCATGCTACCTATGGTATTGGCCACGATACTATACAGATAAAAAATCACAGAATAGAGTGTCACCCACCCTACCGAGGTTAGCATACCCATGCAAACAAAACGTTCCAGGGCCGATACGGGGAGCATGAGGAAACTATGCCTTTTCAGGGTATTACCCAGGTCTTTAAAAGCCAGGCTACTCACAATAAACCCGCCGACCAGCATGCTGACGGCATAAGTTACGTTGTGGTCATACACAATCCGCTTGTTGGCCACCACCACATTGAGGAGCAGACCCAGGAAAAACAGTAGCCCAAAGGTGATCTCAAAGATCATCAGTATGCCCTTGTAATTCCGTACCAGCTCCAGTCTCAAAAGCAGCCAAAAACGGGTTATATCAAAATAATGGGTCAGTTTCATTACTCAGCTTTTAAATATCGTATACATCTTTTCCTTGTTGCTTACCACAGCATTGAAGAGTGTTTCCAGCCCCAGACTGGTCTCTTCCATACCGGTGTTTACTTTCACTACGGTATAACCACCCAGCGATGACTCATAATACACCACATCATCGCCTTCGGGCATGGAAGGCTGCCGCACTACGGTCAGTTTTTGGGCTACCTGCTCCAGGTCGCTAAAAAAAACGATCTCCCCTTCGTCCAGAATGATGACCGGATCGATGAGGGCCTCCATATCCCTGACCTGATGGGTGGAAATGATAAAGCTTCGATCTTCGGTAATGGCACCAGCCACCACTTTCCTGAACTTACTTTTCGAAGGGATGTCCAGACCGTTGGTAGGTTCATCGAGTATGAGAAGCTGGCAATCTGTGGCCAGCCCAAATGACAAAAGAAACTTTTTCTTCTGTCCGTAAGAGAGGGCCGATAACTTTTGTCCACCGGGCAGGTCAAACTCCTTGATATAGTCTTCAAACTGTTGATGGTTGAAGCGGGGATAAAAAGCACTATAGAACTGTACATACCTTTCCATTTTCATGGCCGGGAGAATAAACTCTTCAGTGACCAGGTAGATCTCACGGAGAAACTGCGGATAACGATCTTGTGGGTGGTACCCGGCCACCTCAACATTTCCTTGTTGGGGAAACAACAAACCGCCCATTATTTTGAGTAATGTTGACTTCCCTGCCCCGTTTTTTCCCAGAAGGCCATAAATGTTCCCCGGTGGCAATGAAAGGTTCAGTTGATCAAAAAGTGGCTTTTTCTGACCGTAACTAAACAAAAGGTGATCAATTTGTATCATAATTAATTGTGACTTAGTGTACTACCGTACTAATACACTACAAACGTAAAAGGTAAATGGAAGGTTTCCAAATTTATTGGTATTTTTTCTTTGGGGGGTAATTAATTCCGATTTGGGACTAAAGGAAAAGACCCCACTCCTCAATGACAAATCACTGGTGAGGTATTATATTCTTTCAAACCCAAACTTTTCCAGCAAGGCTATAAACCGATTATCATCTTCAATAACGCCGAGGATATTTCCACTGCGCATGGCCATGATGTAGGTATAAACCGGCCCTTCTTCCAGGCCCAGTTCCAGCCACTTAAAGGCCTCGTCAATTTCACCCAGTCCCAGGTAGTTCACGGCAATCATATAAGGAGGTACATACTCCCTTTTTCTTTCTTCCAAAAGGCGTTCAAGTATGGCCCTAGCTTCCTCTGTCCTGCCCGCCTTTCCATAAGCATAACCCAGCATCCAGTTGGACTTGGTGAATGTCGAAAAAGTGTTGATGGCCTCCTCATATCTTCCCAGCTCAACCAGGGTACAGGCTTTAATCCATTGTATAAATCCTTTTGGTGCCCCTTCAGCTAATTTCAACACCTCATCATAACTGCCTGAATAATAATAAAGACTGGCTCTGTTGGCTTTATTCTTATCATATGCCAAAGGGTTGAGCTCATCGAGTTTTTCTATGACCTTCAATCCCTCATCAAAGCCTCGTGTCATGCAATAGATATTGGCCAGCCAGTAATACGGTTCTGTGTTGTTTGGATCCAGTTCAATGGCCCGCAATACATTTTTTTCGGCCTCCTGAAAATCCAGTTGATAAAAACCCACCATACTCAGCATTAAGTAAACATCACCTGATTCATGGTCAATCTTCGCGGCCTCCTTCACATGTTCCAATACCTTTGGGATCACTTCTTTTGAAGCAGCATTGCCCCAGTTTACTTTTTCCTGCCATGCGCGGGCCAATCCGGTATAAGCAGAGGCAAAATCAGGTGAAAGTGCAATGGCCTTTTCGAAAAAGTGGATGGCGCTGTCCTGTATATCTTCGGTTGTTTTACCTGAAAACATAACTTGCTGTCCTTTCAAATACCATTTGTAGGCTTCCAGGCTGCTTGTCGTTTTTTTTGTAATCCGCTCCCTGACGCCCGGATTGATAGTAATATTCAATTCGTTAGCAACCTCCCAGGCAATTTCGCTTTGCACCGTGAGCAGATCCTTATATTCCTTATCATAGGTTTCAGTCCAGACCTGCTCCTCGGCCATCCCATCATAAAGCGTAACAACAATCCTTATGATGTCCCGCTGCCCCTGGACACTACCTTCCAACACATATTTTGCACCCACCATTTCCGATATCACCGGCATAAAGACCGTAGTGTCCCGGAAATATTCAACAGAGTTGCCAGAGATCACTTTCAAATTGCCAATTTTTCCAAGGTGTGAACGAATAGATATAGCCACCCCCTCTGCAAAGTCCCTGCTTTCACTGACACTTCCTATGGTAGCAAATGGCAACACCGCTATCGAGGAAGAAGTAATTTCCCTTTCAACCGGCTTTTTTGTCACATCTCTTTGGCTTGTTGAAACAGCATGTATCACCAAATAACCTGCAATCAGGACATTGACAGCATAAAGTGGGATTTCAATTTTTCTGTTTTGCTTTGACGACAACTTACTATGGAACCAGGTATAGACCAACACGGCAGGTAGTCCGCAAAATATGATCATCATCAGTGGCTCCACCAATAGTGGAGACCAACTGTATTTATGCTCCATCAAAAGTAAAATTTCAATACACAACCACCCACTTCCTGCATAAACGGCCAAGGCATGAAAGACCTTCCTTTCACTCAATTCCCTAAAAAAAGGTGTTTCAGAAATTTCCACTTTTTGTTTTTTTAGGCTTTAGTCGCATTGGCCAATTTACACATTGTTTTGGTGTAAGACAAGAAAAAAAACATCTTCACTTTGGCCACCCGGATATGGCTCACCTGTGATTTTTCAGCAAGCCCTAAGTCGTATAATATTAAAAAAGGGCATAAAAAAAGCCATGATCTCTCATGGCTTTATTATTCCTTATAAGGGAAGAAATTAGTCGATCAATTCAACATTAACCGCATTCATTCCTTTTTTGCCTCTTTCTACGTCAAATTTTACCTGATCATTCTCACGAATGTCATCGATAAGACCACTTTCGTGTACAAAAATGTCTTCATTTGAATCATTGGGCTTAATAAAACCAAAACCTTTGGAGTTATTAAAAAACTTTACTGTTCCTTCTTTCATTACTTAATTATTATTGATTATTACTTAAAATGTGAATTCTTAATCTACAAAGGTGTATGCTTTACCTGTTTTTCCGGCACGTCCCGTACGACCGATACGGTGAACGTAGCTGTCGAAAGTCATAGGTAACTGATAGTTTATCACATGTGACACATCAGATACGTCAATACCCCGTGCAGCCACATCAGTCGCTACAAGTACCCTTACCTTTCCATCCTTAAATCTGTTCAGGGCATTATTCCTGTAATTTTGTGACTTGTTTCCATGGATCAGGTCGGCCTTTATGCCTGACTGATTGAGTTGCTTACTGATTTTATCCACCATCCGTTTTGTTTCGGCAAAAAGAAGTACTTTATCAAATTCTTCTTTACCAATCAATGCCAGGAGCAACTTAAACTTATCGCTACCTTGTGGCACTCTGATGATGTCTTGTTCTACCTGATCACTGGCAGCAGTACCTGAACTTACTTTTATTTCAATGGGATTGCGCAGTAAATCACTCACCAGCGACTTCTGTGTCTTGTCGATAGTAGCCGAGAAAAGCATCGTCTGCTTTCTACTGGTCATCGCCTTTACCATTTTCTTTATGTCATTGATAAAACCCATATCGAGCATACGATCAAACTCATCGAGTACGAGTGTTGATATGTCCTGCAAACGAAGAGCACCTCTGTCTGCCAGATCCATTAACCGCCCTGGTGTACCAATAATCACATGGTTTTTCTTCCGCAGTTGCCCCAGGTCACGACTTACACTGGTACCTCCTATAAAACTTGCACAAAATATCCCCAGGCCATGTGCCAGGGTTTCAAATTCTTCTTCCACCTGTAAAGCCAGTTCCCGGGTAGGCACCACAACCAACGACTTAAAAGGTTGTGATGTGCTGAGTAATTGCTCAATGATTGGGATAAGGAAAGAACCTGTTTTACCTGTGCCTGTATTTGCTATCCCTACCATGTCGCGACCTGCAACAAGGTACTCTAAGGTCTCTTCCTGAATCTGTGTCGGGAACTTATAGCCCTTTCTGGCCAGGTTGGCTTTTAAATTGGGCCTGATAGGCATTTGATCAAAAGTTCTGACAGGGACATAAACTACCTGTTCTGAAGGTACTGCTTTCTTTATCAGCATATTTGGGTCTATACTCGAAACAGCTTTTTTACTACTGTTACTTCGCTTGTTTGCGAACCGGGTATTGCCGTTTTTGCGTGAAAAACTACTACTCGTCCTTTTTTTTGTTTTTATACTATTCATATTAATTTTTTCTAATTCGAACACCTGTGAAGATATCCACAGCTGAATTTACTTTCATTTCAAAGGGCATCATATACATCCAACTGCATATTGATGTAAAAAATGAATGCCCGTAAAAATTGAAAGTTTTTGATGCTTGTTAATAATGTTTTGATTTGTTTATAAAGCTTTTAAGCAAGCTCTTACCGATTATTCTTTGCAGCTAATCATCAACCAATAAATGGCCGTAAGTGCCTGATCCTTTGTGGAACTTTGTAAGAATTAATCAGAAATCTTGAGAGAGGTCTTATGATCCATACACGAATAACAAACTTTGTTATTTAAGTTCAGCTAATTTAACTGTTTACCTATATTTCCTTGTTTAAATACTTAACGAGGGGTAAACAAAAATTATAAAATCGCTGTGATCAATTATATAAGGAAGGTTACTCCTGGTCTTCTGCCTGCAAAGGTAAATCAATTTATTCAAAATTCATAATAAAGTGTTTTTATTTACCGTTCATGAAATAATTTTGAACAGGCCAGGCAGGGTCTATGGTAATTACAAAACAGCCCATACGAAAAAAGCCATGAATTCACATGGCTTTTTTTTAAATCTTACAAGGTAAGAGTACGCTGACAGATGTCCCGGCACGGAGACGGCATCAGCGGACATTATTGACAAATACTAGTCGTCGAGCAATTCTACATTTACGGCATTCATGCCTTTTTTACCTCTTTCGACGTCAAACTTTACCCTGTCATTTTCGCGAATATCATCAACCAGGCCACTTTCGTGTACAAAAATGTCTTCATCAGAATCTGAGGGCTTAATAAAACCAAAACCTTTGGTGTTATTGAAAAATTTTACTGTTCCTTCTTTCATTACTTTCCTTAATTATTAATTTGTGTTATTTTACTATATATTAAATTATACATTTCTCAAAATTCACTTCACTTTTCACAAAGCAGGCGATAAATCTTTATGTCCCAACAAATGTAGCATTTTTATATGATCTTTAATAGCGGCAACAAAAGTTACCTTCGTATTATAGGGAATTCCATACTCATGGGCTGTTTTGGACACAATACCGGTAAGCTGTTTATAATGCACATGACAAACATTGGGCAATAAATGATGTTCAATCTGGTAGTTCAATCCGCCTATTAACCAGGAGAATAAACGATTGCGGGGAGAAAAATTACAGGTAGTCGCCAGTTGGTGCGTTGCCCATCCATTCTCCATCTGTTTGTTTTTACCCGGCAAAGGAAATTCATTTAAAGGCATGACATGAGCCACCTGAAAAATAATACTCATGCTAAATCCTGTCAGAAAGTGCATACTGATAAAGGCCAATATGATCAACCAGGGCGCTAATGGCACCATGATAAGTGGTAAAATCAATGCATATGAATAATACAGTAATTTCCAACCAAGGACTTTCAGCACTTCTTTTTGATATACATTTTTACCTTTAAAATAGCCCATCTTATTGTAGCGGTTGAGCTTCGCGAAATCTTTTGTAGTTATTCTGGAAAGCGTAAACAGTCCATAAAAAAACCAGACATAAATATGTTGGTACCTGTGAATCCAATACCTTTTCCCATGCGGAGAAAAACGAAGAATAGAAGGCGCCATAATGTCCTCGTCCACCTCCTCGATGTTGGTATAAGTATGATGCAAAATATTGTGCTGTACACGCCATACACTGGCATTGGCCCCAATCAGGTTCATGGTATACCCCAGGTATCTGTTTACTCTCTTATTTTTTGAGTATGAACCATGAATGGCATCATGCATTATCCCCATTCCTATCCCGGCGGTACCTAAACCACTGGTCAGGTATAAACCGAATAAGGCCAGAGGCCCCGTGACTGTGCCTGATATGATAATGATAAGGGGAACGAAAAACAATGAAAGCATGAATATGGTCTTTAGTGTCATGCTCCTGTTTCCGTACTTACTTAGATTATTCTCAATGAAATAATCATTTACTCTTTTTCTTAACGTTCTGGAAAAATCTGAGTCTGCTGTTTTTGAAAATTTGGGGTGTAATGTAACGATCTTATACTGTATTTAAAGGATGATTCTACTTCTCCAGGCCCAAAACAGAGATTCTTACATCACTACTCTTCCTCCCGGGAATAAATTACGAGGTGGTAAAAATCAATTATAAAATCAGATGAGATCGAATAAGGGAAGGTTACTCCTGCTTTTGCAGCCACAAAGGTAATACAATTATCTGCCACATCCTAATTCATGCCCCCATGAAACACT
>Ga0224506_10000786_pt1 | contig 24954 bp, 24 predicted proteins | sample SF_Jan12_sed_USG_2_FD_169108 | JGI IMG/M metagenome (GOLD analysis project Ga0224506, IMG submission 169108) | Sediment microbial communities from San Francisco Bay, California, United States - SF_Jan12_sed_USGS_8_1 | ecosystem: Environmental > Aquatic > Marine > Sediment | place: USA... | reverse complement strand
TCACGATCTGCATGGCGCAGAATTCGCCGCACATGGAACAGGCCTTTGATTTTGACTTTCTCTTCTTTCGAATATCCTTAAATTTATAGGGATCAAGTGCGATTTTCTGCTGTTTTTCCCAGTCGAGTTTCTTCCTGGCTTCGGATATCTTCAGGTCTCTCTCCAAAGCTCCCTTGACTCCTTTAACGATATCACCCGCATGGGCAGCAATCTTTGAGGCAATGAGACCTTCTCTGACGTCATCCACTGATGGAAGGCCGAGGTGTTCGGAGGGTGTGACATAGCAGAGAAAATCCGCCCCGGCGGCAGCGGCGATTGCTCCTCCTATGGCGGATACAATATGGTCGTAGCCTGGAGCTATGTCTGTGACCAGAGGCCCTAGCACATAGAAAGGTGCCTCCTGGCAGACCCGTTTCTGGAGCTTTATGTTCATCTCGACCTGGTCGAGTGGTATGTGTCCTGGCCCTTCAACCATGACCTGGACGTTCTGTTCCCAGGCTCTTTTCACCAGCTCACCTAGAGTGAGAAGCTCTTCTATCTGGGGGCGGTCGGTAGCATCCACGATGGAGCCGGGCCTGAGTCCGTCTCCCAGGCTCAGCGTTATGTCGTGTTTATGGGCGATCTCGAGGAGCCGGTCAAAATGCTCGTATAGAGGATTTTCTCTTTGATTGTGGAGCATCCAGGCAAGATGAAAAGCTCCGCCCCGAGAGACAATATCAGCCACACGGCCCTGTTTCTTTAACCTGTCTATGGCTTTTAAGGTCAGTCCAGCGTGGACAGTCATGAAGTCCACTCCCTCTTTGGCCTGAGCCTCGATGACTGAAAAAAGGTCATCCTCCAGCATCTCCACGATCGAGTTCCGCCGCTCGATGGATTCGATGGCTGCCTGGTAGACAGGAACAGTCCCCAGAGGGATCCTGGCCCTATCCAGGATCATTTTTCTGATCTTGGTGATGTCGCCGCCTGTGCTGAGGTCCATCAGCGTATCGGTCTCGTATTTCAAGGCTACTTCGACCTTTTTCAACTCATTTTCTTCCTGGGGAAAGTCCTGGGAGGTCCCGATGTTGACATTGACTTTAGTCTTGAGCTTCTGGCCGATTCCTACAGGATGAATAGGGGAGTGGTTAGGGTTGAGCGGAATCACAACTTTTCCCTGGGCGACCAAGTCGAGCAGGTCCTCAGGAGTAAATTTTTCCTCTTCGGCGACTTTTTTCAAGGCGGGTGTGACGTTGCCCTTTCTGGCTTTTTCGATTTGAGTCATGGCATACCTTAGAAAAGACTATATTTTAGTCCAATAGCCTGTTAAAAACAACCGGACTTTTGGGGATAGGGTGGGAAGGAAAAATGAGAGAGGAATGCGGAGTCTTTCGCAGAGCGCGAGAATTCTGAGGAAATTCCGTTTTTAGTGGATGTTAGATTTATCGTGATCATTACTCAAGAATTTTTTCTCTAAGGCGATTATCTTTTTCAGGATATCCGGGTCGTTATGTCTTTTTCTCCTTCCGTAAGGGTTGAATTGAATCCCGATTTGGTATCTATAGCTCGTCGCAGCTGTGGAGGAGGCCCATCTCACTCGCCCGACAAGGAGAATGGGTGATTCTTCTTCAGGGATGGAAACCTTCAATGAGATTTTACGAGTCGTTGTGAAAAGCTTCTGGCAGAGAAACCGAATTCCGCCACGGCTGATCTCGACAACAGGAAGGAATTCTTCGACATATCTCTCTTTTGAAAGGAAAAATTTCTCCTCTTTGTAGGTGACGGTTGCGCCGGGGACGTTGATTCTTTTGTGAGCTCTTCTTTCTTTTCCGTTGTAATTCATGCGTTACTCCTTTTTATTTAAGTAATCCGGTCAAAACAAGCGTGTTACAGCCTTTTTATCTACGTAAATGGGCAGTGAACAATAAATGGAGAGCGTAGGGCTCATTTTTGTCAGCAGAAAAAGATACTATCATATTGGCTCAAAAACACAAAAAAATTTTTTTAATTCAGTTAAAGGAGAGATATAAAGAGATAAAGGCTTTATTTTACGAATAGAATTTAACAATAATTCGGTTTTTGCATATTTGAGGGAAGGCGGCTCTTTAAGAGTTGTCTGCCCTTTTTTTTATTAATTTGGAATCTCGTTAAGGTCAGCAATTATGGCAATTTGTTGTTCAATCTGGTAGCATTTAAGGAGTATGAATTTTTGGCTGTATTTCACCAAAAAAAAATTTTTGGCTGTCCTCATCCTCTCTTGTTCGCTTTTTGCCTTCGGAATCCAGGACTATTCCCGTCAGGAAGCTCAAAAGGTTTTGAGAGTGATAAGTAAAATCGAGAGAGAATCAGCCAGAAAGACAGATGGCTCTCTGGAAAATATCTCGATAACCGAGAGCGAGCTCAACTCCTATATCGCTTACAGAATTGAAGTTGAAAAAGAAAAAATCATGAAGGAGCTTCGAGCCAAATTGTTTAAAAGGAATAAGATCGAGGGAAAGATTCTCATCGATTTGAGCGGGCAGCAGATTCCCAGTTTCCTCAAGCCCCAGATGACTCTGTATTTTGGTGGGAGGCTCGAGGTGAAAGGAAGCCAGGTAAGGCTTGTGCTAAAAGACCTGTTCCTGGAGGACCAGCGTATCGATCCTAATGTGCTGGATCTCATCATCGCTCTGGCAGCAAAAATAGAGAATTACAAGGTCTGGAGCATTAATGACTGGTTCGATCTCCCTTATGGAATAAAAGATGTCAGGACACAGAACCAAAAGGCTGTTTTTTACTATTGACCTGAATTATTCACGGCTTAGTTTATGATCAGGGTAATAGGCGGGATTTATAAAGGAAAGAAGCTCAAAAGAGTGCCGGACACTCGAGTCCGGCCCATGCCCCAGAAGCTGAAAGAAGCGCTTTTCAATATCATTCAGGACGATGTCAAAGGCTGCGTTTTTCTGGATGGATTTGCCGGCACTGGCTCGGTTGGCATTGAAGCGCTGAGCCGGGGAGCGGAAAAGGTTATCTTTGTCGAGGAGTACTTCCCCGCCATAAAAGTGATTAAAATAAATCTTGCCAAATGTGAAGCCGAAGAGAGAGCCCGGGTCATTCACAAAGAGTTCAACCGCGCTGTTATCCAGCTTGCCAAGGAGGGGATGAAGTTCAAACTGGTCTTTCTCGACCCCCCTTATAAATTATTGGATGAGAGAGATCCCCTTAAGGTGGTGAAAAAAAGAGAGGTCCTCGAGCCCGGCGGAAAAGTCATCCTTCGCCACTACCATAAGAGCCGATTTAAGCCAAAATATTTCGAACTAAAAAAACAGACAACAATCGGTGATGACACCTTTTCCTTCTTCGAATGAATGAAGGGGCAGGGCTCGAGCCCTGATCCCTGTCCATTTGATTTGAGTTCCGAAATGGACTAAAATTCCAACTTCAACCCGAAGCCCTGATAGACCTGAAAAACATGAAGAGAAATCGTCCAAAAGAGCTCCCTTATCTTCGGGAGGTTTCCTCCTTCCAGGAAGATATATTCTCCAGCTTGACCGATAAGAAAGGCACGTCTCTTTTTCTGGGGAAATACTCTTTAAATCAAGTGGCAGCCGTGTTGAAGAAGAGGAACTTCTTCAAGGAAGCCCAGAAAAGAAGATTGTGGCCTCTTGAGTTCGACCTGGATTCGTCCGAGTATCCGCTGCAGAGGTTTCGAATTTTTTACAAGAAAAAAAGCCTTGAAAACATGGTTGTCGACCTGAAGATAAAAGAAGGAGTATTCCGCCTCAAAAAAAAGCTTGCTTTAGAGTTTCCTCAATCTCAGTGCAATTTTCTGATCCTGGAGTGGCTTACTCTTCAGAATCCCCTTTCGAGCTTTTCTGAGGAGAAGTCAGCTCTGCCTGGGCAAAAATTTCCCGGATTGGGCCTCGGGAAAAAAGTCGTCGACCTCTTTATCTACTTGGCCCGTATCACTCACTCAGACGGACTTCTGGCTTTCCCGGCATACTTCCACAACGCCCTGCTGTTTTTGCGATATTTTCATTTCATCAACCCTGAAAAGACAGCAGAGGTCCAGGCAATCAGGAAATCTTTTCCTGATGTGAAATTCAAGCAGCTCGCCTGGATCGTCCACCTCAATTGCGTCCGGGATGGTCAAGGGAACGTTTATGAATGGAAGGCAGAAGAGCAGGTCTATCCTTTGAACAGAGATTTGAGGGACTACTTTGATTCCAAAAAGTACCAGGCCATCGTCAGAGAACGACAGAAACACCTGAGTTTTGAGATCGATTGGGACTGTTTTAAGGAAAAGATGAACGAAGTCAAGTTTTAACCTGGACTTGAGGTCTGTTACACCACATTTGAACTGTCATACAATGTGACCTTAGAAACAGTACATGAGAGAGGAGGTCAGGGCTCTTTACTCAGCGCCATCAAGTCTGGTATAATTACGCCTCAAACGAGGAGAAGACAGAAATGAAGAAAGATATTCATCCTGAATACAGCGAGTGCATCGTAACCTGCGCCTGCGGCAATACTTTTAAGACTCGATCAACGAAAAAAGAGATCCGGGTGGAAATTTGCTCCCAGTGCCACCCGTTTTTCACCGGCAAGCAGAAATTCGTGGACAGCGCCGGTCGAGTGGAAAAATTCAGGAAGAAATATGGCGAGATCAGCTCTAAAAAATAACCGAAATGTTTCAGGAACTGGAAGATATCAGGGAAAAATACCGCCAGCTCACCCTTTCTCTGTCTGACCCTGCCTTAATCCATGACCCCAAGAAAATCAAAAAAATCGCCAAAGACCGCGCGGATTTGGAGCCCCTGGTCAGAAAATACGAGATCTATGAAAAAATCACCAAAGACATCAAGGAATCAGAAGAGATCCTTACTGACCCGAATTCAGAAGAAGAGCTGAAAAGCCTTGCCGAGGAGGAGCTAAAAGAGCTGCGGAAAAGGCAGGATAAGATTAAAGAAGAACTCCGGCGACTGCTCCTTCCCAAAGATCCCAATGATGAGAAAAATGTCCTGCTGGAGATCAGGGCCGGGGCAGGAGGAGATGAAGCCTCCCTTTTTGCCCAGGATCTGTTTCGCATGTACTCCCGGTATGCCGAGCAGCAGGGATGGAAGATGGAAGTTATGAGCACAAGCTATTCTCCTATCGGGGGGTTTAAAGAGATTATCGTCAATATCAGAGGAGACATGGTCTTTTCCCAACTCAAATACGAGAGCGGAGTCCATCGAGTCCAGAGAGTTCCTGAAACCGAGGCCAGCGGCCGCATCCACACCTCCACGGTCACTGTGGCTGTGCTTCCTGAGGCTGAAGATGTGGATGTGGCGCTGGATCCCAAGGATTTGCATATTGAAGCGTTCGGCGCCTCTGGTCCAGGCGGCCAGAACGTGAACCGCAATTATACAGCCATTCGCGTGACCCATAAGCCTTCAGGGCTGGTCGTTTCCTGTCAGGATGAAAAATCGCAGCACCGAAACAAGGAAAAGGCCTTAAGGATATTAAGGTCGAGGCTTATGAATATTGCCCAGAGAGAACAACAGGAGAGGATTGCTCAGGACAGGAGATCTCAGGTGGGGACAGGGGAGAGGAGCGAGAAGATCAGAACCTATAACTTTCCCCAATCCAGAGTCACTGACCATCGCCTGAACCTGTCGCTCCATAGATTAGAGGATGTCCTTGACGGGAACTTAAATGAGTTCATCAATGCTCTCACTCTTCATTTTCAAGCTAAAATGATGGAGAAAAGAGCGGTTTCCACCGGCTGACCGAGCTTTCATTGAATACACTCCAGGAACTTATCCAGAAAGGGAAATCTCTTTTAAAAGAGTTTCCCCACCCGCATCTTGAAACAAAGCTTCTTCTCCTCAAATGTTTTGATCTTTCAGAGGAAGAGTTTTTCGCTTCCAAGGATAAAAGTGTTTCCAGAAGCCAGGAAAGATGCTTTAACAGGTTGATCTCAAGACGCCTTGCCGGAGTCCCTCTCCCTTATTTAACAGGAATCAAGGAGTTCTGGTCCATTCCTTTGAGAGTATCCCCAGGAGTATTGATCCCCCGCCCGGAAACAGAATTGCTCGTTGAGAAGACCATTGAACTCTCCAAAGGAGGAGAAGAGATTATAGTGGATTTGGGAACAGGATGCGGAAACATCGCTGTCTCTCTTGCCCAAGAGCTTCCCAAGGCAAGGATTTTCGCCACAGACACCTCACGGAAAGCCTTGCGCTTGGCCCGGCTGAATGCCAACCTTCAGGCGGTTTCCGGCGTCACCATTGTTCGAGGGAGCCTGTTTTCACCTCTGGAAAGACTCCACTTGAGGAAAGAATGTGACTTTATCGTCTCCAACCCTCCTTATGTTTCTCAGGCTGAATGGGAAAAGCTCAGCAGAGAGACAAGGGATCATGAACCCAGGGGCTCCCTGGTGGCTGGAGAGACAGGATTAGAAGTCATCGAGCAAGTCATCCAGGGGGCTTTACCCTATTTAAAGCCAGGAGGTTATCTCATTATCGAGATGGGATACAACCAGAGAGACGCAGTTCAGTCCATTTTTGATGCCTGCTCTTCCTGGGAAAAGGTGAAGTTTTTTAATGACCTGGCAGGAGTTGACAGAGCAGCCGCGGCGAGGAGCTTAGTTTTTTCTTGAATATTGTTTCTTGCCCGGTTAATATGGCTGAAAATTGGAGAATGGAATCTCTGTTTATGGAAGTGATTCGAATATCGTGCTGTTTATAATGCCAGCTTCTTTATTCCAATTCATTCATCATTGTGTTAAAAAAGAATTGAGAAAGAGGTTTCTCTGGCAAAGCCTAATGAAGCGTGAAGGTCATAGTTGTGATACGGATAGTTATAAGAAAATCAATGGGATACGATAAGATTTTTATAATCGACAATAGAGAAGTTAGACTTGACAGCTTGATTAGGCGCATATAAAATACTACAAAAAGCAAAGGAGAAGCGAGATGGCTAACGAAGATGCAAAAAAGAAGATAGAAGAACATCTCAGCAATGCCATTCACTACCAGAAAGAAATAGAAAAACTCACAGCAAAACTCATCGAGGAACTCGAGAAAGCACAGGGACTGAGCAGCGAGGTTGGAGAAATAGCTGCAGAAGCCGAGGAAGAAGCAGCCGCACCAGAGGTTTCTGAGGTTCCTGAGATAGAAATCGAAGCTCCCGAGGCTGAAGTTCCTCCTGAAAAAATACCCGAAGCAGAAGCTGAGGAAGCCGAAGAGGCGGGTGTGGATTTCACCAAAGAGCTTGAAAAGGTAAAGAAAATCAAGGAGATGCTGGGAGAGCCCGAGGAAACTAGGCCTAAAAAAAAGGAAATTGTTGAAGAGAAAAAGAAAGAAGTAGCGTTTGAAAAGCCTGCTGAAGAAGATGAAATCACCTTTGAGATGGAAGAGAAGATCGAGCCAGGAGAAGCTCCGCCCTCAGAAAAGGATATAGAAGTGGCCATCGGAGAGGAATCTCTGCCAGAGGAAGAAAAGACCTATGAGATTGAAGAAAAGGAAACAGTCGAGGCTCCAGCATTGGAAAAGGAGCCCGAGATCATTATAGAAGAGGAGCCTCAGCCAGAAGAAGCTCCTGAGTTAGAGGCAGAGGTTCCATTTGAGGAGAAGGCTGTTCCCGAAGAACCGGGGACAGAGATTGAAGAGAGTGAAACCATGCAGACCATGTTTTCAGGCAGGTGGAAAAAACACTGGCAGGAGAAGCCTAAAGAAGAAGAGAAGGAGCCGGGTATCCGAGAGAAGGTAACAGTTGCGGCAGGTCCTCCTCCGGAAAGAGCCAAAGAGACGATTAAAACAGAGCCGCCGGCAGAAATAGAGATTGAGCCAAAGCCGGAAGCAGGTGTCAGCGAGGCTGGACGCCCAAAAGGGAGACGTGCCTCTGATATGATAGAAATATTGAATAAATACAAGAAGACTGAACCCGAGGAAGATGGTGAAGTCTGTTATTATGAATATGAGGATAGAGCGATACTTGATACCGGGTGCATTATTGATGCTCTGAGCAAGCATTTGCAAGAGGGAAAGAAGCTCTATGTGAAGCTTGCTGATACCGAATCCCCCAAGGATCAGTTCTTTGTCAAGCAGGAGATTATCAGGCATCAGGAGGAACTGCGGGGAATAGTGGAGATTGCGGTCAAGTTATTAGAGAAAGAAAATTGCAACCTGCCTCAACATACGATCAATGTGATTAACGAAAAGGTTCTCAAGGAAATGCTCGAAAACTTGAGTATGCAGAATTGGAGTAATCAGGACGATTTCACTTTCTTCGACGAGTATGCGATGAAGATAATGACTGAATTTGAGGCAGCGACAGAGCCGAAAGTGGAATTCCTGAAGTCCATGGTCGAGGAATTGGGGCTTTAACAGAAAAGGGAACAGGCTGCTTTTCTATAAGGGAACAATCACTGTCTTTCTTCAAGAAAAAGGGCTAAAAGGAACCCTCCCAAAAAAAGTCTGTCTTTTTGCCGTTTACGCTGTCCATTTCTTTATGGTATATTCAAAGAGACTTAAGACTGAGAAATGGTTCGCGTAAGGTTTGCCCCCAGCCCCACCGGATACCTCCACATCGGCGCGGCCCGAACTTCTCTCTTTAACTGGCTTTTTGCCCGTCATCATAAGGGGAAGTTTATCCTGCGCATCGAAGACACGGATCTTGCCCGTTCTTCGGAAGAGATGAGCAGGGGAATTCTGGAAGGCTTGAATTGGCTGGGATTGGAGTGGGATGAGGGGCCTCTCTACCAGTCTGAACGAATAGATGTTTACCGAAAGCGGGCGGAAGAACTCGTGGGAAAAGGCTGCGCCTACAACTGCTTTTGTCTCCCCGAGGAAATTCGAGAGAGGAAGGAGATGGCCTCTTCTCGAGGAGAATACTGGGAGTATGACCGCCGGTGTTTGAAGCTATCAGAGCGGGAAAAGAGTAAGTTTGAAGAAGAGGGCCGGCCAAAAGCGATCAGGTTTTTAGTCCCGGAAGGTGAAATAAGGTACAGCGATCTTATCCATGGGCCCATATCTGTGGCGAGCAAAAACATTGAAGATTTCGTTCTTTTAAGAGGAGACGGACTTCCCACCTATCATCTGTCAGTAGTGGTTGACGATATCGAACAAGGAATCACTCATGTTATCCGGGGAGATGACCATATTTCTAACACTCCCAAGCAGATACTGCTTTACAAGGCTTTTGGTTCTCCTCTTCCCCAATTCGCCCATCTGGCTCTTATCCTCGGTCCGGATAAAAAAAAGCTGAGTAAAAGGCACGGAGTCACATCTATTCTTCAGTTCAGGGAGGAAGGCTACTTCCCCCTGGCTATGCTGAATTTTTTGGCTCAGATGAGCTGGTCCCCTGGAGAAGAAAAAAGGCTTTATTCTCTGGGAGAGATGATAAAGGAATTCTCGCTGGAAAAACTGAGCAAGGGAAGCCCGGTCTTCGACCTGGACAAGCTTGATTGGCTTAACGGGCAGTTGATATCTCAGATGAGCGTCGATGAGCTTGCTCCTTATGTCTTTGAAGAATTGAAAAGAGAGAACATTATACAGAGTGAACCGAGCGGCAAGAAAAAGGATTGGTATTTAAAGCTCGTCGAACTTTTAAAGGAGAGAAGCCGGAAGATCAAAGATTTTCCCCTGAGGGCAAAGCCCTTTCTTTCCGGCGATATTGACTACGACCCGGCCGGGATTGAGAAGTATTTGAGAGATGAACGCCTGGAAGAGCTCCTCCCCAAATTGAGGGAAGACTTTGCTCGGATGGAAAGTTTTACGGTAGAAAATATCGAGAAGGTTTTACGCCTGAGGGCTGAAAAAGAGGGAGTGAAAGCCGCTCTCCTCATCCATGCCCTGAGGATGCTTGTAGTGGGCACACCGGTAAGCCCGGGTATTTTCGATGTCCTTGAGCTTATCGGAAAAGAGAAGACAATCGAGAGAATGGACAAGTTCCCCGAAATATAAGGCATAGCCCAGGAATGGGTTGCGGGCTTGAGCCGCTGCCAGGCTGAGAGGTCAGCCGTGAATGAGGAGGTTAGGATGACGGATAAAAAGAAATATGAATACAAGGAGATCAGGGCGCCTAGAGGCTCTCAGCTGAACACAAAAGGCTGGTCACAGGAAGGGGCACTGAGGATGATGATGAACAATCTTGACCCTGAAGTAGGGGAGAAGCCTGAGGAATTGATTGTCTACGGAGGGACAGGCAAAGCGGCTCGAAACTGGGAGTGTTTCTGGGCGATCGTCGAGAGTTTGAAGAGCCTCCAAAACGACGAGACGTTGATCGTCCAGTCAGGAAAACCGGTGGCTGTCTTTCCAACCCATGCTGAAGCTCCTCGTGTTCTGATCGCCAATGCTCTGATCGTGCCCAAATGGGCGACTTGGGATGAATTCCGCCGGCTCGAAGCCAAAGGCCTGACTATGTACGGACAGATGACCGCGGGAAGCTGGATCTATATCGGAACTCAGGGAATCCTCCAGGGAACATACGAAACCCTCGCCTCAGTCGCCCGGACTCATTTTGGAGGGAGCTTGAAAGGGAAACTGGTGTTGAGCGCTGGTCTGGGAGGAATGGGAGGCGCCCAGCCCCTGGCGGTAACCATGAACGAAGGAGTTGCTGTAGTCGTTGAGGTCGATAAGGACAGGATTCAAAGACGTTTGAATACAAAGTACGTGGACATAATGGTCACTCATTTGGATGAGGCTTTGAAGCTCGCCGATAAAGCTAAAGAAAAGGGCGAAGCCCGTTCCATAGCCCTCCTCGGGAATGCGGCCGACATACTTCCGGAATTTGTCAAACGGGGGATCACTCCGGATGTGTTGACCGACCAGACTTCAGCCCATGATGAGCTGAACGGGTATGTCCCCCATGGGATCCCGTATGAAGAGGCACTCATTATGAGGACGGAAAACCCTGAAGAGTATATTAAAAGAGCCTATCAATCCCTGGCCGTCCATGTCCAGGCCATGCTTGAGCTCCAGAAAAGGGGTGCGAGGGCTTTTGATTACGGCAATAACATCCGCGGTCAGGCTCAGAAGGCTGGCGTAGAAAAAGCCTTCGATATCCCCGGTTTTGTCCCGGAATACATCCGTCCTCTCTTCTGTCAAGGGAAAGGGCCGTTCCGCTGGGCTGCCCTCTCCGGAAAGCCCGAGGACATTTACGTGACCGATGAGGCGGTCCTGGAGGAGTTTCCCGAGGATAAAGCCCTGGAAAGATGGATCAGGAAAGCGCAAAATCAGGTGAAATTCCAGGGGCTTCCATCCCGGATCTGCTGGCTTGGCTATGGAGAGAGGGAACGTTTCGGAGCTCTGATCAATCATCTTGTGAAGAAAGGGAAAATCAGAGCTCCTGTCGTCATCGGCAGGGATCATCTGGATGCCGGGTCAGTGGCCTCTCCCAACAGGGAAACAGAAGGAATGAAAGACGGGTCAGACGCTATAGCCGATTGGCCGATCCTCAATGCCCTCCTGAACGCAGTCAGCGGAGCATCCTGGGTGTCAGTCCATCACGGGGGAGGAGTGGGCATCGGTCTGGCGATCCACGCCGGGATGGTCATCGTAGCCGATGGCCAGGACTCCACAGAAAAACGATTGCGTCGAGTTCTCTCTGTTGACCCGGGTTTAGGTGTGGCCCGTCATGCGGATGCCGGGTATGGAGAAGCGATTCAGTGTGCTAGGGAAAAAGGCATCAAAATCCCGATGCTAAAGTGAAAAGGGACAGATGTACTTGTCTCTTTCTGTAACAGTAAATTATGAAGGTGTGATCTTTTACAGCGACGGTTCCCCTCCATCCTAGCCAAGACCCTCCCACCCTCCACCATTGGCTTCGGATGGAGAGGAACCGTCGTCACACTTCCTCATTAGGTCAGATGCTTCCCGCATGATAAAGGGGCCAGGCCCCTTTTTCTGTTTTTGCATTCGTAGGACCGACTAAAAAGAAGGGAGTGACTGGAAAAAACATTGAATTGCAGGCCCTTTTTTTATAAATTAAGGAGGCGAAAGGAGTGATATCATGACCAAAAGGTTTTTATTGGTTTTAACGTTGTTTATGTTTATCAGCTGTTCTCGGAGTGTCGTTGTCATGGTGCCGCCCAGGATTGATTTAACAGCTCAGCCGACCATTGGATTGATTTCCTTTTCAGTCGAGAATGCCAAAGGAGAGCTCGATGAAATGGCAACGCAGCGGTTCTTACAGGCTATTACCCAGCATCAGGGAGGGGTTCAGATCATTGAACTGGGCAAGATTGATGAAGTCTTAAATGAGGTGGGTATTTCGACTCTCGACCGGAACGCCATGCAGGCGATCGGAGAACGTTTTAATGTCACCTCGTTTTTTTATGGCAAAATTTCTGTTTCTGATGTCAAGCCTCAAGTGAGCATTGGAGCGTTGATCAAGAGTATGAGTGTCCGGGCAAGCTTCAATATGTCGATGACATCCCGGCTTTACTCCACGGAATCCGGGGCGACCATGTGGACGGATTCGGTTTATCGCAAGGGCTCTTTAGCCAATGTTGGCCTTATGGAAGGTAGAATTCCTCATTTTAGCATGCAGGATAAGGATGAGGCTTTCATGGTCATCATCGAACAAATGATCTATGATTTGACCAGGGATTTCCGTCCGACAGCGCAAAGAGTCCGAAAACAGAGATACTAACCCGAGAACGTCCGGGGTCTCTATTCGTTTTTATAGCCCTGGATAAGGTTGATCAGCTGGACACGGTTTTTGACATCGGTCTTCTGGTAGATGCGGTAGATATGGTCTTTGACTGTCTGGAGTGAGATAAACAGCGTTTCGCTGATCTCCTTATTTGTTTTTCCTTCACACATTTGTTGAATCACTTCTTCTTCTCTCTTGGAGATATTGTATTCCGCGAAAAACTCTTTCATGGTTAGAATATCGATGGCCTGAAGGACGGGCGCGATGTAATGTTTTTTCAAATAAGCTTTCCAGTAGAGGACAGGCGGGATGTTGGCGGAGAAGAAGACGAGGAGATATAAAGCTGCGAGTGCACTGCTTCGAAGGGCAAGAAGAAAGAAAATGATGCTCACACCGAACACTGATACATTCAGAAAGGCAAAAGCCTGAATAGCCTTTTGCTTTATGCCATCAGGGATTGTTCTGGAATGTATGAAAAGCTGGGAAAGGGCAATTATGAGAACCAGGACCTGCAAGCCGACATACAGGAACGAGATGATAGTCGAAAAAAGAGTAAAGGGCTCGTCCCCGAAGTCGGAGAGATTGAACAGGGCGATGACGCTTCCGTAAGCAAGGAACGAAAAAATAAGGGCCAGAAAGTAAACCAGATTAAAAGTGCGGGATAATTTTTTCTCAACGATTTCGCGGCAGAGCCTGATGAACATATACCAGGCCAAGATCAGAAAAGGAATACCGAGCAGGGAGAAGAAATGTCCGATCGTTTCAACTGTCTTGAACGGCGATGCCTGCTGCTGGAGTATTTTTTTGACAAGCCCTTGACCCATGATTCCATACAGGCCGAAAACATTGATGAAGATCTGAAAATAGAGGTAAGCGGAGAGGTAGCCCAGCCTGTATTTCTTCTGAAGCTGATAGGTGATCAGGATGGCGCATAATCCAGCGCTGATGGAGAGGATAACAATAGGGATAAAAATAAAGTTGCTCATCGTCCTGGTTCAGAGCATTCAGTCACTTATAAAAGTATACAATATGAGGATATTTTCTCAATATAAATAAGCATATCTATTTCTATGACATTTAATTATGAAGATATAACCTGTTAAAGCGCCAGTTCCCCTTCATCCCAGCCAAACCCTCCCACCCTCCTTCATGGGCTTCGGATGGAGAGGAATCATCGCTGCACTTCTTCATTGGTCGGATGCTTCTCTCATCAGGTCATCATAGAAGATGCTTCCATAATAAGATAAAGCACTCCCCTCAATAATTGAACACGACTAAAGTCGTGTTTTTTGCCTTTCCTACTTTCGTTGGATGAAATCTCCTTTTTTTTCACATATTTTACCATTGTGAGTGAATTAAAAATGAAAGTTTCAAATTTTTTATCATGAGATGATAAATGGAGGTTGAAATGATCCGTACGAAAGAAAATAAGACCGATTTTGATACTGCTTTCAGACAAGTCAAGGATTTTTTACCTGGATTTGGATGGAAGCGGTCTAAAAAACAAAAGGGATTCATCAACCCCAAATTAGCGGTTTTAATCGCCATGTTGATATTTATCGTCTTGATTGTTTTTGCCTGATTTGGGTAATGAACGATCGATAAAAAAAGTAAAGGAGATCTAACTATGAACAACAAGAAAGAAGAGGATAACAGGATATTCAGGGCATGTATTTGTTATAGGACTCCTTGCTTTTCCGTTAGCTATCGCTGGCCTGATCTGTTTTGGAGTCGGTATCATCCCGGTGATCATCTGGGTCCGCAGTACTTTCGCCTCGATGTATCATGCTGTGTGTAAATGAGAATATATAGAAGTAGAATCGGAACAATTTATCATAGGAAGAGCCATGATTAAGATAATGTTTTTAAACCAGGGAGAAAGCCGTCTTCGTGCGGGATGGAGAATATTGATTTTTATTTTCTTTTTCTTAATCTTGTCACGAATTCTCAGTGAGGCCGCCTTTAAAGTCATCGGCCGTTTGGATAGAACGACCTGGAGTTGGTGGGTTGTTCGGGGATTTCTTGTCATAATTGCCTCTATCTGTGTTGTTTGGATTGTCCGGAAATATATTGATAAAAAATCCTTCGTATCACTTGGCCTCAGATTGAATTCTACCGCTGTAAAAGATTTTTTCGTGGGACTCGGAATAAGCGGTTTGATGATTGGAACGTTATTTGTCGTTTTCTTGGTTTCCGGTTTATTGGAGATCAAGGAGATCGGCTGGAGCAGCAGTGGTATTTCTGCAGTATTTGGAATTTTATTTTGGTTTTTTGGGATTGGCTTAGCAGTTGGATGGTCAGAAGAATTAGCCTTTCGTGGTTATCTACTCCAGAATATGAAGGATGGAATGGGAATATGGTGGGCTGTTCTCCTATCCTGCATACTCTACGGTCTGCTCCATATGTCTAATCCTAACAGCACCATATTATCAGGTATACTTATTGCCATTATTGGCTATGTCCGGATATTCGGCTGGCTGCGCACAGGTCAGCTCTGGTTATCAATGGGAATGCATGCGGGTTGGGATTTTTTTCAAGGTTCCGTATTGGGCTTTACAGTCAGTGGCATGAAAACAGAAAGCCTTATTAAACAGACGACTTCAGGTGCTAACTGGATCACAGGTGGTTCTTTCGGTCCTGAAGCGGGAATCTTAGTCATTCCAGTCGTAATACTTGGCCTGATCATTATGTATGTATGGACTGCAAAACGGGAGAATACACCTTGGAACGCTAAATGAGGTTATCATGGCCAATAAAGGTTTTATTTCTTTTTACAATCGATAAAATAAAAAAAGGAGATCTAACTATGAACAACAAGAAAGAAGAGGCGAACAAGAATAAAAAGAAAAAAGAAGAAGCGGCTGTTTCGGTCGCTGTGCTTTCGCCCACTGCTGGTTCGGCTTACAGTTATGGCTGGGGCATGATGAAGAAGTTCTTCCTGGACCTGTTTCTGATCAGCTTGATCGTCGGAGTCGTGTGGTTGCCGCTGGCAATGGTACAAGGGCTTGATGGAAGAGGGACTGCCGGAGGAGCCATTTTACAGATATTTGCGTTTATTTATCTCCTCCTCCTTATCCACCCCATCGATTATGGCGCCGCGTTCGTCTTTCTCAAGGCCGCCCGAAACGAGCAGTTTGAGGTCAGCGATATGTTCCTCGCCTTTCAGAATTACATGAATGTGGTACTGGCTGCATTATTGAAAGGGGCGATCGTTGGCATTGGAATGATGTTCTTCGTTGTCCCGGGTATCATTTTCGCCTGTAAACTGGCATTCGTGAAATATCTGGTGATGGACCGGAAAATGGACCCTGTGGAAGCTGTGAAAGAGAGCTGGAAGATGACCACAGGATATTCAGGGCATATATTTGTCATAGGACTGCTTGCCTTTCTGTTGGCTATTGCTGGCCTGATCTGCTTTGGAGTCGGTATCATCCCGGTCATTATCTGGGTCCGCAGCACTTTCGCCTCGATGTATTACGCTGTGTGTAAGATAGAAGAGGAAAAAGCGTGAATGATGAAGGTGCGGTCTCCGGTTATCACTCTGAGTTATGACTTATTGATGATTTTTTTATCCTCTAAGTACTGGATGACCATATCTTTACTCTGGGCCGGATCCAGCTGGTCTGTATCTATTGCCAGTTCGGGGTTCAGCGGTTCTTCATAAGGAGCGGAAATACCCGTGAACTCTTTGATCTCACCTGCGCGGGCCTTTTTGTAGAGTCCTTTGGGGTCCCTTTCCTCAGCCTCCTTCAGGGAGACCTTGACGAAAACTTCGATGAATTCCCCGTCTTCGAGCAATTGCCGAGCCTTATCACGGTCTTTCCGGTAAGGGGAGATGAAAGCGGTCATGGCTATCAAGCCAGCCTGGGCAAAGAGTCTGGCCACTTCACCGATGCGGCGGATGTTCTCTTCCCGGTCTTCCGGGGAAAAGCCGAGATTTTTATTCAGGCCATGGCGGATGTTGTCGCCGTCCAGGACATAGCAGAGATGGCCGCGTCTGTAGAGTTCCTCCTCAACCGCATGAGCTATGGTTGATTTGCCCGAGCTGGGAAGCCCCGTAAACCAGACAACGACTCCTTTCTGACCGAGTATATTCTCCCTGTCCTGTTTGCTCAATAAACTTTGATGCCAGGTTATGTTGGTTGCTTTTTGTTCGGTCATGAGTATTTCTCCTTAAGCAGATTGAGTCGTCAGCCGCTATTCAGGTTTTTATAGTAGTCGATCAGAATCCTGACGACTTCAGGCCGGCTGAATTCTTTAGGCGGCATCTCGCCTCCGGCCAGCATCTGGCGAAGATTGGTACCGCTAATGAGAACCCGGTCCTGTTTATCATGAGGGCATGTTTTCATTGAAGCCATGCCGTCGCATTTGTGGCACCAGAAGGTCCAGTCTATTTTCAGCGGCTTAAGAAGAAGTTCGCCCTCTTCGAGCTCATCGAATATGTCTTGAGCGTCAAAAGGGCCGTAGTAATCTCCGACACCGGCATGGTCGCGGCCAACGATCAAATGGCTGCAGCCATAGTTCTGTCTGAAAATCGCATGCAGGATGGCTTCCCTCGGCCCGGCATAGCGCATCTCCATCGGATAGACTTTGAGGACTACTCTGTCTCTGGGGTAGTAATTTTCCATCAGCACCTCATAGCATTTCATGCGGATATCGGCAGGAATGTCGTCAGCTTTGAGCTTGCCAACCAGAGGATGGATCAAAATACCGTCGCTGACTTCCAGAGCGATCTTGGTGCAGTATTCGTGGCTCCGGTGAATCGGGTTTCTCGTCTGGAAAGCCGCCACAGTGCTCCAGCCGAGATCTTCGAATATCCTTCTTATCTCCGCAGGCCGTCCGAAGTATTGACCGTATAACTGCGGATAGGGGCCTTCACTGACTGCCTTAACCGGCCCGGCGAGCAAGACCTCTTCCTGAGCCATAAGCTTGGCCACTCCTGGATGGGCTTCATCTTCGGTCCGGAAAACGTTTTTTGCCTCCAGGCGCTTGTCATAAGTGAATTTTTCGGTCACTTTCATGCTGCCCATGAGCTCCCCGCTGTCATCGTCCGCGAGTGCGATCTCGGAGCCGATGGACAGTTTTTCCGCCCGATTTTTGGAAACAGAGAGCGTGATCGGGACCGGCCAGAGTGTCCTATCAGCCATGTGCATGTTTTCGACCACACCCGTATAGTCGTCTTTTCCCATGAATCCTTCCAGCGGGCTGAATGCGCCCATGGCCATCATGATCAAATCAGATGTTTCACGCGAAGTGAGGCGCACAGTCTGAAGGGATCGGGCTCTTTCCCTCTCCTGCTTGAGTTCTTCACCCTCCGCGAGCAAAGGCTTGAGTCGGCCACCATGCGGCGGGACGAGTTGCTGCGACATATCTTCCTCCGATTAATAAGATTTCAGACGCCTGAATTCATCAGGAATGAGAATGATTAAAGATAACCCAATGACTTCAGACGTTTTCGGATAGCTTCGATCTCCTCTTTACTCAGACTCGTGTCTTCGATTCTTTTTGGAGTATCGATCTCCTTTCCGGTCGCTACCAGGTCACGAAGGACATAAACGATGAAATCGGTGACTGAATTGAAACCGCTCCCGGCGACTATTTTTGATATCCGGTTGTACAGGGGCCTCGGGATTTTGATCGTTACTTTACTGTCCAAAGATTTTTTTCTGGAAACACTCATATAACACTCCTATAAGAGTGTTAATAATGTATAGTTTTAAGCTCGAGATGTCAAGTCTTAAAGGAATGTTCCTTAATGGAATGGTCTTTCTTCGCAATTTTCTCTTTAAAAAAATGGCTGTTCCCCCTGGGCCCTGCCCCCAATTTCATTCAGGACTAGCCGCAGGAAGAATTAACCTCTTGAGGTGGAATCGGGATGCTCCAGATTGGTCACGTCGGAGGGGAAAAATCACCTTCCATTTCCCCTTAAAAGGGCATTGCAAACATCTCCAGGGAAATATATTTTTTATGCAAATCTATTAAGTCTATTAAGTGAGGGATGGGTAATGTTTAAACAACAAATTTCAGACGTATCAACTGAGCAATGGCAGGAGATTCTCAGAATTCTCTTGGTACCGCTCGTTTGGATTCTCCCCCTTCAAAAATCGATCCTGAATTTCTTCCTTCATTCTTCCTCAGTCTGGGCAGCCATCGGAAAATACTTATTCCTTTTTTTCCCTGTTCTTCTTTTGCTGGGAGCCGTCTGGTGCACCCAGCTTTCCATCTACACCCTGCCGTTCCGGTCAAGAAGGGTAAACTTTGTGTCCACCCTTCTCCTTGCCTGGTGGGATGCAGCCCGGGCGGTTTGGCTGTTCTGGGTCGGCCTGTTTCGGCTGGTGATTGTCGTGCTGGGCTGGATATTCTCCGTATTGCGGCTCGCTGTTAAATTCGTGGTCGTTGCTCTCAAAAATATCCTGGCTGCTCCGTTCGCGATGACCGGCCGGATGACCAAGAGCTTCTTCCGTCCCGGAGTTCCCTGGATAGCCTTCCTGATCCTCGTTTTCTGGTGCATGCTTGAGTCAGGTATCTTTACCTTTGTCCTGATGCCGACGATCTCAGAAGTGCTGATGGATATCGTCGGAACAGAGCAGGTCTCGCCGTTCACCATGCCGCTGCTGTATGTGTTCCTCCTTATCCTGATCATGGGCAGTTTTGCCGCACTCCAGGCCCTGGCAGAGGCCATCCGGACAAAGAAAGTCAAGCTGATCGTCCAGATGGTTATCATCGAGCTGATCGTGATGGGGTTTGAGGTGATGTTCCTCTACCGTGAGCTGGTTGATGCGATCACACCCTGGGTCGTCCAGCAGACAGGAATGCGAGTCGGGATCTTCTTCACGCTTTCCGTGGCGAGTTTCGGATGGATTGCCATCCGAGGCATGACCTGGTTCCTTTTCGCGCAGTACGGCACACCGCCGCTCCTGGCTTTGATCTCCCGCCGGCCTGTTGAACAGGCGGCAGGAGGAGCGAGAGAAGCTGCTCCGGAAGCCGCAGAGTTATCCAGATGGTGGCAGACGCCGCTTCAGGATTTCAAGAATGAGATCGATTGGCTCCATCGGAAATTCAATGAGCTTTTAGAGTTCCTTACCCTGCCCATCCTCCAAGTATTAGCGGCAATCCTGAACTTCTGTATGATCTTGTTGACTGCACGGCCGGTCTTCAACCTCCCGTTCAAAGCGCTGAAGGATGTGATGGATACACGGGAGATCTTGTTTAAGCGGCATCTGGCCCCTGAGAAAGGAGATGAATCTGATGCAGAAATGTTGTAAGCGTTCGGCCTGGATAGCCGCGATCGTCTTTGTCCTGATAGCCTGCACGGCGTGCACTGCTCCGACCGGTCAGCAAAAACCAAGGTTGGTCCTGTTTGTCGGAGTGGATGTGAGCGGCTCATTCCGCGGTACCGGCTATTACAATGACGCTATTGCTTTCCTGTCTCATTACATCTACGGCCACCTCAATGAACTGGGCGGATTGAATAAGCTGCGGGCACTGTTCGTGGGCTCCATAGGAGGCACAAACGCGGATGAACCAAAAGCCTTTCATCCCATTCATGACCTCGAGGAAAAGAATATTGCCCAGATCGAAGAGGAACTACGCAAGTGGTTTCCCCCGGAAGACATCATTACAGACTTCAACGCCTTCTTCGAGGAAATTGCCCGACTCACCAAGGACAGGAACCTCACTCTGGCGCCAATCTCCATCGTCATCGTGACTGACGGAGTCCCAGCCCTGGGAACTCGCGAGGATGAAGGCGCTTACGAAAAGATCAAACTGGACCCACTGGAATACCTGTCCCGGAGAGTCACTGTTCGCCTCACTTATCTGGAGCCCAAAGTCGCCCAGCACTGGCGAGAAGATGTCCATTCGAGGCGAGTCCGTATCTGGACAGTTGCCGGTGAAGTTATGGTGGGGTGGCGGGCCCAGATGGAGCCCAGTGTAGAACTTGCTCAGCAGGAGAAATTGTGGAAGTGGGTCAAGGACAACATCGATTTCCGGGTGAGGGCGAGAAGATTCTGAGATAGCGCCCAGCGCCTACCGCTTTCAAATTCATTTCATTCCAAGAGCCTGGTTTATCTCTGATCTTGATTTGGAGATGACCTCCTCTGTCATTGCGAGCCTGAAGGGCGTGGCAATCTCTTTCCTTTGGTGTCATTGTGGGCGCATTGTGGCAATCCCTTAGGGAAAAAATGCATTTATTTTAGGAGATTGCTTCGTTTCTCCCGCAATGAGATTTTATTGAATGCCTTTATATCAGTTCATTTTCTGTGTTGAATTTTTGTCAAGAAAGATTATGCTTATATGAGAAGGCAAGATGATGAATTCCTCCAAATTTACCCGGCGGCGATTTTTAAAGGCAACCGGATGGGGAGCGCTGTCACTGGCTCTGCCGTCTTTTCCTTTTCAAAAAAGAATCCAGAGACGAAAGCCAAATATCATTTTCATCATGGCCGATGACCTTGGCTATGAAGGTTTAAGCTGCAACGGCAGCCTCTCTTATAAAACGCCGCATCTGGATAAGTTGGCCGGCACAGGCGTCCGTTTCACCCACTGCTATTCCCAGCCGCTCTGCACGCCTTCACGGGTCCAGATCATGACCGGCCAGTACAATTTCCGAAACTACACGGAGTTCGGAGCCCTCCATCCTGAAGAGACAACCTTCGGTCATTTGCTCAAGAAAGCCGGATACGCCACCTGCGTTGTCGGGAAATGGCAGTTGGCAGCCCGTAACAAAGGTATCGGTACGTACCCCGATAAAGCCGGGTTCGATGAACACTGCCTGTGGCAGGTGGACCGGCTCGGCTCACGCTACTGGGACCCTTTAATACAGGAAAACGGTAAAATGCGGGATGACTTAAAAGGGAAATACGGCCCTGATGTGTTCCTGGATTACATTCAAGGGTTCATGGAGCGGAAAAAGAATGAGCCATTCTTTATGTACTATCCGATGGCGCTCACTCACGACCCTTTTGTCCCCACGCCTGATTCGGTCACAGCGGAAAACAGGAATAAGATCGGTCTGAAATATTTCGCAGATATGGTCGCCTACATGGATAAAATAATCGGGAAGATCGTCCGGAAAGTGGATGAGCTCGGGATTCGGGAAAATACAGTGATTCTATTCTCCGGTGATAACGGGATGAACCTGGCAATCGAGTCAAATTTGCGAGACCGGGCAGTGCACGGAGGGAAGGGGACTCCCACCGATGCGGGGACCCATGTTCCTTTTATCGTCAATTGGCTCGGGACTTCGCCTCCAGGCAAGGTATGTGATGATTTGATAGATTTCAGTGATTTTTTCCCGACACTTGCCCGGATTGCCAGGGCTGAAATCCCCGGGAACCTGACTGTTGACGGCAGGAGCTTCCTGCCGCAGATAAAAGGCGAACAAGGGACGCCCAGAGAATGGATATTCTGTCACTATGACCCCCGCTGGAGCATCTGGAAGCCGTGCCGCTTTGTCCGGGACAAGAGATGGAAGCTCTATGGTGACGGGAGGCTGTTCGACTTGCAGGCGGATCCTCTTGAAAAATCTCCGATTGGCGACAGCCAGGATAAAGAGATAGTGGCCATCCGCCGAAAGTTCCAGCAAATCCTTGCAAGAATGAAATAAAATAGAATCGGAAAAGAGGCGGGGTATCTCCACATTCCCCATTTTCTCATTTTTTATAGGATTCAATATTTCTGAAGAAAGAGGCAATTTTCCATCAAAGAATAATAGAAATCTTTAATGTGAGAAGTTCTCCCCCTTGATTCTATCTGTATAGAGAAATGTCAAATGTTAAGATGCGACCCCAATTCTGTTAAGCGAGCGAAAGTTGGTCGTGGGCCAGGATGAGCATGCCCTGGATGGGAACTCCGTAGGGACAGGCGGCTTCGCAGTGTCCCGGACATTCAGCGCAGACGTCAGCTTTGGCTCCGGGGATATCAGCATACTTCAGCATGGCTTCCTTCTCCAGCCCCTGCGCCATGAAGTAGTGGTTGTAGCGCATGATGGTGTTCACCGGAACGCCGTGTGGACAGCGAGGCTCGCACACACCGCAGGCATGACGGCAGTAAAGTTCGCCGCAGCCTGCCTCATATGCCGCCAATTTCGCCTTATCTTTGATGCTGAGCTTCGTTCCGGATAAGCGGAGAATCCGCTCCATCTCATCATAGGTCTTTAGAGTGCAGCAGACCGTGTTGACGTTGGGATTGCTGAGCACAAAGCGGATAGCCGCTTCCCTGATCTCCTCTGGATTCTTGAGGTCATACTTCTGGATAAATTGTTCCGCTCTGTCAGCCTTATCCTTAAAACGCGTCAAACCCATCTTGTAGAGAGGGTGGATGTCCTTCCCTTCTTTTTCCAGCTGTTCGACCCGTGTCTTGAGGATGTAGTACTTGGCCACGGGTGTGCTTTTCATCAGGGATGTGCCGATTTTTTTCTCTTTGCAGACCTCAAGTACACGCTCTGCCTGGTCCATCTGGAGGAAATTGTAGGCCATGAGAAAGACATCGAAACGGCCGTCTTCAGCCGCGGCCAGGAGCACTTTTTCCATCGTCTCTTCTGGGTCTCTGAACCAGAACGAGCCGTGGTTGGAAATGCCCACGAACCGTACCCGGCCCTCTGTTTTAAGCTCCTGCATGGCGGCATGGAAACGCTCGTGCTTCAAAAATTCGACCTTTTCCGGCATGTGCATCATCATGCAGTCGATGTATTCCGTGCCCATGTCTTCAAGCGCTTTTCGGACGCGTTTGATCAACCCTTCTTTCGAGGTGTCTCCCTCCTCCATCAGCATTTTGGAGGTGATGAAGATCGACTTGCGGTCACGCCCCTTGATCACATTGCCGATCATCCTGTGGTGACCAGGGTAGCTCTCTGCTGTATCGATGTAGTTCACGCCAGCATCCAGCATGGCTGCGATCAGGCCTTCCTCTTGAATCGAGCCGGTGGCTAGGTCAGAGACCTTGAATCCGGTCCGGCCGAGGATGCGGTAATCTTTGATCTTCGGGGTCGTTTTATCCGCAGTCTCCTGGAAAGTCCCATTGCCTTCCCTTTCTTTCGCCCATGCGCCCTTAGAGACCACGCCGGCGCCGATCATTCCGAGAACGGAATTCTTCAAAAAATTCCTGCGGCCAATTCGTGTTTTATTACCCATTTTTCCTCCCTTAGACCAGTGTCGTTCTTTTTTCCCTTGTTGAGAAAGCCAGTATTTTTTCATTCATCCCGGCTGTGTTCACTTATTCGGGGATTATAAAATTTGACCTTCCAGGATATTTTGGAGAGAGAAGAATGTCAATAGTGATGAAAACATGTCGCAGAGATTGTTTTAAAATAAAGGGAATTTGGAAAAATAGGACAAAATTCCTATTGACTGAATAATCCGCAGCGGTTTAAAGTATTTCTTTTTGGAGAATAAAATGAATGTGGTTGAGATCGAGAACATCACTAAAACTTTCGGCCGCCTGAAGGCGGTGGACGATTTATTCCTGAATGTCCCAAAAGGAAGCATTTATGGGTTTATCGGCCCCAACGGGTCCGGAAAGACCACGACTTTGCGGATGATCATGAACATCTTTTATCCCGATTCCGGACGAATCCGCATATTCGGAGAAGAGATGCACGGATCCACCAGCGAGCGCATCGGGTATCTGCCTGAAGAGCGTGGGATGTACAAGAAAATGAAAGTGAGGGATCTTCTCCGGTTTTACGGAGAGCTGAAGAGCGGCCGGAAAGTGAATAAGGAAGTGGACTACTGGCTCGACAGGCTGGACCTGAGCGACTGGGCCGACAAAAAGATCGAAACGCTCAGCAAGGGGATGGGACAGAAGGTCCAATTTATTTCGACTATCGTTTCACAACCCGAGCTGATCATCCTGGATGAGCCGTTTACCGGGCTGGACCCGGTCAACGTCGAAGCGATTAAGGACGCCGTGCTCGACCTTCGGTCTCAAGGAGCTACGGTGATTTTCAGCACCCATGATATGAATGTCGCTGAGAAGATGTGCGATTTTATTTTCATGATATTCAAGGGGAAAAAGGTCCTGGACGGAACCCTGGTCTCGATCCAGGATAAATACGGGAGCGATACACTGCGGGTTCGCACTGAAGGCGGAGCTTCCGCACTTCAGAGCCTGGACGGTGTGGAAAAGATCACGGATTTCGGGCAGCTCCAGGAATTGCGTATCGCCCCGGACAATGATCATCAGAAGATCCTCTCTCAGATCATGTCCCGGACGCGTGTTTACAGTTTTGAGCTGGCCAAACCGACATTGTACGATATTTTCCTCAGGATTGCCGGGCCGGAAGCCAAGGAGGAGACCGATGCGTAGAACTTTCAGGCTGGTGAAAAGGGAATATCTGGCCGCGGTTAAAACAAA
>Ga0224506_10000785_pt1 | contig 24958 bp, 26 predicted proteins | sample SF_Jan12_sed_USG_2_FD_169108 | JGI IMG/M metagenome (GOLD analysis project Ga0224506, IMG submission 169108) | Sediment microbial communities from San Francisco Bay, California, United States - SF_Jan12_sed_USGS_8_1 | ecosystem: Environmental > Aquatic > Marine > Sediment | place: USA... | reverse complement strand
TTCCCTAATCCAATTATGATTGCGCCAATCATGGCAATTGTAATTTTATTTTCATTAGGATTTTCTGGAATTTCTGTAATGATTGCAGCTACTGCAAAGTCTCAAGAAACTTTCTGGGGAATGATTAATTTTCTTGGAATGCCTCTATTCATGCTAAGCCCTGCATTATTTCCATTGGAATTATTGCCTGACTGGCTTGCAGTTGTTGCAAAACTAAATCCTGTAACTTACACTGTATTGCTGGTAAGAGAGTTGATGACTGGCGTCTCTGAAGGTGGAATTCCAATTATTTTGAGCCTGGGAATTTTGGTCGCTTTTGTGGTTGCAATGATTGCACTTGCAAGCTATGTTTTCACGCGTGAAGTAAACAAACCATTTTGACAAAAAGTTGACCATAATTGTAATTTTATCTAACTCTAGATGTGTTTCTCTAATTTTGTCATGATTAATTGTTGAAACTCTCTTTTGTAATAATCACAATTTTTGTAATGCTATTGTCTGGTTCATTTTCTCAAGCATCGTTTGGTTCTGGTGATTATGATTTGTTGCACAAGTGGGGAGAATATGGTCCTACAGAACCCAGCCACTTTGCCCATCCTCAATTTATTGCAGTAGGTGATGATGGAAGTATCTATGTGACTGATTTTGGTAACAAACGTATTCAAAAGTTTTCAAGCACTGGTGAATATGTAACCCATTGGGGAAATAGTGGAAAACAATTAGGAGACTTTTACAATCCTACTGGAATTGCAGTAGGTGCTGATTCTGTTTTTGTTGCAGACCGTGATCTTAATCGCATTCAAAAATTCTCTTTAGATGGAGAGTTTATTCAAACTTGGGGTAAGAAAGGAATTGGTGATGGACAATTTTTCTATCCTAATGGAATAACTGTGCATGATGATCTCGTGTATGTAGTTGATACGGGAAATCAGAGAGTTCAAATATTTTCTACTGATGGGGAATTTGTTTCCTCATTTGGCGCTAGTGGTCTAGGTCCTGGACAATTCCTTAATGTTGTTGGAATTGATTCGGACAAAGATGGAAACATCTATGTCACTGATAAAGGAAATGGAAAAATCGAAAAATTTGATACTGAAGGCAAATTTTTACAATCACTTCCTTTCACTTCTTCAAACTATGTGTTTTCTCCTGAAGCAATAACTGTTGATCCTTTAGGAAATCTATTTGTTGCAAATTCAGCAAATGATAGAATTTTACATTTGTCCACAAATTCTAGTTTGAAATTAAGTTTATCTGATCAAGTTGGTCCATATCATAATTCTTTTGAAAATATTTCTGACATGGCAATTGGAATTAATGGTGAATTACTGGTGATAGATTCTCCAACTCATTCAATACAATCATTTGAAACAGAATTTTTTACATCTCCTGAGGAATCATACTATGTTGCTCCTGCTGAAGTAAGACCTTTGCCTGAAGATCAAACAAAACCTGAAATTATTGCTCCTGACTCTATTGTTGTAGAAGCTGAAGATCTGTTAACTCAAATCGATATTGGAAATGCAATTGCTACTGATGAGAGTGGAATTCAAATCATCATAAACAATGCTCCTGAAGGATTCAAACCCGGAATAAACAATGTGATTTGGATTGCATTTGACAATGCAGGTCATTCTTCAAGTGCATATCAAACCATTATTGTGAACACTTGTGGAAAAACATATTCTGATTATAATCTTGTTGAAGGAACATCCGGAGATGATGTAATTTCAGGTACTGATGGGGATGATCTAATCTTTGGTCTGGAAGGAAATGATCTAATTTCCGGAGGACTAGGAGATGATTGTATCTTTGGAGGCTCCGGTGATGATATTATATCTGGCGGGGATGGTGATGATATGATTAAGGGCAATTCTGGAAATGATATTTTGAAAGGACAATCTGGAATTGATGTTCTTATTGCAAATTCAGGTTCAGATGTACTTGACGGTGGTGCAAACTCTGATAGATGCTATCTTGATTCAGAAAAAGATCTATTGCTAAACTGTGAATAGAAATTATCTATATAGACAATAGAGTGAACTTGTTTCTCCGTAATCTAATATTGTTATTGGTAAATAAATTCAAAAACATGTCTCTCCAATGAGAACAAAAATAACATCAATATTGTTGATCGCAACTCTTGTTGCTATCATACCACAATTTGACGCAAACGCTGACTCAATGCCAGATGCACCTAATCCACAAGTTGAATTTAATTTAACAGGAGCTGGTGCAACATTTCCATTCCCATTAATTGATTTATGGAGAGTTGAATACAAAAATGTCTATGACAATGTAAACTTGAATTACCAATCAATTGGAAGTGGTGGTGGAATTAAACAACACATTGAAGGAACTGTAAATTTTGCAGCATCAGATGCTCCGATGAAGGAATCTGAGAGAGAATTAGCTCCGGGAACACTTCATATCCCTGAATCAATCGGGGGGGTGGTGATTGTTTACAACATCCCTGAAGTACCAAACAAAGGTCTAAAATTAACTGCAGATGCTGTTTCTAAAATATTCTTAGGAGAAATTACAAAATGGAATGATCCTGCAATCACTGCAGAAAATCCAGGATTGAATCTTCCTAACAAAGAAATTGTAACTGCACACAGATCAGATGGCTCAGGAACTACATTCATCTTCACTGATTATCTCACCACTGTTAGTCCACATTGGGATGAACAAGTTGGTAAAGGGAAATCTGTACCATGGCCTAACGGTCTAGCTGCTGCAGGAAACGAAGGTGTTGCTGGAATTGTAAAATCAACTGAGTATTCAATTGGATATATTGAACTTGCATATGCATTCCAAACTGGAATGAGTTTTGCATCAATTCAAAATGCTGACAAGACTGCATTTATTGAACCTACATTAGACAGCATTTCTGCTGCATCTAGTGGAGTGGCAGATACTTTGCCTCCTGCTGAAGATAGCTGGACACATGTATCTCTTGTAAATGCACCTGGCCCAGAGTCATACCCAATTGCTAGTTTCACATACCTTCTAGTGTACGATGATCTAAAACCGGTTACCAAAAACAAAGAACAGGCAAAAGCTGTAATCCACATGATTCATTGGATGATTACTGATGGTCAAGAATTCTCATCGAGTTTACTATACGTTCCACTTGCTGATAAGGTAGTAGAACTTGGCAAACAAGGTTTGTCCAAAGTAACCTATGATGGCGAACAACTTTGGGATTATAAGACAACTGCAAAAGCAGCTGACTTGGGAATTCCAAAATGGATTAGAGACAACGCAAAATGGTGGTCAGAAGGATTGATAACAGATCAAGACTACATCAACGGACTGCAATTCCTAATTAAAGAAGGAATTCTTAAAGTCTAAATCTTTTCTTTTTACTTTTTATTTTTAAAATATTTTTAAATCTATGTTTCTGCATTTTTTCTAAACATATTCTAAAATTTTATTCTATTGTTTTGTTATCTGATTTTTTTGTTAGATTTTTCTATATAGTATTACGATGACTATCTACACATATGTTCTACTCGGAGAGAATGAGGATCCAGCTTATAGTATGAAAAATTATCTGTATATCAATGACTTATAACAACGCAAAAAACATTGCAATCTTTAGTATTGTTGCACTATTCACTGTTGTTTCTTTAGCAACTTCTAATGTATATGCAGAAGAAAATGAAGAAGGATACAAAATGATAGGAGATGTAAAACCTGTTCTAACATTTACATTCAGAGATGGAGTTGAAACATACGAATTTCCTGTATTTGAAATGGGTGAAAACTTTGCAGAAAATTCCGGAGTCTCATTTTCTGTTGAAGGAACTGTGACTGATTCTCCTTTATTGCATAAAGCAATGGATGAGGCATACAAGTATAGATTATCAAACGGTGCATATGATTATGAATTCAAATTATTTGATGTTGATGTAGATTTTGTAAAAGAGGGTGAATCCATAATTGTTCTTGATTACAACACCTGTAGAATCGATAATTATCAAGTTGAGACACTTGATTCAAATGACTATGAAAGCTATTTTGCAAAAGTAGGATTTGCTATTGTGGATAAAATTGACTTTGTATGCAGTGGAGTAAATTCAAACTATGATTATCAGATGACTGCAAATAATTTATTTACAGACTTTGGTGATTCTGGATTTAAATTCGCTAATGGTGTGAATACTGCAATAACATTCAATTTTGAAAATGGTGTAGAAAAAATCTATTTTCCTGTATTCAATCTAGTTTCAGGTTATGAAGAAACTTCTGATAATGTAGTCCCAGAATTTGAGGTAGAGGGAGTTTTAGATTACTATCCGCTATTGTTTAATGCAATAGACAAATCAAGACAAGTCTCTGGACTTTCTACTGCTTCTAATGTGGATTTTGATGCACTGGTAGAATTTGGTAATACTAATTCAACATTGAGAGGATTTGATTTTACAAGTTGCAGAATATCTGATGCACGAATAGATACTCAAACAGACAAAGAAGAAGGATTCACTGGAAAAAGTGGATTTGTTTTAGTTCTTCAATCTACCTTTACTTGTTCTGGACTTGAAGGAGTGAATATGCATTATGATGAACTGAGAGGGGATATTCCTGTTTGGAAAACAGCTCATTTGACAAATTCATACATTGAATCTATTCAAAATACTGATGGTAACTTGGATGTAGTTGCCACTTTTACTTTTGCTGATGGAAATGAAATTGTAGAGTTTTCCATGTTTAAGCAAAGTGAAGTATTGAGTGCAACTGAAGACACCGATATTCTTAACAAGGCTACGTATCCAAATATAGAATTGCGTGGAATTGTAGGTGACTATCCTATATTGTACCATTATCTGGATGACACTCTGAATGTTCAGGGTGTTGCAGGTACTGCCAATGCAGAATTGATTGACATTGATGTTGATTTAGTATCTGATGGCAAAGTAATCCGTGGCTTTAATTATGTAAATTGTAGAGCTGTCGATTATACTGTTGAAACAGATCCAAACTCTGAAGAGAGCTATGTCAAAAATAAATTTGCTCTAGAAAATATTATTGACTTTGAATGCCAAGGATATCACCCAAACAATCCTGCATATGATGCAATGTTTAGTGTAAAAAAAGCAAATACTGAAAATACTTTTGATCTAAAAAATACTGATCAATGGTCTCCAGGATTCACAATTCGAGAATAAATTCTCTATTTTTATTTTTTTTAATTTTAAGCCTAAGTTGCTATTCTTCTGATATAATACTTTGAATATTCTCATCTATTGCAACTTCTGCAATGTCACTAGAATATTCCGCAATTCTTCGCAAATCCTCTAAAACAAATCTGATTACTGTGACATTTTTCTCATTCTCTTTGATTTTACTCATAATCTCTTTTTCCTCGTCAATAATGTGGCTTACTTTTTCTGCAACTTTTTCCCCTTTTTCAAAGTCATGCTCTTGTACTGCAGTTATTGATTCATCAAAAACTTGCAGTGATTTTTCAGAAAGAATTTTAATTTTTGCAAGAATTTTGGAATCTATCCCCTCATCCATGAATTTTATTCTTTTTGCAATTAGTCCTGCATGATCTGCAATTCTCTCAATCCTGCTAACAATGGCTCTATATCCTAAACAGTCCGAAGATTTTCTCAATCCCATATCTTGCAGAATGCTTTCGTTCTCTACTGCTAAAACCAAATTTCTTCTCATGTATAATCCAAATCTGTCAACTTCGTCATCCATATTCACTACCTCGTCTGCATGGCTGATATCTACTTCTTCAAGTGATTCTATTGCTTCAATAACCATGTTGTTTGCCATCAAATGCATTCTCTTTAGAGCAGTATCAAATGACAATTCTGGTAGTCTTGTTAAAATTTGAATTATCATTACTTCTGAACTGGATTCCACAATTTCAGTACCGATCATTGTAGAGCGCACCAATTCCCTGATGCTTCTTGAATGCTCTGAAGGGATTCTCATCCCCTTGGTTTGAATTTTAATAGTTTTGTAACCTGCAAGATATGCTGCAATAATTTTTCGTTTGATTGATTCTCCAGAATCTTTCTGACTGGATGCTATGACTGCAGTGCTTTTTTTCTTTTGGGAATCTCCTTCCTTTGGAATTAATGTCAATGACTGGTTAGGATTTTTTACAATGGTGATGTATTCTCCTACTTTGATCTTCATCTCTTCAATCCAGTTTTTTGGTAATGAAATTATGTATGTGGAACCTCCACTTAATTGCATTCTTCGTGTTTGCCTTAATCTATCTATTGATTCCAACTATCAACTATTGGAAAATTGTCTTATTTACAATTTAGTTGACGAACTATATAGAACTATGATATTCTCATAAAATATGATCAGATCTTAGATAACTCTATTTTTAGCCTTGAACAGCGTGGGAAACATAAAACTCAGTCCTGAAAAGCCAAAAAGACGTCCTATTGCTGATAAAATTTTCAAAATAGCTGCTACTTGTGCAGGTGTTTATGTTTTAGTCATGGTTGTATTGTTAGTATTTCAATTAGTATCTGAGTCGTATCCGATTTGGGAGGAAGATGGCTTGTCCTTCATTACTGGCACAGATTGGAATGCTGTAGAAGGACGAGAGTCTTTTGGAGCTTTGCCATATATTTTTGGAACTTTGGTTACCGCATCTCTTGCAATGTTGATTGGAGTTCCACTGAGTATTGGAATTGCTATGTTCATTTCTGACGCTCCTGCAAAAATAGGTGGTCCTTTAGGATTTTTAGTTGAATTATTAGCTGCCGTACCTAGTGTAATTTACGGTCTGTGGGGCCTTTTTGTTTTTAGGTTGTACTTTAAGGATTGGGTTGAGGAACCACTACACAATCTGTTTGGTGATTCCATTTTCTTGTTTTCAGGAACTCCTTTTGGACTTGATATTATTACAGCAAGTGTAATTTTAGCTATTATGATTATTCCAACTGTTTCTGCAGTATCACGTGAAGTGATGAAAGCTGTACCTCAACAACAAAGAGAAGCTGCATACATGCTAGGAGCAACAAAATGGGAAATGTTTAAACTGGCTGTATTCCCATATTCTAAAACTGGATTAATCGGCGCATCTATTCTTGGACTTGGACGAGCTGTTGGTGAAACAATGGCAGTAACCATGTTGATCGGAAATGCTACAGGAATTGCTGCAATCCCTTCATCCTTGTTCAAACCAAGTCAAACAATGTCAAGTATAATTGCAAATGAATTCGTCGAAGCTTCCCCTGCATCACTACATCTTCCAGCTTTAATTGGAGTAGCATTGGTTCTCTTGCTAATTGCAATTGCAATTAATGTTGTAGCTCACTTGCTTGTAACTAGAATGATGAAAGTTAAGGAGGGTGCAATTAACAATTGAGCACTACTGTTGAAAGAAGGCAAGAGTATAGGGCTTTATTCAAAAACAATGTGGAGAAAAGACTAGTTGTTGATAAAATAATTAGAGTTATAGTTTTTGCATGTGTGATTATTGCAATTATTCCTCTTGGCAGTATTCTAGTTGAAGTTTTCAAAAACGGAATTGCTGCAATAAGTTATGAATTTTTAACAGAGGTTCCAGGTTCTATTGGTTCTGGTGAAGGTGGGATTGGTCCTGCAATTCAGGGTACCCTGATAATAATCGGTCTCTCTAGTCTGATAGGTGTACCTGTAGGCGTCATGTCTGGAATATATCTTTCTGAGTACGGGGACAACAGACTTGCTCGAACTATTAGATTTTTCAACGACGTATTTATGGAATTCCCATCCATCGTTCTTGGAATTTTTGCATTCTTAGTGATTGTATTGCTTCTTGGTCATTTTTCGGTATGGGCGGGAGCATTTGCATTATCTTTAATCATGTTCCCAATTGTTGCAAGAACTACTGAAGAATCTTTGAAAATGGTTCCAGTAACTTATCGTGAAGCCGGAACTGCGCTAGGTTTGAAAAAATGGGTAATTACTTTTAGAATTGTAATTTCTGCTGCAAAAAGTGGAATGATTACGGGAATTTTACTTTCTGTTTCAAGAATTGGTGGCGAGACTGCTCCATTAATTATGACCATTCTTGGAAGCAGTCAATTCTTTAGTAGTATGGATGTTCCAATGGATGCTCTACCTCTACGAATTTGGAGATTGTCTCTGTTGCCTTATGATAGCGCACAATTACAGGGTTGGGGGTCTGCACTGGTTTTAATAATAATTATTCTGGGAATTAACCTTGCAGTTAGATACTTCTTTGCAAATAGAAAAGGAAAACAGGGGATTTTCGGACAATTAATTAAGAAAGGGATGCATGCTAAAAATTGACGGCATTGAGTGTTAAACCTACAAATATTGAGGAGCATGCAACATCAAATCCTCAATCTGTTGTTGATTCTGAAAAATATAAAATGATTGCAGAAAATGTCACAATACGTTATGATGGTATTGCAGCTGTCAAAAATATAACAATGAAATTTAAAGAAAGATCAGTAACTGCCCTGATTGGACCTTCTGGTTGTGGAAAAACAACTTTTCTTCGATGTCTTAACAGAATGCATGATATGACAAAAAATGCAAAAGTTGAGGGCAAGGTAATGATTGATAATATTGATCTTTATGACAAGTCTATTGACCCAATTTATCATAGAAGAAAAGTTGGTATGGTATTCCAAAAACCAAATCCTTTTCCTACCATGTCTATTTATGATAATGTAACAGCTGGTTTGAAACTAAATGGTGTTAGAGACAAAAAAATTCTAAACGAAATTGTGGAAGACTCATTAAAAATGGCGTATCTTTGGGATGAAGTAAAAAATGATCTAAACAAATCTGCAATTGAATTATCTGGAGGCCAACAGCAGCGTCTTTGTATTGCACGAGCACTTGCAATTCAACCTGAAGTTTTACTAATGGATGAGCCTGCATCTGCACTTGATCCTATTGCCACTCAAAAAATTGAAGAAACTATCACCGAGCTAAAAAAAGAATACACTATAATTATCGTAACTCATAACATGCAACAAGCTGTTAGAGTTTCAGATTATACTGGATTCATGTATCTTGGTGACTTGATTGAATTTAGAGAAACCAAGAAATTATTTACTGATCCAAAAAACGAATTAACTGCAAAATATGTTCAAGGACAATTTGGTTAAATGACTCGATTAATAGATCCTTCTTTGCAAAAACTTTCCTTCATTATGGCTGAAATGGGAGATATGGTTACTGAATCAATTTCACTAGCAATTGATTCTTATTTAGATGGAACAAACACGATGGATAAAGTTCTTGCATTGTCTGATTCCATCCGCTCAAAATACTATGAAGTTGAAGACTTGACTTTTGATATGCTTTTAAAATACCAGCCTGTAGCTGATGATTTTAGATTTATTCGTTCATCTACTGAAATTTCTTATGCCTTTTCCCGATTTGGTAGATATGCTTATGATATTACACAAGTACGCGACTTGTTTGGTGATGTATCTGAATGCACAAACGCATCGCTTATCGAATCTACAAAAAAGGTAAAAAATATGATTAAAGATGCTGTTTTGTCTTTTGCTGAATTGGATGTAAGAAAAGCAATTAAAATACGTGAAGATGAAAAAGTAATTGATAGAATTTACAAAGAAAGACTACCAAAATTAATTGAATCAAATAATACAAAATGTGCTTTAGCTGAAGCATTACTTTTGAGGTATTTAGAACGCATTGGTGATCATGCCGTGTTTATGAGTGATGCAATTAACTATATTGTAACTGGAAAACATAGGCCAAGTGAAGAACGAATAGCCTCACACACAAAACAAGAAAAGAATATGCCTTGATTTTTATTTCAGCAAAATTTTTTTGAATTGATCAATGGACATTTTACAATTAATTCAGGCAAATCTACTTACTCCTATAATTCTATTTTTTCTATTTGGAATTATTGCAGCAAGAATAAAATCTGATTTAAAAATTCCTGAAGCAATATCCGAATTTTTGCCAATCTATCTTCTTGCAGCAATAGGGCTACACGGCGGAATAGAAATGCGTAACACTGGATTTGAAAATATGTTAATTCCAATGTTGGCTGCAATTGGCTTGTCGTTATTGTTTACATTAAATCACTATCAAATTTTACGAAGGCTAGGAAAATTCAATCTCTTTGATTCCTATGCCTTGGCATCTACTTATGGTGCAGTAGGTGCAGTTCATTTTTCTGTAGGTTTATCATTTTTGAAAAATCAGGGAGTCACATCAGAAGGATATATTGCAGCAATTCTTGCGGTGTTAGAACCTCTTGCATTCATTTTGGCAATATTTATGACAAATATGGCAGTATCAAAACAGATCAAAACAAAGAAACAATCTTTTTCAGATGACGATTATTCAAACATCGATGTTGGTTTAAACCCGACTAAAACAAAAATCTCCAAAGTATTACATGAATCCATAACTGGAAAAGCAATTGTAATTCTTCTTGGCAGTATTGTAATTGGTTACATTATTGGTGAGAAGGGATTTGAATCAATAAAGATCGTATTTGATGATATGTTTACTGGAGCAATAGTGATTTTCATGATTGAAATGGGCATTATTGCCGGTCAAAGACTCGATGACATTAAAAAAGTGGGCCTTTTTCTTACTGCATTTGCAATAATCATACCTGTATTCAATGGAATAATAGGTGTTCTAGTTTCAACGGCCTTAGGATTGAGCATAGGTGGTGCAGTAATGTTTGGATTGTTGATGGCTAGTGCCTCATTTATTGCGGCTCCTGCGGTTTTACGTCACGCAATCCCACAAGCAAAACCCAGTCTATACATCACATCTGCATTGGGAATAACATTTCCGTTTAACATTATTGTCACATTGCCAATTTTGTTTACAATATCTACACTTGTTCATAGTGGAGAAGGAACGATAGACTTATTCAATTACATAACTGAGGTGTTCTTATGAAACTGTACAATGTTAAACTGCTTACCGTCACTTGTGAGATTTTAGCACAAGAAAATATTATAGAGATTCTCAAAAAACATGAAATCACTGGATACACAACATATGAAGTGGATGGCAATGGTGCACGTGGCATACGTGGGCAAGGTCTTAAAAATGAAAAAAATGTCAAGGTTGAAGTAATTTTGCGTGAGGAAAAACTACAAGATGTTGTAGAGGAAATTTCAAGAACGCTATTTGCTAATTTTGCAATTGTTCTATATGTCAGTGATGTTGGTGTTGTACGAATTGAAAAATTTTAACAACAATTTTCTTCTGAACACAAAATTGGAATTTTTTTACTTGTTTTGGTGACTACTGAAATTAATTCAGATAACTGATTGTTTGCTATTGAATACATTGCTTTTTTACCCTCATCTCGTGATTTGACCACTCCACATTTTTTTAACGTCTTTAAATGGTGAGATACTAGAGGTTGATCTTTTTCTAATTTTTCTACAAAATCATTTACACAAAGCTCTTTGTTTTTCTGCAATAATTCTAAAATCTCAAAACGTGTTTCATCACAAATACATTTTAAGAGACTGAGTCCATTCATATCAATTTAAATTTATATAAACTAATATTTATATGATGGTTAAGAATGCCTAAAAATATTCTCTTTGTGTGCGTAGAAAACGCTGGTAGAAGTCAAATGGCTGAGGCTTTTTTTAGAAAACTTGCTCCACATAAATTCAATGTTTCAAGTGCCGGAACAATCCCTTCACCACAACTTAATCCAATTGTGATTCAGGTCATGAAAGAAGTTGGAATTGACCTAGAAAATCAAAAACCGAAACTATTATCTGCATCTATGATTAAAGATTCGTCTAAAACTGTTAACATGGGGTGCATGGATAAGGAATCTTGCCCTTCATTGTTTGTCAAAGATGTACTTGATTGGAATATATCAGACCCTAAAGAAAAAACACTTGATGAAGTAAGAGAAATTCGTGACAAAATAAAGTCAGAAGTGATTGCTCTTATCAAATCTCTTGAGGAAAAAGATTAATGACTTATTCTAATTTACAAATATTCACAGTTGAATTAATTGGAACTTTTATTCTTGTAATATTTGCAACAGGTTCTATTGTTTATGATGCTGAATTTTTCGATGGTCAATTAGGAATTCCTTTTGCAGCAGTAGCTCCTTTTATTGCATTGCTTATCGGTGTCTATTCTTTTGGAAAAATATCCCTGGCTCATTTTAATCCTGCAGTTACAATTGGTTACTATATTACAGGACATATCTCAAAAATTCAAATTGTTTATTATTTTACAGCAGAAATAATTGGTGCTATATTGGGATCTCTTTTTGTACTGACATTCATTGGAGACAAAGCAAATCTAGGAGCAAATGCTCCCAATTATGATTTTTCAATCTTTGTAATTTTTCCAGTTGAGGTTTTAGCTTCTGCAATGTTGATGGGCGTTATTTTTTATGTTGTATATACAAAAGGTCTTAGAGGATTCAGCGGTGTTGCAATAGGTGGAATCGTTGGATTGGATATTTTGTTTTTGGCGTTTATCTCTGGCGCATCAATGAATCCTGCTCGAGCACTAGCACCAGCATTACTATCTGGAACGTTTGAAAATTTATGGATCTATTGGTCTGCTCCATATGTAGGTACAACGATTGTTGCATTTTTGTTCAGAAAGAAATTTCAAGCACAAAGAATGGCAAATTACGAATAATAATGACCAAAAATACCCCTTGAATGGTGTCTGAATCTAAAAAATTATTCAATATTGCCAAAAAAGTAATTCCGTCAGGGGTCAATAGCCCGGTAAGGTATTTTGAGCCATATCCATTTTTTACAAAAAAAGCAAGTGGGGCATACATTTGGGATGCAGATAACAAACGCTACATTGATTTTTGCAATGGATATGGTGCATTACTATTAGGGCATAGACGTAAAGAAATAATCAAAGCTGTTTCTGATCAACTATCAAAAGGAACTCTTTATTGTACCCCTACAGAATCTGAGATTGAGCTCTCAAAATTAATCATTAAGAATTTCCCATCTGTTGACAAAGTAAGATTGATGAATACTGGCGGTGAGGCTACAATGACTGCAATTAGATTAGCACGTGGATTCACAAAAAAGAAAAAAATAATAAAATTTGAAGGATGTTATCATGGTGCACATGATTCTGTTTTGGTAAAAGCTGGCTCTGGCTCTGCACATAATGGAATTTCAGTTTCTGATGGTGGATTAGATGAAGTTTCAAAAAATACTCTAGTTGTAGAATACAATAACATTGAAGATTTACAAAAGACCATCCAAAAAAATAAAGATATTGCGGGAGTAATCGTAGAGCCAATCCTTGCAAACATGGGCTTGATTTTACCTGAAAAGAATTTTCTTTCCGATTTAAGAAAAATCACTAAAGAAAATAACATTCCTCTAATCTTTGATGAGGTAGTAACTGGTTTTAGAGTTGCACCTGGTGGGGCTCAAGAACATTTTGGAATAAAGCCTGACTTGACTACTATGGCAAAAGCACTCAGTAATGGATTTACCATCTCTGCTGTTGGTGGAAAAAAAGAAGTAATGGATTTACTTTCTCCTGGTGGTAAAGTTTACCAGGCAAGTACTTTTGCAGGAAATCCAATCTCTGTAAGCGCTGCAATTAGTTCAATAAAGACAATCAACAAAATCAAAAACAAACTATATTCTAAACTTGAAAGATTCAATCTGTTGTTTTCTACTGCATTAGATGATATGGCAACTGATATGAAAATTCCACACCAAATCAATTTTACAGCCTCGATGCTTCAAATTTTCTTTACAAACAAGCCTGTTGTGGATTATCAAACCTCGAAAAATGCAGATGCAAAGAAATTTCAAAAATTGTTTCAGACTTTGCTAAAAAACGGTATTTTTATTGCACCATCTCAGTTTGAAGTAGTTTTTCTTTCTGATGCTCACACTGAAATTGATCTGAACAAAACATTAGATGCATATCATTTGGCATTCAAATCGGTGAAAAATTGAAGTACATAGTAGGGGCTAGAGGAAGTCATCTATCAGTTGCACAAACCAATTGGGTAATTGCTGAATTAAAAAAAACAAATCCTGACTGTGATTATGAAATCAAAACGATCACTACCAAAGGTGACACTGATGCTAGGCCTCTGTTTACAATAGACCAAAAAGGAATTTTTGAAAAAGAGATTGATAGGGCAGTTGCTAAGAAAGAGATTGATTTTGCTGTACATAGTTTGAAGGATGTTCCATCTGAGCTTGATGAAAATTTGATACTGGCATGTATACCAAAGCGTGAAGCAGTAAATGATGTGTTTATCTCTTCAGATGGTTCTACATTAGATACTATCAAAAAGGGCTCAGTAATTGGAACTAGCTCGTTACGAAGAGCAGTTCAAGTTTCAAGGAAAAGACCTGATGTTGTTGTAAAACCAATCCGTGGAAACATTGAAACAAGAATCAAAAAAGCATCTGGAGAAAAATATGATGCAATTGTTTTAGCACAAGCTGGAATATCTCGATTGGGAGTTGATGTAGTTCACACTCCTTTATCTGTTGACGATTTTTCACCTTCTCCTGGACAAGGTGCAATTGCAATTGTTGCAAGAGCAGATGATTCTAAAACAATTGCAATGCTGAAAAAAATTGAAGACGCCGATTCTCGTTTAGAGATAGAGGCTGAGCGTTCACTTTCTGACTATGTTGATTCAGGATGTAGGTTTCCATTAGGAGCCTACGCAAAATCTACTGGCTCTGAGATGACTCTAACCGTATATGCGTTTTCAGTAGATGGAAAACAATCACTACATGTAAGCAAAACAGGAAAGAAAGATGATCCTCAATCTCTGGGGAAAAGCGTGGGAGAAGAACTACGTATGAAAGGAGTAAATGATCTTGCATTAAATTGGAGAGAAAAAGTGGAGGAATGGAATAAGACATGACTGGAAAAGTGTATCTTGTTGGTGCCGGCCCTGGAGACAGTAAATTAATCACACTACGTGCTGTTGAATTGCTTGAAAAAGCAGATGTTGTTTTGTATGATAGATTGGTGAGTAAAAAAATCATTTCGATGATTCCAAAAAAAACTGAAAAAGTCTATGTGGGTCGTGCAGTTGGAGATGACACAACCCATCAAAATACAACTAATGACTTGATGGTGAAATATGCAAAATCTAAGAAAAATGTGGTCAGGCTAAAGGGTGGTGATCCGATTATTTTTGGACGTGGTGGCGAAGAAGCAGAATTCCTCAAAGAAAACAAAGTAAAATATGAAATTGTTCCAGGAATTACTTCTGGAATTGGTTCGGCAACATACGCTGGTATTCCTTTAACTCATAGAAAATATGCATCATCTGTAGTCTTTGTAACAGGACACGAAGATCCTGAAAAGAAAAAAGAGATTGTCAAATGGAAAAACCTTGCAAAATCCGTTGACACAATCGTCATCATGATGGGATTGTCTCGAATTGACGTAATCTGCAAGCAATTAATCGCAGGCGGAATGGATAAAAAAACACCCGTAGCTGTAATCCAAAACGGAACTACTCCTAAACAAAAAATGATCAAAGGAACTGTTACAAATATTGCAAAAAAAGTCAAAGAAAACAAAATTACACCTCCAACTAACATCATTATTGGAAACGTAGTTGACTTGTCAGATATTATAGGTTGGAAATAATGCTTGATGGGAAGACAATTGCAATTACTCGCTCAAAAGATGATGCCTCTGAATTTATTACATTGGCAGAACAAAACAATGCAAATCCAATTCCGTTACCTACAATAGAACTAGTAAGTAAAGGTGAAAAAATCGTTGATGATTTTTTAAATTTGATTGATGTAGAAAATCCTGATTATTCTTTGTTTCTTAGCTCAAAGGCAGTAAAAATTTTGTTTGACACTGCAAAAAATGTTGGTAAATTTGAAAAATTACAGTTGGCAGTAGCAAATACTATGGTAATGTCTGTTGGTCCAAAGACTACCCTGTCTCTGAATTCATATGGAATTAAAGTCAATCATGAACCGCATAATAACTCCTCAGTTGGTGTTGGTGAAGAGTTTTCCCAAATTAACGCAGTTGGAAAAAAAGTAATCATTCCTAGAAGTGGGGCATCTAATTCTTTTCTAAAGGACTTGCTAAACAAAATTGGAGTTGATGTTGTCGAATTGCATTTGTATGATGTATGTGCATTTAGAGATACATCTCAATGGAATGGATTTCGTGAATTGTTTTCACAAAACAAAGTTGATGGAGTGATCTTTACTAGTGCATCTTCTGTGCGTGGATTCCTTGAGATCATGCTACAAGATTATGAAAAAACAGATTTGATGAATCGTCTTTCAAAATTATCTCTAGTGTGTATTGGTCCTTTTACATCTGAAGAACTCACAAAGTTAGATATTCCCTGTATCGTATCTGATGTTCACACCGTTGCAGGTGCATTTGATGAGATGAAAAATTCATTGATTGTAATGTGATTCGTTTGTTTCAGGTAATCTAGATCAAACCACTGCTGAATCAATCATTGCTCAAGTTCTTTTCATTCTCTTAATGCAAAGCTAGGATAGATTAGCTAAACTCTGAGATTTAGCTGAAGCTATTTAGCTGTGCCTATTTTTCCTCATGTATTTATAATATAACGGAGTTATGACGAACATGACTTCTGAAAATCTAGACATGGATTATTCAAAATATGATTTTAAAGACTCTACAGAAATGTATGTTCACTTAAGCAAGAAAGGACTCTCTAAGGAAACTGTGATCAGTATCAGTAAAATGAAAAACGAACCACAATGGATGCTTGATTTTAGATTACGTTCCTATGAAATCTTTATGAAAAAACCAATGCCAACTTGGGGTGGAGATCTTAGTGTAATCGATTTCCAAAATATTTACTATTATGCAAAAGCATCTGACAAAGTCGAAAAGAGCTGGGACGATGTTCCAGAAAATGTCAAAAACACATTTGATAAACTTGGAATTCCAGAAGCTGAAAAGAAATTCCTAGCAGGTGTGGGTGCGCAATATGAATCTGAAGTTGTATATCACAGTCTGAGAGAAGACTTGGCAAAACAGGGAGTTCTCTTTTTAGATACTGATGCAGCTCTTCATGAGCATCCAGAGCTATTCAAAAAATACTTTGGAAAAATTATTCCTCCAGAGGATAACAAATTTGCAGCATTAAACAGTGCAGTTTGGAGTGGTGGCTCTTTCATCTATGTTCCACCCGGTGTCAAAGTAGACATGCCTCTACAAGCATATTTTAGAATTAACGCAGAAAACATTGGTCAGTTTGAAAGAACATTGATCATTGTAGACGAAGGTGCAGAAGTACATTATATTGAAGGATGTACAGCTCCTGTATACTCTTCTGAATCACTACATTCAGCTGTTGTAGAATTGGTTGCACTAAAAGATTCAAAATTAAGATACACTACAATCCAGAACTGGAGTGCTGATGTTTACAATCTCGTAACAAAACGTGCTTATGCATATGAGGGGGCAACAGTAGAATGGATTGATGGAAACATTGGAAGCAAACTAACTATGAAATATCCTGGTGTATATCTGATGGGCGAAAGAGCTTATGGTGAAACACTATCCATCGCATTTGCTGGTAAAGGACAACACCAAGATACAGGCGCAAAAATGGTTCATCTTGCACCAAACACTACATCCAAAGTCACATCAAAATCAGTAAGTAGATTGGATGGACGTTCCACTTACAGAGGAATGTTAAATGTCGCAAAAGGTGCCACTGGTGTAAAATCTACCGTAAGATGTGATGCATTACTCTTGGACGATACATCAAAAACTGATACTTATCCTTACATGGAAATTAATCAAGAAGATGCAACAATTACTCACGAGGCTACTGTTGGAAAAATTGGTGATGAACAAATCTTCTATCTTATGACTAGAGGATTTACTGAAGAAGAATCACTATCTCTGATTGTTAATGGTTTCATGGAGCCATTCACTAAAGAATTGCCAATGGAATATGCTGTTGAACTAAACAGACTCATAAAACTAGAAATGGATGACTCCGTGGGATAAACTCCCAATACCTAATTTCGATTAATCATGTCTCAAGAACTTTTATCAAAACTCAACACAACACTCATCGATGAGATCTCCTCATCAAGAAATGAACCTGATTGGCTAAAGGATTACAGAAAGAATTCCCTCTCAATATACAATAGTTTGCCAATTGAAATGTCTCCTCTTTACAACAAATATACTGATGCAAAAAAGATGGATCCAGAAAAAGTTACTCTATCTACATCCACCACTGAAACAATTCCTAGCTTCTTAACAAAAAGACTAGGTGAATTAGAAAATGAAGTTTGTATTATTCAAATTGGAACAAATATTCATAAAATCAATCTTCCGGACGATTTAAAATCTAAAGGATTAGTAATTTCTTCTCTGTCTGATGCAATAAAAAATAATCCTGAATTGGTAAAAAAAGCACTAGAGGCTTCAAAATCTGGAGAAGATAAATTTACTGCGCTAAATAATGCCGCCTTTAATTCAGGCATATTCATTCACATTCCACGTAATCTGGTAGTAGACAGACCAATTCATTTCATGATTTGTCTTTCTGAGGATGGCCATTCCACAATTTCTAGAAATGTAATATTTGCAGATGAAAGTAGCAAAGCAACAATAGTGCAGGAACTATACTCTCCTAACATTCAAACTCAACAAGCGTATCTTGAATTAATGGATACTAGCCTTGGAGCAAATGCTCATCTTGATGTAACCACTCTTCAAATGATTGATCAACATGCTGTAGTTTTTTCTACAAGAAGGACAGACTTGGCACAGGATGCTAAAGTGAATTGGTACTCTGGTTTGTTTGGTTCTATGTTATCTCGATACAAAATAGAATATTTTCTAAACGGAACTGGCGCATCATGTAATGACTCAGAAGTAATCTTTGGAAATAATGAACAGTCGTTTGATATTCAAACTAACGTCAACCATGAGAGTCCTGCAACTGAAGGCAGGGTAGTTGAAAAATCAATTTTAAGAAACAAATCAAAATCTCTTTTCAAGGGCATGATTAGAATCAAAGAGAATGCCGCAAAATCAAACTCATTTTTGTCGGGTCGCTCTATCTTATTAGACAAAGATGCCAAATCCGATGCAATACCTGGATTGGAAATTTTCACTAATGATGTAAAGGCCACACACTCTGCATCTGTTGCCCAAATTGACGAAGAGCAAGTTTTCTATCTAAAAACAAGATGTCTCAGTCAGGAAGAAGCTGAAAGAACAATTGTTGAAGGATTTTTAGAACCCCTTTCAAGAAAAATGTCTTTTCAAGTCAGAGCATGGATTGCATATCTGATAGAATCCAAGTGGGAAAACAAAGAACTTACAATTAACACTGATGAAGAATTAGCTAAATTTGTTGAAATTGAAGAGACTCGTTACAATGAAGACTCTGAAATAGAACAACATTACAAGTATAGGTGATATTTTGTCTGAATGGGTTAAGGCTTGTGGTATTGAACAGGTAAAAGAAGGTCAACTTTTCGGATTTGTTCATGAAGATAAAAAACTCTTAATTGCAAACCTCAAGGGAAAAATTCATGCAACTGACCTGATATGTACTCATGCTGATGCTGATTTGTCCACTGGATTTCTAAGTGATGAAGGGGTCAGATGTCCTTTACACCTTTCTGTTTTTAATCTAGAAAATGGAGAACCTCAGAATCTCCCCGCTGAAATTCCTCTCAAAGTATACAATATTAAAATAGACGCCAACGAAATTTATGTGGAGCTTTAAGATATGCAAAGTACAGAATCTCTATTTGAAAATATACGAAATGATTTTCCAATTCTAAAAAGAACTGTCCGAGATAACAAACCTCTAGTTTATCTTGATAATGCATCAACTACACAAAAACCAAATCAGGTCATTGACTCTATTACCGATTACTATCAAAATCATAATGCAAATATTCACAGAGCCGTTTATGCGCTAGCAGAAGAGGCCACAGAAGCTTACGAGGCAACAAGAGACAAAGTGGCAAATTTTGTCAACATCAAAAATCGGCAGGAAATTATTTTTGTCAGAGGTACTACTGAGGCAATTAATTTAGTTGCATATGCATGGGGTAGAACTCACTTGAAAGAAGGTGACATTGTTGTTACTACTGAATATGAGCATCATAGCAACATTGTGCCATGGCAACTTGTAACTCAAGAAAAGCATGCCAAATTAGAATACATTGGAATGGATGATAACGGCGAATTAATTTTAGATGATCTGGACAAATATTTGGCAACAGGAAAAGTCAAACTTGTTACTTTTAGTTTAATGTCTAATGTCCTTGGAACTATTACTGACGCTCAAGCAATTATTGAGAAATGTAAAACTGCGGGTGTTCTTACTCTAATTGACGGTGCACAGGCAGTACCTCACATGAAAGTTGATCTTGAAAAATTAGGATGTGATTTTTTTGCGTTTTCTGGTCACAAAATGCTCGGACCTACTGGAATTGGTGTTTTATGGGTCAGAAAATCTGTACTTGAAACAATGAGCCCATTTCATGGTGGCGGTGACATGATTAGAGAAGTTCACAAGTATGAAACTACCTGGAATGATCTGCCTTACAAATTTGAAGCAGGCACACCAAATATCGCAGATGTTGTTGGATTAGGTGCTGCAATTGACTATCTTACCAAAATTGGAATGGATAATGTTAGAGAGCATGAAGTTGAATTAACAAAATACGCTATTGAAAAATTATCTGAAGTTAAAGGACTTCATATCTATGGAACAAAAGATCTTTCAAAACGTGGTGGTGTTATTTCATTTAATTTTGCAGATGTTCATCCTCACGATGTTGCTCAAATTATTGATGAGGAAGGAATTGCAGTTAGATCAGGTCACCACTGTGCACAAGTATTGATGGAACGACTAAATGTTGCTGCAACTTCTAGAGCAAGCTTTTACATCTACAACACTAAACACGACATTGATATTCTGGTAAATTCATTAAATATTGTGGCAAAGGTGTTCAAATTATGAGTAGCAATGCAGACATTTATCATGAAATGATTGTTGATTATTCAAGAAATCCGATTAATTATGGAGAAATTGAAAATCACGATGTCACGTTTCATGACTCAAATCCTCTATGTGGTGATAGCATTGACATTGATATGAAAATTGATGAGAACAAAGTCACTGATATTAAATTTCATGGAAAGGGTTGTGCAATTTGTATGGCTTGCTCTTCTGTATTGACTGAAATCACAAAAGGCAAAACCATTGAAGAAGCAAGAGCAATTGAAAAACATGATGTCCTAAGTGAATTAGGTCTTGAGCATTTGCAGGCTGTTAGGATAAAATGTGCATTGCTTTCTTTGAAGGTGCTTAAATCTGCGCTTTATACCTACATTGGCAAGAATCTAAAAGACAATGAAGATGTGGATAAACTAAAAGAAGAGGCAGCCAATCTGTACTAGTATGAGTAGTTTCACTCCCATAGTTCCAATTGCACTTCAAATTAGAAAAATTATCTTTGAAAAATTCAATGATATTGACACTAATTTTACAAACGATGAAATCTTTGAGATGCTAAAAACAAATGGAGATTTAGATCCTTCTTGGATAATTGACGACACTGAATCTTTTTTCAATGATCTTTGTGATTCTGGTCTGGCAAGAAATATTGCACAAAACTTTACCACCATGTATTTGAAATTGTTTGACCCTATAGAAAAATCCTATTGTAATGCGTGTAATAATGATGTTTATCTGGGAACTTCTGAAGAAAGAATTTGTCCTAACCCTGACTGCAAATATTCTATTTAGATTTGTATTTTATTGCAGCCTCTTCTAATGCCTTGATCATTGGTAATTTTTCTCCTGTAAGATAAAGTACCAATGCCCCACCAGCTGTACTGATATGATCAATCTTGTCTACTAGCCCCTGTTGTTTTAGTGCAGTAGTAAGATGTCCTCCACTAACAATTGTTGTTGCCATAGAATTTGCAACTGCGTTTAGTAATGCTTTTGTCCCATAACTGAAATTTTCTTTTTCAAAAAATCCTGCAGGTCCGCTGATAAATACAGTCCCTGCACCTGCAATTAATTTTGAATAGTATTCTACTGTTTTTGGACCTAGATCAAATATTTTGTCTCCTTTGCCCATTTCTCTTACATCCATCTCTACTCTTGCACCGTCTTTGTCTATTGCAATATCTACTGGAGTTGCAAAGACATCTGGATATTCACCAATCAATGAATGTGCTTTTGCAACAACTTCATCTTCACGTTTTATTCCTAAAGGTGATTTGATTCTGGCTTGTGCACGCATAAACACATTCCCAATCAATCCTGTCAAAAGGACATGGTCTGCACGTCCGTTCTGAATTAGTAATTTAATGGCCTCAAGTCTGTCTGGTATTTTTGAGCCTCCTAATACTATAACATGGGGTGCTTTTGCAACTGTCATAATTTCATCAAGGTTTCTTACCTCTCTTTCAACAATTCTTCCTGCACAAGCTGGAAGAACTTGTGAAAATCCTACTATTGATGGATGTGATCTATGTGCACTGGGAAATGAATCTAAAACACAAAGATCGAATAATTTTGATAAACGAGAAACCATTATTGTTTTAGCTGCATTTTCTGGAGCAAACTCGTAATTTTCTTCAGCACATAATCTTAGATTGTCTAAGAGCAAAATTTCACCGTTTTTCAAATTCTTAATTGCATTTTGTGCAGCTTCTCCAATGGTATCTTCTACATATTTTATTTCTCTACCCATTAGTTCTTGAAGAACCTTGGCGTGTTTGTCCATTCCAGTATATTCGCTGTTCCCAACTCTTCCTTGATGTGATCCTATGACGACTTTGGATTCTTTTAATGAGTCAAGAGTTTCTATTGCCTCTTCGATCCTTCGTGTCCCTGAAATCTCCCGTGTCTCAGGATCAATTGGGCAGTTCATGTCGACTCTCAAAAAAACGGTCTTGTCTTTTAGGTCAAAATCATCTAATGTTAGTACCTTCACGATTTGTCTATTATTCACTTGGTTAAATTCTTTAAGCCGATCAGAAATATTTTCTCATTTTTTGATTTCAAAACCTATCTATTGACAAAAATTAAAAGACATGTATTTGAGGTTTAATTAATTGCAAAACTGGCTTTTTGATATTAGGTCTCGTTCCTTTGTTTTGCTCACAATTTTATTTTTGATTCTTACTGCTATTGTGTATTTTGGAATTACGGAAAGTTTTGATCAAAATGTAATTTTATTTTTCTCTGAACATGTTGGAAACCCTACGGTTGATCTCATAATGCAATCAATCACAGAAAGTGGTGAGGCGCTATGGATGCTTGGATTTGCAATTCTTGCGTTGATTATTCCAAAAACCAGGAGGGTTGGAGTTACTTTGATGATTTTGATTGTGATTTCTACATTGCTTACTGGGTATGTAAAATGTGGTGTGGACAGGGATAGGCCTGATTTTGAATATGATGCAGTATCATTTCCTGTACCTGTAAGCAAAGATACCTTTGCCTTGTTCTGTGAAGGTGGATACGATGCATCGTATCCATCTGGGCATGCTGCAAGATCCATGATATTTGCAATTATCTTGGGATATGCTCTATCTGAGAGATTTCCACGTGGAGCATATCTTATGTTCTTATATCCTATTTTGATTTCACTAAGCAGATTGTATGTTTTAGAACATTATCCGATGGATGTAATTGGTGGAAGCATTATTGGAATTATGTTGTCTGGAGTTATGGCAAAGAGAACAAAACTCTACAAAATTTTTGATAAGTCAAAATTCTGATTCTGGTACGTTATCTCTATGAATCAAAACTATTGCATAATGATCATCATCATGATGGTATGTCCAATACTTGACATCTCTGTCTTCTTCTTTTTGTCTTAGTCCTGTTGTAATCCCTGTTGTTACAGAATAACCAATTCTTTTTGCAGTCTTTGATTCTTTTGGCATTAATACTCTGTAACCATCTTTTTTTCCTTTAAAACCATGTTTTACCATATCTTCTACTGCTTCTATTGCATCTTTTTCATCTTTTAGATCATATGTTTTTGAAATTGGCAAATCTTTTGGATGAAATTCCATGATAATGTTAGCATTTCTTGACTAATATTTTTTAAAAAACCATTTTTTGCAATCAAATTAAGTCAATTTTCTTTACATGAAAGTCAAATCATGATTATGTCCACCACTTAACCGACACATCTGTCTTGTTTTTATTATTGGCATCTTTAGAAAAACTGGTAATTCAATTACGTCAAAAGAAACAAGAAGCAACAAAACTTCGCAAAAAAGCTGAAGAACAATTAAAAGAATTCAGTTCTGCAGAAAAGCGCTCTTCGTCAGGTTTACAATCTCTTGATAAAAAAATAGAATCAGAAAAGGAAGAATCTACTGATGTCTCAAATACCCTACTTAGGAAAAATTCTCAATTGGAAAGCATTGAAAGACTGATTACTACTGCAGAAGAAAAATTGGCTAAAGAAAAAGAGGCAATAGAGCAAGCTGAACAAGAAATTGAATTTGCTGAAAATCCTCTAGAAAAGCAAAATGCTGAGGCTAGATTGCGTTCATTAAATGATCATGTAAATGACTTGGTAGAAGAAATCAAAAGTAGACAAAAAACTGCAGAAAGGATTTCTGATGATGTGTCTACTTTCTCTGATATCAAATCAAAAATTGTCACAAAAATTCAAAAACAAACTCAATCAAAACCTTCTTTACGTGAAGCAAAGACTGCAAGTCGTAAAGCAGCACAAAAGTTTCTTAAAGAATTACAAAAACAAACCAAGGCAGAAGAATCCGCTCAGAACTTGTTAGATAAAGCAATATCAAAATTAGCAGCATCTTTGATAAAGGAAAAGACTGCAGCTAAAAAGAAACCAGCACAGAAAAAGACTGCAGCTAAAAAGAAACCAGCACAGAAAAAGACTGCAGCTAAAAAGAAACCAGCACAGAAAAAGACTGCAGCTAAAAAGAAACCAGC
>Ga0224506_10000782_pt1 | contig 24979 bp, 27 predicted proteins | sample SF_Jan12_sed_USG_2_FD_169108 | JGI IMG/M metagenome (GOLD analysis project Ga0224506, IMG submission 169108) | Sediment microbial communities from San Francisco Bay, California, United States - SF_Jan12_sed_USGS_8_1 | ecosystem: Environmental > Aquatic > Marine > Sediment | place: USA... | reverse complement strand
AAAGTGATTATAAACCTAGTTCTTGCGAACGTACCGAAGAAATCTCTGGAGATGTCTACTTTCCTTTCGATCTTACGCAATGGCACCTTCTCCACATTCAAAAAAAATGCGATTTTAAGTATAATGACGCTTTAAAAATGAGAAGAGAGGGTTCATGAAAATCTGCACGTTCAATGCCAACTCCATAAGAGTCCGCAAGGATTTGATTGTGGACTGGCTCAATCACAGAGGCCAGGATATCGATATTCTGTGCTTCCAGGAACTCAAGTCTGTCAGTGAGGATTTTCCCTTTAAAGACTTTGAAAAAATGGGTTTTGCGTGCGAGGTCTTCGGTCAAAAAACTTACAACGGAGTCGCCATCTGTTCCCGCCTTCCGCTCAAAGATATCCAGATAGGATTCGGTGATTCTGTTTGGGACGAGCAGCGCCGGCTCATAGCCGCCAAGACTAAGGAATTTGTCTTTATCAACGTATATGCCCCTCATGGAGGCCTGAGGGGAGAAGAAAAATTTGACTACAAGTTGAATTGGTACGAGAAGCTCATCACTTTCCTTAGTGCCTCATACAGCCCCAAGGATCCTCTTCTCATTGTCGGGGATTGCAACGTGGCCAAAGAAGACAAGGATGTGTTTGATCCTGAAGCTCTTGAGGATACGATAGGCACCATGCCTGAAGAGAGGGAGGCTTTCCAAAAACTCCTCAACTGGGGATTCGCGGATGTGTTCCGACACCTTTATCCAGACCGCATCCAATACACATGGTGGGATTACATAGGAGGAGCTATCTGGAAAAACGAAGGTATGAGAATCGATTATGTCCTGTCCACAAAACCTCTTGAAAACAAAGTGAAGGATGTGGAAGTGGATATCTGGCCTCGCCGTCGGCAATCCCCCAAGCCTTCAGATCACGCTCCGGTGATCGCAACCTTGGATCTCTCCAAAACAAAGAGCTAGCGCCTTCTCTTCAGCTCTGCTCTCATTTCTCTCTCTCGGTCTCTCTCCTTTATGGCTTCTCTTTTCTGGTAAGTCCTCTTCCCCCTGGCGAGTGAAACCTCCACTTTAACTTTCCCTTTGTCGGTAATCAAAACCTTTGTTGGCACGAGAGTCAGGCCTTTTTCCTTGATCTTTCCCGTCAAGCGTTTGATCTCACGGCGGTGAAGGAGGAGCTTGCGCTCCCTTCTTGGTTCGTGATTGAATCGATTGGCCGGCGCATAGGGGCTGATATGGCAGTTGATCAGAAAAACCTCTCCAGCTTTAATCTCAGCATAGCTTTCCTTCAAGCTTATCCTTCCCTCCCTTATAGACTTGACCTCGCTTCCTATCAGTGAAATTCCCGCTTCATAGGTATCGTATATTTCGTAGTTAAAGAAGGCCTTCTTATTCGTGGAGATGATCTTCATTTGAATACTGTTTCCCTCTGATAGGGGCAAACTCGGCGACGGGAGAGGCACCTCTTGGATGACGATTCCAATGATACGGATAGAAGAGAAGACGTTAAAATCTACGAATCTACTTGGGTGCTTTGGCCTTTGAAGCAGAAGGAGAGCATATCCAGAACTCTTTTCTCGATCTCTTTAAACGGGCTTGAGGAAACTTCCGAAATCTCTGTAACGATCAGCTCTTTGGCCTTTTCCATCATTTTCTTCTCACGGAAAGACAGGGGTTTTATGAGCTGGAGATAATAAAGACTTTTTAGAACCAGCAACATATCCTGCATTGTCCCGGACTTCATGAGGTTGACGTGCTCTTTATATCGGCCCTTCCAGTTCATGCTCACATCCACACCACCATTGCTTATGAATTCAAAAATCTCTTGGATGGTGTTTTCTGAAACAGGACGCCGAATTCCGATCTCTGCGGTATTGGATGATGGGATGAGGACCAAGGTACCATTAGCCAGGATTCTCACATGATAGATCTTGAATCTCTCCCCGAAATAATTTTCTTCTTGGATGTCCTCTATGATTCCGATCCCCTGATTGGGATAAATCACCTTATCGCCAATCTTTAATGAGTCCATGTAAGTAAGTATTATAGTCCATAACAGCCAAGGAGTCAAATTTTCGCGACCTCAAGTAAGCCTCTCCATTTCCGCGATGAGGGAAACATCAAACCCAGTTAGGTAATGCGGCGCCGTTTCCTGTCCATCCGAAGCCCACAGATTACACCTTCATCATTAGCTATCACGAAATTGGAGATGCTTCCCGACCTCTACGCCAGCCCTTTTTCACTTGACAGATAATGCGAGGTTTATTAACATACTGTTTCCAAAGAAAAAAGAAGCGCATAAGATGAAAAGAACGTTCCAGCCGAACAAAAGAAAACGAAAGAAGAACCACGGTTTCCTCGTACGCATGAGATCCAAAGGGGGCCAGCACGTCATCAAGAACCGAAGACGCAAGGGCAGAAAAAAACTTGCTGTTTGATGGATGAAGCCTTAAGGCCTCAAGAGCGATTAAGAAAGAAAAAGGATTTTTCACATCTATATAAAAAGGGCAAGCGTTTCAGAGGAAAGAATTTCATCCTTATTTACCTCTCCAACGAGCTCGGTTATTCCAGAGTGGCCATCGTAGCCAGTAAAAAGCTTGGAAATGCAGTCCAGCGAAACAAGATCAAGAGGCAGTTTCGAACGCTTTACCGAAGGAATAAGGAATTGCTTACGACACCTTTAGACCTTATTATCATTCCTCATAGAGAGATACATGAGGCCCAATGGCAAATCCTTGAAAGGGACTTTACGGATGCCCTTCAATCTTTGAATTTAAGAAGTCAGACCTGATGAAACAAATCGTTTTGTTCTTGATTCGTGGATACAGGAAACTTATTTCTCCTTTAATCGGCCGTCACTGCCGATTCTATCCATCGTGTTCGGCTTACACCTATGAAGCCATAAAAAAACACGGTTTGCTCAAAGGTTTGATCTTAGGGACTAAAAGACTCCTCCGTTGTCACCCCTTCAATTCAGGAGGAGTCGATCCTGTTCCCTGAAGGACCATCAAATGGAAAAGAGATTACTATTGGCCATCGTTCTTTCGTTTGCAGTGCTGGTGCTCTATCAGCTTGTTTTCGTCAAAAAACCACCTCCACAAGAATCCTTTTCTGAGCCAATAGCCGAGATAGAAAAGGCCCCCAGGCAGGAACCGGTTCAGAAGGAGCCCTCAATCCTTCCAGAGACTGAGGAAAAAAAGGAGTTCCAGCCAATTTCAGAAGAAAGGGAAGAACAGATCGTGGTTGAAACGCCGCTCTACCAAGCGGTGTGGATCAACAGAGGAGCCCAGCTTAAAAGCTGGAAATTGAAGAAATACAAGGACGAAAACAAAGAGGATCTTGAACTCATCTCTGTTCGCTCCCTGGAATTGGGAAGGTATCCCTTCCTTTTGAGCACGGATGATCCTGATTTCGACAACACGATCAACAGAGGTCTGTATAAATCCTCCAACTACAAACTTGAATTGACGGAGGGACAGGAAGAAGAGTTGCGGTTTGAATATGCCGATGAGGCTGGAACGAGAATCGAAAAGATCTTTATTTTCCATGCTGGCACTTATTCGTTTGAGACACAGATAAATGTCTGGAAAAACGGACAGAAAATTGAGCCTCGACTCATCTGGGGGCCGAGTTTCGGTAATCTCACCGAACAGGAGCAAAGGCAAAGGATAGGGGGCGGAAGCCCGGGAGTCTCTGTCTATGCCGGAAATAAAGTTGACCGCCATGAGGAGAGAAAATTCAAGCCTGAGAAGAGCTATTATAATTTTGTTGATTGGGTCTCTTATGATATCAACTATTTTACAGCCCTCTTCATCGCTCCTCCCCAGAAATTAACCGCATCGTTCCTGATGGAGGAGATCAATCAAGTTCCCTATTTCTTCCTCACCTTAGATCTTCCAGAAACAACCTATATCGGGCCTAAAGATATCGACAAACTGACTGAGCTGGGGCACGATACTAAAAAACTGATAAAGTTCGGACTTTTCGGATGGATTGCCGAAATCATGCTTCGGGCCATCAAATACTTCCATAACTCGATTCCCAACTGGGGATTTTGTATCATTATCTTGACCTTGATCATCAAGATTCTGTTCTTTCCCCTGACCTACAGCAGCACCAAATCCATGGCCAAGATGCAGGAGCTGCAGCCGAAAATGAAGGCCATCAGGGCCAAGTACAAGAAGGCCAAGCAGGATATCGCACAACGCCGCAAGATGAACGAAGAGATCATGAAGCTCTACAAAGAACACGGTGTGAATCCAGCCGGAGGCTGTCTGCCCATTCTTATCCAACTGCCTATCTTCTGGGGATTTTTCAGGATGCTTGTGGTATCCCTAGAATTCAGACAGAGCTCTTTTATTTTTTGGATCAAAGACCTGTCGGTAAAAGATCCCTACTATGTGACGCCCATACTTATGGGGATCACTCAATTTATTAACCAGAAAATGACCCCAACCTCCGCTGACCCCACCCAGCAAAGGATGATGCTCATCATGCCTGTGGTCATGACTATTTTCTTCATGAACTTCTCAAGCGGGCTGGTTCTTTACTGGCTCACCAACAACATTCTTCAGATCGGCCAGCAGTACATCATGAATCGGCTCCGCCAAAAACAAAAGAGAGAATCCCATGGAAAAAGAAGAAAAAAATAACAATAGCGACCAAGAATTCAAAGGAAGAAACTTAGAAGATGCCATAAGCCTAGCCGAGCACACACTCAAGCTTCCTCGCTCCCAATTCAACTACGAAGTCGTCACAGAAAAGACAAAGCTCTTTGGCATCGGGAGGAAAGAAGTTGTCATCCGGACCTGGCCAAAGAAACCTACGCATGAATATCCGGCCGTCCAATTCATGGAAAAATTTCTCGCGCTCTATCCTCTCGAAATCCAGTTCCAGATCAAAGAGAGAAACGATCTCCTGTATTTCATCTTCAATGGCCCGGATAAGTATCTGCTGCTCCGAAAAGATGGCTCTCTGCTTCTGGCTCTGCAACATTTGCTCAATAAACTTTCCGAGAAAAAGGTACAGACCGACTGTGATTTTTTCCGCAAGAGAAAGGAGAGGGAGCTCAAAGAAAGAACTCAACAGATCGCCCAGAAGGTTCAGGAGACCGGTGAGAATGAAATCCTGGATCTTATGAATCCATATGAGAGGCGGATTGTCCACATAGCTGCCAATCAAGTTCCAGGCATCACCTCAGAAAGCATCGGAGACGGATTCCTGAAAAAGGTGAAGATCTACCCAGCCAAAGATCACGCCGAATGAAATTTGTGAATTTTGTATTCTCTTATTATCATCAAACAAAAGAACAAAAGCAACACTATCCTATCGGTTATATGTTTTTAATAGTATTAAATTCGCACCTCTTTACTGTTTTTTTCAATCCGTTTAATATATACAGGTCATGCTGGATGATACGATTATCGCTGTTTCCACCCCTCTAGGTTTTGGCGGACTCGGTGTTGTCCGCCTCAGCGGAAGCCGATCGCTTTCCGTCGCAAAAAAAATATTCAAATGCAAAAGCAACACACATAAAATTCCATCCCTCCGCCCTGTACTCGGGAATCTGGTTAACTCAGAAAACAAGGAATTATTCGAAGAGGCCTACCTCACTTTCTTCCCCAAGCCTCTCACCTATACCCGAGAGGATATGGTCGAGATCAGTTGCCACGGCAGCCCTGTCATACTCGAGGAGGTCGTCCGGCTCGGAGTACAAGCCGGAGCCAGACACGCTAATCCAGGAGAATTCACCCTCCGTGCATATCTTAACGGAAGAATTGATATCATCCAAGCAGAAGCCGTGAATGACATCATCACCGCTTCATCCCTCAGACAGGCGAAGATATCCTTCCGTCAGCTAGAGGGGAGCTTATCAAAGGCCTCATCGTCGCTGCGCAGTCAGATCATACAGCTTCTTTCCAGGATCGAAGCCCGCATCGAATTTCCTGATGATGGACTCAGAATCTCATCCAAGACAATCGTTAAAACCCTTACTCGTGCACAAAACACCCTCCAAAAACTGATCTCCAGTTATGACCTTGGAAAGACGCTTTCTGAAGGGCTTTCTCTCGTCATCGCTGGCAGGACAAACGTGGGAAAATCGACCCTGTTCAATGCCCTTCTCGAAAAAGACAGGGCGATTGTTACCCCTTATCCCGGAACAACCAGAGACTATCTCCAAGAAAAAATCAAGATCAGCGACTCGATATTCACCCTGACAGACATGGCTGGTATCGAGGTGCCTTCACACCCTGTTGAGAAGGAGGGAATAAAAAGAGGGAAAAAACTGGCTGCAGCTGGGGACGGAATCCTTCTTGTGTACGACATTACCCGTAAGGAAACCGATGAAGACCTCTCTTTGTTAAAAAAATACAAATCCAAAAAAATTTTTCTCCTGTTCAATAAGATCGACCTCCCTGTGAAAATGGATGTCGAAAACATCAAAAAAATAGCCAAAGGCATCCCAACTCTAGAAATTTCCGCGCTTAAAGGAACACATCTGGATAAGCTTAAAAAGATGGTCTATGAGCGATTTGTCCCCACCCAAAAAGAAAGCGAAGAAGTCATCCTCCACTTCAGACAAAAACTCCTTCTCGAGGAAGTCCTGTCCTGTTTGACTCAAGCAAAACATCTACTCGAAGGAGGACACTCCGAAGAGATCTATGCAGAAGAGATACGGAAGACCGTCCCCCTAATTGGTCAGCTCATGGGAGAAATCCGTAAAGACGAGATTATCGAGGAGATCTTCAGTCGTTTTTGTGTGGGAAAATAGCATGGCAGACTTTGATGTTATTGTCGTGGGTGCTGGCCACGCGGGCTGTGAAGCTGCCTATGCTGCATGCAGTATGGGACTCGACGCCTGCCTTGTGACCATTCATCTCGATACCATCGCCCAGATGTCCTGCAATCCGGCTATAGGGGGACTGGCCAAGGGCCAATTGGTAAGAGAAATCGATGCACTGGGGGGACTTATGGGTCTCCTGGCTGACGAAACAGGGATCCAGTTCAGGCTTTTGAACCGAAGCCGCGGTGGCGCTGTCCAAGCCCCACGAGCCCAATCCGAGAAGGCTCTCTACAGGCTAACCATGAAGAAATGGTTGGAAGGGCTCCCTAACCTGACGCTTTTCCAGGCCATTGTGACCAATATTCTCACTAAAAACAACAAAGTCACCGGCATCGAAACCCTGGATGGGACACGACTCCTAGCCGAAGCCGTCATCCTGACCCCAGGAACATTTCTGAACGGTCTGATACATATCGGTCTCCACAGCTATCCTGCCGGTCGGGCAAACGAACCTCCTTCCTTAGAATTGAGCCAGAGTCTGAACAAATTGGGTCTTAAACTCTTCCGTTTGAAAACTGGAACGCCTATGCGACTCCACAGTGACACCATAGAATGGAAGAGATTCAAACCCCAGCCTGGAGATGACACCCCTGTTCCCTTCTCTTTTCGAACACAAAAGAAACTCGAAAACAAGGTCACCTGTTATATCGGATACACGAACCCCAAAACTCATGAGATCATCCACAAAAGTCTGGATCAATCTCCCCTCTACAGCGGGAAAATCACGGGTGTCGGTCCCCGTTACTGTCCTTCGATAGAAGACAAGGTTGTCAAATTCCCTGATCACCAAAGACACCAATTCTTTCTCGAGCCAGAGGGTTTAAATACGGCTGAAATCTATGTTAACGGCTTATCTTCCAGCCTTCCGCTTGATGTCCAGAATAAAATCCTGCAGAGCATTCCCGGCCTGGATCAGGCAAAAATCCTCAGACCTGCCTACGGAATCGAGTATGATGCCGTTTCTCCCACCCAGCTCTATCCAACCCTGGAGACGGTAGCAATCCAAAATCTGTATCTGGCCGGACAGATCAATGGTACTTCAGGCTATGAAGAGGCTGCGGCACAAGGCCTTATGGCTGGAATAAACGCAACCCTGAAAATAAAGCGAAAGCCTCCGTTTATCCTTCGCAGGGATGAGGGGTACATTGCCGTGCTCATCGACGACCTGATATCCAAAGGAGTTGAAGAGCCTTATCGCCTGTTCACATCCCGTGCAGAATATAGGCTGAATCTCCGGATTGACAACGCCGACAAGAGGCTCATTGGGTATGGCTATGAACTCGGGCTGATACAAAAGGATGTTTACGATCGTTATTTAAAAAAGCAGGAGAAGTTGAACACGGTGATGGCCTTCCTTGAGAAGGAAAAGATCCGGACAAAAACCATGGAGAGGATCTCTTTAAAAGGTCTATTAAAAAAGCCTGAAGTAACGATAGAAAATGTGTTAGAATATACGAAACTTGATGTGGACCTGGCGGATGAAGAAAAACGGTTCATCGAGTCAGAGATCAAATACGAGGGATATCTCAAAAAACAAGAAAAGGAGATTGCACGAATCGCAAAAATCGACAAGGAGAAGATTCCTCAGACCATCGAATTCACTAAAGTTCCGGGTTTAACAAGAGAAGTGGCAGAACAACTTAAAAAGTACGCGCCTCAAACCATTGGTGAAGCCAAGAAAATACCTGGCATAACCCCTGCATCTATCGTTAACCTGCACATTTACATAAGCCTTCAGAAAAAAGGAAGGCCAAGAAACGTTTCACGTGGAACACATCGATAAAATGGGAAAAATCATCGCAATCGCCAACCAGAAGGGCGGAGTCGGCAAGACAACGACCGCTGTTAACCTATCTGCATCTTTAGCCTTGAATCACAAGAGAACTCTGGTCGTGGATTTTGATCCGCAAGGAATGGCCACCATAGGGTTGGGAAAATTCAAGAAAGAAAAGAAGGGAATCTACCAAGCCCTGATGAACGGTATCTACATGATGGACCTTGTTCAGCCAACAGAACTGGATAATCTGTATATATGCCCCTGTTCACCCGAATTGGCTGGATTCGAGGCCGAGATATTCTCCGAGGATAAAAGAGAGACAAGGCTCAGAGACGCCCTCGTTAATATAAAGCTATTATTCCATTTCATTTTCATCGACTGTCCTCCCTCTCTCAGCTTCCTCACCATCAATGCACTCACTGCAGCAGACTCTGTCTTGATCCCGATCCAAACAGAATTTTTTTGTATGGAGGGACTTCCTGACCTCCTCCGCACCCTTGATGAGGTAAGGGCAGTTTTGAATCCTTCCCTTTCTGTCGAAGGGATCATACTCACCATGTTCGATGAGCGCACAAACCTCTCCAAGCAGGTGGCCGAAGAAGTGCGGAATTCTCTGGGAGATATCATATTTGAAGTTATCATTCCCCGTACTGTCAGGCTGGCCGAAGCCCCCAGTTTTGGCCAACCCATAATTCTTTATGATATAAAATCAAAAGGAGCTCAGTCCTATTTAAATTTAGCCAGGGAGATATTAGAGAGATGAAAAAAAGAGCATTGGGAAAGGGCCTGAAAGCCTTCTTGCCCGAAGATTATGGTATCTTAAAAGATGAAAAATACGTGGATGTGGATGTGGAAGACCTCAAACCTAATCCCCTTCAACCCAGGCAAGATTTCGACAAGGATTCCATCGATGAGTTGGCTCATTCCATGAAGGAAACAGGAGTGCTTCAACCCATAGTCGTTGTTCCAGAGGAAAATCACTATAAGATCGTTGTAGGGGAAAGGCGATGGCGAGCAGCTCGAAAGATAGGGCTTCAAAAGATACCCGCTGTTGTTCGCCATCTGTCCGAAAAACAGCAAATCGAAGCTTCTCTGGTGGAAAACCTTCAGAGAAAAGACCTTAATCCGATCGAAATCGCCTTCGCCTATCAAAAACTCATCCACGAACTTAAGTATAGCCAGGAGGATGTGGCCGAAAAAGTGGGCAAGGACAGAGCATCGGTGGCCAATTACATACGCCTTCTCAAGCTACCCCAAGAGATCCAGAGAATGGTTGCAGAAGGAAAGTTATCCATGGGGCATGCCAGAGCACTCATTACACTTGAAAATCCTGACCAACAGGTGTTTATCTCTCGTCTTATAGTGGAAAAGAACCTGTCCGTGCGGGATGTTGAAAAAATGATGACTGAAAAGAGGCGTGCCCCTGCTCACAGAAAGCCGCAGGAGCTCGACCCTGATCTACAGGTCCTTCAGGAAGAGTTTATAAAAATCTTGGGAACAAAAGTTTCCATCTCTGGAAACTCAGAAAAGGGGATTATCAGACTTTATTATTTTTCCCTAGAGGATTTGAATAGAATATTTGAAAAAATCAAAGGAGTATGAGCATGAAAGAGAAAAAGAGAGAAATCGAGGAAAGCAAGATCACTGGTTTTTTTGATAAAGACACAGAGATCAAAGGCGATTTGCATTTCAAGGGGACATTCCGCATCGATGGTCGATTTAAAGGCAAGATTGACTCAGGATCCATCCTTATCATAGGCGACAGCGGCAAGGTCGAAGCTGACGTAAAAATCGGTCAACTGGTCATCAACGGCGAGATCAAGGGGAACATCCAGGCCTCAGAAAAAGTGGAAATAAACTCAAACGGCCGTGTGTTTGGAACGATCATCTCTCCAAAACTGGTTGTCGAAGAAGGCGCTTATTTGGAAGCAAACTGCCAAACAACCGACAAAATCCCCCAGTCCAAACTCCCTCTTTCCACACCTGAGGAGAATAATCAAAATCTTGGACCCAAACCTTGAAAGACGCAACAGGAATCATCCCGGCCAGATACGGAGCAAAAAGATTCCCTGGCAAGCCCTTAGCCTTGATCGGAGGGAAACCCATGATACAGAGGGTCTATGAGCAGACCCAGGAGGCAGAGTTGCTCAGACGCATCATCATCGCAACCGATGATGAACGCATTCTCGAGGTCTGCCGAGCCTTTGGTGCAGAAGTGCAGATGACTTCTTCCGATCACCAATCAGGGACAGAAAGAGTGGCCGAAGTGGCAGAAAAACTCGAAACACCGATTATCATAAACATTCAAGGAGACGAGCCCCTGCTTCGAGGCCAGATGATCGATGACCTTATCAAAGCTCTGCAGGATAATTCCGTTCCGATGGCCACGCTGGCAGCAAAAGTGAACGATTTACACCTCATGGATGACCGGGATATCGTCAAGGTTGTGGTGGACAAGGATGGGTATGCTCTCTACTTCTCCCGTGCCCCTCTTCCCTTCCAGCCTTCGGATTACTTCTGGCAGCACGTCGGGATTTATGGCTATCAAAGAAATTTTCTGTTGGAATTCAGAAAAATGCCTGTCTCGAGGCTAGAAAGATGCGAAAAATTGGAGCAGCTGAGGGCCCTGGAAAACGGGTTCAAAATAAAAGTCATCGAAACTGATTCTCCAACCTTGAGTGTGGATACGCCTCAGGATATTATCAAGCTTGAAAAATATTTAGAGACGAGGAGAGATGTCTAAATTTATTTTTATTACGGGTGGAGTCCTTTCGGCCTTGGGTAAAGGGATCGCAGCAGCTTCCCTGGGGATGCTCTTGGAAAGCCATGGCTACAAAATCACTCTCCAAAAATTCGACCCTTACCTGAATGTGGATCCTGGAACCATGAGTCCCTTTCAGCACGGAGAGGTTTATGTCACGGATGACGGCACCGAAACCGACCTGGACTTGGGGCATTATGAACGGTTCACCTCCACGCAGACAACCAATGCCCACAACTGGACGGCCGGCAAGATTTACGAGTCCATATTGAGGAAGGAACGTAAAGGGGCGTATCTTGGTAAAACCGTCCAGGTTATTCCCCATGTCACAGATGAAATCAAGCGTGCTTTTTACGCTGTGGCCGACGATAACGATATCATCATTGTGGAGATAGGAGGTACAGTCGGCGACATCGAGAGCCTGCCTTTTCTCGAAGCCACCCGACAGATGAGGCTATCCCTGGGAAGAGAAAACACCCTGTTCGTCCACCTTACGCTCGTCCCTTATGTCAAAACATCCGGAGAACTCAAGACTAAACCCACCCAGCACAGCGTGAAGGAGCTGCGGGCCATCGGAATCCAGCCTGATATCATCCTTTGCCGGACAGACAGATTCCTGGATGAAAGCATCAAAGCCAAAATATCCCTCTTCACGAATGTACCCCTGGAAGCCGTCATCACAGCCAAGGATGTTGATAACGTCTATGAAATCCCTCTTATTTTCGCCCGCGAGAAACTGGACAGCATCGTCCTCAAGGAGCTGGAGCTCCCCATCAGAAGAAGGCGCCTGACTCAATGGAAAAAAATGCTGGAGAGGATGAAATCTGCTCAAGATGAAGTGAACATCGCCTTGATAGGCAAATATACCGGACTCCAGGACTCCTACATGAGCTTGAACCAGGCTCTCCATCATGCGGGGACAGCTCACCAACTGAAGGTCAATATATCTTGGATTGAAGCCGAGGAGCTTGAAGATAAGAAGCCGGAGGAAGTTTTGAAGCAGGCCGATGGAATTCTCGTTCCAGGCGGATTTGGCGTCAGAGGAATCGAGGGGAAGATCAAGGCTGTCACCTATGCACGTACGAAGAGAGTCCCGTTCTTCGGTATATGTTTGGGTATGCAGTGCGCAACCATAGAATACTCAAGAAATATTGCATCACTCCAAGATGCCAACAGTACAGAGTTCCACTCAAAAACCCCTCACAAGATCTTTTTTAAGTGGAGAGAGCTCAAAGGTATCCAAGACCTCGGGGGAACGATGCGCCTAGGAAGGTTTCTGTGTCGCCTGAAAAAGGGATCTTTGGCAGAAAAAGCCTATGGAAAATTGAACGTCTATGAGCGTCACCGGCATAGGTACGAATTTAACCCGGAATACGAAGACACCCTGAGCCGAGCAGGCCTGATTATTTCCGGAAAAAATCCCAAACACGACCTCGTAGAAATCATCGAGATCAAGGATCATCCTTGGTTTTTAGGATGTCAGTTCCACCCCGAGTTTAAATCCAAACCCATAAAACCTCACCCTCTTTTTAAGACTTTTATCGGAGCAAGCTATGCATACCGCTCAAAGAGAAATAAGTATAAGAAAAAAAATTAAAGTTGGGGGTTCCAACCCCCTTTTTCTGATCGGAGGACCATGCGTTATCGAGAGCGATGCGCATGCTCTCTTTATGGCAGGGGAAATCAAGAAGATCTGTGATGGTCTTGGAGTGCCCTATATTTTCAAGGCCTCTTACGACAAAGCCAACCGCTCTTCGATATCGTCATACAGAGGGCCAGGACTCGAAAAAGGATTGCAAGTGCTTGAAAATATTAAAGATACGCTCGATATCCCTGTCACTTCAGATGTTCACGAAACCAGCCAGGTCGAAAGAGCCGCCAAAGTCCTGGATGTGATCCAGATTCCGGCTTTTCTCTGCCGTCAAACAGACCTGGTTGTCGAGGCAGCCAGAACTCGGAAACCGATAAACATCAAGAAAGGACAATTCCTTTCTCCTTATGACATGAAAAACGTCGTCGAGAAGGTCCTCAGCCAAGAAAACCAGAATATCATCCTCACCGAGAGGGGTACTTCTTTCGGGTACAATAACTTGGTCTTTGATGTCCGCTCCATCCCTATAATGAAAGGGCTGGGATTTCCAGTGGTCATCGACGCCTCGCACAGTGTGCAAAGACCCGGCGGACAAGGGACCTACTCCGGCGGGGAGGCAGAATTCATCTCTCATATCGCCAAAGCCGGCGTATCAGTCGGTGCGGATGGCGTCTTCTTAGAAATTCACGACAACCCTCCACAGGCCCTTTCTGATGGCTTTAACTCATTGTTATTAAATAAGTTGCATGATTTCCTGGACTCTCTCCTTCGATTAAAAAGGGCTGCAAATGGCAAAGATGCTGATCCTGGTGTATAATAGATGGCCATGACAAAAAAGGATATCATCCAGACTGGTAAAAGGGTTCTCGAGATCGAAGCCAGGGCTGTGGAATCTCTAGCCTCCAGGCTAGACAACAACTTCGTCGAGGCTGTTGAACTTCTTTCCCGAATAAAATCACGGGTTATCGTCACCGGCATGGGAAAATCAGGCTTGGTGGGACGAAAAATCGCCTCCACTCTGTCCAGTTGCGGAACTCCCGCTTTGTACATCCATCCAGCAGAAGCTGGTCATGGAGACCTCGGCATGATCGTCAAGGACGATATCATGGTTGCCATTTCCTACAGCGGAGAGACAAAGGAAATCTCCTACTTGCTTGAATTCGTAAAAAGAATCGGCATTAAGCTGATAGGCATCACGGGGAATAAAAATTCCAAACTGGCTAAATACAGCGATATCGTCCTGGAGACAAAGGTTGAAAAGGAAGCTGGCCCGGCCGATGTGGTTCCTACGGCAAGCTCCACGGCTGCCCTGGCCATGGGGGATGCTTTGGCTATTGCCCTTATGAAGAAAAAAGCCTTTCGTGTAAAGGACTTTGTCTTCTTCCATCCCAAAGGTGAGGCCGGTAAAAAACTGATCAAGATCAGAAACCTCATGCACAGGGGGAGGAAGGTTCCTCGCGTCTATGAAAATATACCCATGCGAGATGTCCTTGATGAAATTTCGTCGAAGAAACTGGGGATGACCTGTGTGACAGACGAGGATGAAAATTTAATAGGCATCATCACGGATGGCGACTTGAGAAGAGCCATCCAGAAATTCGGGAAGGACTTCCTTCGCAAGAAAGCAAGGGATTGCATGACTGAACATCCTCTTACCATTGATAAAAACAATCTCGCCACAAAAGCTCTCCATATCATGGAGGAGAACAAGGTCACATCGCTCATTGTCAAGAACAAGGAGGGCAAAATCGATGGAATCATCCATCTCCATGATCTCTGGCGAACAGAGATGTTCTGATGACAGAAAAAGACCGTGCACGTAAAATCAAATGGATCCTGATGGATGTGGACGGCACCCTCACAGATGGCACCCTGCTCATCCTCCCTGATGGGGAAGAACTCAAATCCTACAATGTGAGGGATGGACTAGGCATCCTTCTTGCCCATCTCGCCGGAATAAAAACAGGGATCATCACGGGTAAGATCTCGAAATCCTTGGAGAAGCGGGCAGAGAAGCTGAGGATCGTGGAGCTTCATCAGGGTATCTTGGATAAAAAAACAGTTCTCCATGAGATTCTTGACAAAAATAGCATAGATGCCGAAGAAGTGGCCTATATCGGTGATGACTTAGGAGACCTCGAAGTCATAAAATCCGTCGGCTTCGCAGCGGCAGTGGCGGACGCTCACCCGGAGATAAAAAAACACAGCCACTTCATCTGCAACATTCCTGGGGGAAGGGGCGCGGTGCGCGAGTTTATTGAGTTTATACTATCATCCCAAGATAAATGGAAAACAATACAGGAAAACATAAAAAATTTGCCCAAGAACAAGGATCTGGCTTAAAAAGCCATCGCACATCATCGAGCGAAAATCAAAAAAGGGATGAGTAAATTCTTCAAAAGAGGGGACAGGAGATGAGTGTAAAACTCAAACCAGAAATTTTCAGACAGTATGATATACGAGGCCTTGTGGACAAGGATCTCACCCCGGAATCTGTCGAAATTCTGGGAAAAGCTATCGGAACGTACTTTCGTCAGCACAGCAGAAAACAGGTGGCCCTCGGGAGAGACTGCCGGTTGAGCTCGCCTGAATTCTCAGAAGTCTTGAGTAAAGGTCTTATGTCTACAGGCTGCACTGTCGTCGATTTAGGGATTATCCCTACTCCGCTTCTGTACTTCACCATCTACTATAAAAAAATGGAAGCCGGAGCGATGATCACGGGCTCGCACAATCCGCCTGAATACAACGGCTTCAAAATGATGCTCGGAGAAGACACGCTTTACGGACCAGCCATTCAGGACATCCTAAAGATCATCCAGAACGAAGAGTTTATAGAAGAGGACGCCGGAGTCAAAGAGAGCTATAACATCGTGCCTGAATACGAAAACTACGTCGTGGAAAATATAACCCTTCATAAAAAAATCAAAGTCGTAGTGGATGCGGGCAATGGAACAGGTGGCGTTGTGGCTGTTCCCATCTTCAAGAAACTCGGATGCGAAGTCATCGAGCTGTTCTGCGAGATGGATGGTACGTTTCCCAACCACCATCCAGACCCAACCCTACCAGAAGCCCTGGAAACATTGATAGAGACAGTCGCTGCATCCCATGCTGATTTGGGGATCGCCTACGATGGGGATGCGGACAGAATCGGAGTGATCGATGATAGGGGAAACATCATCTGGGGCGATCAGCTCATGATCATCTTTGCCCGAGATATCCTTCCCTCCAATCCCGGAGCTACAGTGATCAGTGAAGTCAAGGCCTCCAAGCTTCTGTATGAAGAGGTCGAAAAACTCGGTGGTCGGCCCATCATGTGGAAGACCGGTCATTCCCTGATCAAGAAAAAAATCAAGGAAGAAAAAGCCCTTATGGCAGGAGAAATGAGTGGTCACATTTTCTTTGCCGATAGGTTCTTTGGGTTTGACGATGCCATCTATTCCTCGGCTCGACTCCTGGAAATCCTCTCCCGTTCAGATAAAAAACTTTCCGAAATGTTGTCCGACCTCCCCCGTACATACCATACACCGGAAATCAGGGTGTATGCCTCGGATGCTGTCAAATTCAAGATCGTCGAAGATGTGAAAAAGGAACTCTCCCAGAAATACCCCATCATCGATATCGACGGAGTCAGAGCCCAATTCCCCAAGGGCTGGGGCTTGGTCCGGGCATCGAACACCCAGGAAGTCCTGGTGCTGCGGTTCGAGGCCGACACAGAACAGGACCTGGCGGATATCCGCAAAGAAGTTGAGAAAACCGTGGAAAGAGCCATACAAGGCCTGGAGAGCACTTGAGCCTTATCGAGATCATCGTCTTGGGAATCATCCAAGGCTTAACTGAATTCTTCCCGATAAGCAGCTCAGGACACCTCGTGCTCTTCCAAAACCTATTCGGTCTGAAGGAACCCCAAATATTTGCCGATGTGATGCTCCATATTGGGACGCTTCTATCTCTCTTTGTGTTTCTCCGCAGGGATCTTTACGAGCTAGCCAAGGGTTTTTACAACTTTTGCCGCAATCCCCAAAAGCACTCTTCCGACCCGAGAATGAAGCTGATCTTCGCCATTGTTCTGGCTTCGATTCCCACAGCTTTGATTGGATACCTATTCGGTGATTTTTTTGAATCTCTATTCGGTAACCTTCGGACGGTCGGCCTGGCCCTTATCATTACGGGCTGCTATCTCTTCCTGACAAAATTTACCAGAGAAAGAAAAAGGAATTTCCTCTCCCACCCCCTCATTATCGGCCTTCTCCAGGGAGCAGCCATTGTCCCGGGATTTTCCCGTTCAGGCTTGACCATCGGCGGGGCTCTCTTCCTGGGTTGGAAAAGGGAGGAAGCGGCCCGCTTTTCCTTTCTTCTATCCATCCCTGCCATTCTAGGAGCGGCTCTCTTTCAACTCCACAAAACCGACACAAGCTCTCAACCATGGCCAATCCTGCTCACCGGGATCATGGTTTCAGCCATTTTTGGTTATCTGGCTTTGACTCTCTTGTTGTCTGCCATCAACAGGGGCAAGTTTTATTCTTTTTCTTTCTACTGTTTTTTAGCAGGGCTTACGGCTTTAGCCGTGTCTTTTTTCATATAAATCCATGATAAGAGAGGGACAAATGGACGTTCGTGCTGTGATTATGGGAGGAGGAGTTGGAACCCGTTTCTGGCCCCTGAGTCGCGAGAAAAAACCCAAGCAATTTCTCCCGATCATCAGCGAGAAAACAATGATCGAGGAAACCGTCCTCCGCCTCTCCACCTTTATCACCCTCCCGCAGATATACACCATTGCCGGCCTTTACCAGACTCAGGCTATCAAAGAGCTTCTGCCCTCCATCCCCGAGGAAAATCTGCTCGTGGAGCCCAAGGGAAAGAACACGGCTCCTTCTCTGATCCTGGCCACAGCGGCTGTCTATATCCAGAATCCAGATGCTGTGGTGATAGCCCTGCCGGCCGACCATCTGATAAAGGACACCGAACGATTCTTGAAGAAGCTGGAAGCAGGCGTCCAGGCGGCCCTCGATGGAGACCAATTTGTCACCTTTGGGATCCCTCCCTCCTACCCTGCAACTGGATATGGTTACATCCAGTTCTCACGCCAAGACTTTACCGAAATTTCAGAAGAGACCTTCTATGTGGTGGAAAGGTTCAAAGAAAAGCCCACTCATGAACAGGCCAAGGAATTTTTAGATGAAGGAAACTACTTCTGGAACTCCGGGATGTTCATCTGGCAGGCCAAGGTGTTTCCTGAAAAGCTCAAACTGTATGCTCCGGATTTTTATCCCTACTGGGGAAAAATGATCGAAGCCTTAAAATCAAGCGACGATTCTATGCTTGCCTCGATCTTCGAAGACATTCCTTCCCTCTCCATCGACTACGCGTTGATGGAAAAAGCCCAACCTGTGTGGATGTGTGAGGGTGATTTTGGATGGTCGGATGTCGGCGCCTGGTCTTCTCTTACCGATATATGGACCAGAGACAGGCATGGAAACACGCTCCGAGGCGAGAGCATCGTGTTGAATTCGGAAAACTGCCTTCTGTACAATCCAGATAAGCTCACCGCTCTCGTGGGATTGAGGGATCTGATCGTGGTGGACACTGAGGATGCCCTCCTCATCTGCCGGAAGGACATGGACCAAAAGGTGAAAGATATCATAGATATGATCAAGGAAAAGGGGAAAAAAGAATTTCTTTAACTCCTTTTCCTGAGGTTCGGAATAAAATGATATCTATTCTTCGCCCTTTTTTTGCAGGCCGAGTTCCTTGAGCTGTTTTTCTCCAACTTCGGAAGGTGATCCGGTCAACAGACACAATGAACTGGTCGTCTTTGGGAAGGGAATGACATCCCTAATGGACTCCTCGCCGGCCAAAAGCATCACTATACGGTCATAACCCAGGGCGATACCTCCGTGGGGTGGAACGCCATACCGGAGGGCTTCGATAAAAAACCCGAATTTCGCCTCTACCTCTTCCTGGCTCAGACCGAGAGCCCGGAATATCCTCTTCTGCACATCCTGATCATGAATTCGGATCGATCCTCCCCCGATCTCCACACCGTTCAGAACCACATCATAGGCTCTAGCCTTAACCCGAAGAGGCTCTTTCTCCAAAAGATCCAGGTCCTCATCATGGGGCGAAGTGAAGGGATGATGCATCGAGTGCAGACGCTGCTCTTCCTGGCTCCACTCAAAGAGAGGAAAGTCCGTCACCCAGGCAAATTCAAAGATCTTCGATTCCTTTGTCTCTTCAGGAAGAAATGTCAATCGCATTTCCCCAAGAATTTTCAGAGCTGTCAACCTCTCGCCTGCCACCAACAGGCCCAGATCTTGTCTTGATCCCTCTAGATTTTCCCAGATGCTCTGAAAATCGCTCTCTTTGAGTTTCAGGCTAGATTTGAAATCTTCCTGCCTCTTTATCCAGATAATGCCCTTGCCGCCTAAATCTCTAGCTTTCTGGTCCAGCTTTTCAAGCTGGCTCCGGGATAAGCCTGCCCCATCCTTAACCAACAATCCCTTCAAGACTCCTCCAGAAGAGAGGGCTCCTTGGATAACCGAGGAGTCAATCTGGGTACCGATCTCACTCAAATCCTTTATTTTCATATCGAGGCGTAATTCCGGCTTGTCCGTTCCATACGCTTCCATGCTCTCTTCATAAGTGAATCTGGGAAAAGGCCGTTCAACTTTAACGTCGATAATCTCAAAGACTGCTGCCATCATGGCCTCTACGAGCTCAAAGACATGATTTTCCCGGACATAACTCATCTCGATGTCGATTTGAGTGAATTCAGGCTGACGATCGGCCCGTAAATCTTCATCCCGAAAGCAGCGGACGATCTGGAAATACCGGTCAAACCCAGAGATCATCAGGATCTGCTTGAAAAGCTGGGGAGACTGGGGCAGAGCAAAAAATCTACCCCTGTACATACGGCTGGGCACAAGGTAGTCCCTGGCTCCTTCAGGCGTGGATTTGGTCAAGAAAGGAGTCTCGATCTCATAAAATCCATTCTGGTTCATGAAATTGCGGATGGTAAGGGCCGCCTGATGACGGAGTTTGATGTTTCGCTGCATGGACGGGCGTCTCAAATCCAGATACCTGTGTTTGAACCGGAGTTCTTCGGCGGCCTGCGGTGGATCGGCGACCACAAAAGGTGGCACAGTCGAGGCGTTCAGGACTTTGATCTCCTTCGCCTGAACCTCAATATCTCCAGTCAGAAGCTGCGGATTACGCAACTTCTCTTCCCGCGCTTTCACTACACCTCTTATACCCAACACGTATTCCATCTTTATCTTCTTTGTACTCTGGAGAAGCCCCTCGTCATCGGACCCCACAACAACCTGAACGACCCCTTGCCTGTCCCTGAGGTCGATGAACACCAGATTCCCTATGTCTCTCTGTTTGTGGACCCAACCGAAAAGAGTCACATCTTGTCCTACATGGGCCATACGGAGGTCTCCGCAGTAAGCTGTTCTTTCCCAATCGGTCAATCTATCGAATCCCATCTCTTTTTCCATTACGTCATTATGATGTAGATTCGCGCAAGATCTTGAGCAATGCAGCCTGTGTGCATTCTCTCTGTTCGCCTGTATCCATTCTTTTAAGCTGGTAGGTACCCTTTGCCACTTCATCCTCACCGATAACCAACGCCCATGTTGCATCCAGCTTGTCTGCTCGGCTCATCTGGTTCCTGAGACTTCTTTCCTTATACTCGATAAGGCACTCTACTCCTTCACCCCGAAGAAACCGTGCCAGCTTCATCCCCGCATCTCTGGCTTCATCTCCCAAACAGACAAAATAAACAAAATCTTGTTTCTCTTCCTGGTAGGGAACGAGGGAGAGCAGCCTTTCCATGCCCACGGCAAATCCGATGGCACACATATCCGGTCCCCCAAAGTCCTTCATCATGTCATCGTATCGTCCTCCGCCCAGGATAGCATCTTGAGCTCCCAGCTTTGAGGACACGATTTCAAAGGTCGTCTTGGTGTAATAGTCAAGGCCCCTGACTAGGCGAGGCTCTATTCTGTATCCTATCCCGTATTCATACAGATAAGAGCAGAATTTATCAAAATGCCCCTGACACTCTCCACACAGGTAATCCGTGATATCCGGAAAATCGAGGGTGGCCTCCCGACAGGTTTCCACCTTGCAGTCAAATATCCGTAGGGGATTGGTGTCAATCTTTCTCTGGCAGTCCTCACAGAGCTTTTCTCTGACTTTCTTCGCCGAAGCTCTCAAATCCTTGTGATAGGTTGGCCGGCATTTCCGGCAGCCCACGGAATTCACGAGGATCTCTTTATTTTTAACTTTAAGTTTCTCGAGGAGATAATCGGCCATCTCCACGATCTCTGCATCAATCGCTGGATCCTTCTCCCCGAATACTTCGATATCCATCTGGTGAAACTGCCTGTAGCGGCCCTTTTGGGGCTTATCATAACGGAACATCGGGCCGATGAAATAGAGCCGGAGCGGTTGCGTTTGGAGGTAAAGCCTGTGTTCGATGATGGACCGTACGATCGACGGCGTGTACTCAGGTCGCAGGGTCAAGGACCTTCCGCCCTTATCCTTGAAGGTGTACATCTCCTTGATCACAATATCCGTTGTCTGCCCTGTTCCCTTCTCGAAAAGCTCCGTGGCTTCAAAAATCGGAGTCCTTATCTCACGGTATCCATACAGCTCAAAGATCCCCTTGGCCACGGCCTCCACCTTCTGCCATTTTCTGGCCTCTTGAGGAAGGATGTCCTTTGTGCCCTTGATGGCAGCCACCTTTTTTTCTTTCTTACTCATCTTTGTTCGAAGACTCCGATCTTTCGGAACTTTTGGTAGCGCTCCTCTATCCTGTCCTCTGGAGTCTTCTTCTCCAACTTCTTAAGGGTTGCGCTGAGCTGCTTGTCCACATTCCTAAATGTCTGTTCAGGATCGATATGCGCTCCCCCTGGAGGCTCAGGAATGATCTTATCGACTATCCCAAATTCCAATAAATCTTTGGCCAAAAATCTCAAATTTTTGGCAGCTTGTTCCACAGCGCTCTGATTTTTCCAGAGAATCGCTGCACATCCTTCCGGAGAGATCACCGAGTAGAACGAATATTCCAGCATCAATAGGGCATCACCCACACCGATGGCCAGAGCGCCACCGCTTCCTCCCTCTCCGATCACCACATTGACCACAGGGACCTTGAGCATGGCAATCTCTTTAAGATTATGAGCGATGGCTTCGGCCTGTCCTCTTTCCTCGGCCTGGACTCCTGGATAAGCCCCAGGTGTGTCTATGAGCGTGACGACGGGGAAGCCGAATTTTTCCGCCAGCTTCATCACCCGTAAGGCCTTCCGGTATCCTTCCGGGTTGGGCTGGCCAAAGTTTCTTTCCAGCCTTTCTCTTGTGGTTCGCCCCTTTTGATGACCTATGAAGGCAGTCGTCCGTCCTTTGTAAAACCCAAAACCAGCCACAATGGCAGGATCATCGTGGGCACGCCGATCACCGTGGATCTCCATAAAGTCTTGGGTGAGGTTCTCTAGATAATCCAAGGTGTAAGGCCGCTGGGGATGCCGAGCGATCTGAACAACATGAAGAGGGGACAAGTGGGAACTGATATTTGCCCATTCTTTTGCGATCTGCTCTCTCAGCTTGGCCCTCTTTTGTTTTTCATCTGGATCATCGGCAGCCTGGATTTCATCTCTAATGTTCTTGAGCACAACAATGTTCTTCTCCAACTGATAAAAATCTTTTTTCTTTTTCATCGAATTTACCCGCTTATTCTATAGAAAAAATGCTGGACAAGCAACCTCTAAACCTTACCTCACATCTTCCTTCTGAGCTATCTGAGCTCAGTTCTTATTTGAATATTTCTCTTTCACCTGCTAGAATTAAATCCACTCCAATTTTTCGACCGTTAAATCACTCTTTACATCACCGGTATGCTTGGTGCTTTTTGGTTCGAACACCAATATGTGGGCCTCTTCTTCTGCGACTGGTTTATGTTCAATCCCCTTAGGGACAATGCAGAATTCTCCTTCATCAAGCCGGATATTCCTTTCCCTCAATTTGACGGTGAATGGGCCTTTGATAACCAGAAAAAACTCATCCTCATGATCATGTTTGTGCCAAACAAACTCTCCCTGAGCCTTGGCAAGTTTGACATATTGTCCATTCAGCTCGCCCACGATCTTAGGTGTCCAGAGTTCACTGAAGAGCTTGAATTTTTGGTTAAGGTTAACTTTCTCCATGGCAGAACTCCTATTCATCGAATGTTAGGCTAACTTTTATAAATAATACAGGACACAACTTATGCTCTACAAGCACCTTCATCGACACCTCTTTGAATTACCTAGGATTTAACATTGTTGATGTGAGAGGATGGGTTTATAATGAGAGAAAGGAGAGCTGAGAATGAATGAAAACAATAAATCCAAAGAACAACAACTCGAAGAATTGATGGAACTCCATCAACGAATCACCGAGCTCCAGAAATTAGAGATTGAACGAGAACTAGCAGAAAAAAAGCTTAGAAAAATCGAAGACAAAATTCACAAAATGTTTAATAAGGCAAAAGAGGTCGTTACTATAATTCAAGACCGGCAAATAAAATATGTGAATCCTTTTGTAGCAGAACTGATAGGTTACACACCTGAGGAACTTATTGGCGCGTCATTTGCACATTATATTCATCCAGACGAACTTCCTAGATTGGCTAAATACTATCTGCAACGCATAGCAGGGGAAGATGTCCCGAATGTATACACGACAGTAATAAAGCACAAAGATGGAAGTGATGTTCCTATTGAAATCAAAGCATCTGTGATTCAGTATCAGGGGAGACTGGCAGACTTTGCAATCGTCAGAAAAGTTGCTGAATCATATAATACATAATTTAAATATGTGGAAACCAGGCCTTAATTCTCGATATCTGGTTTTTATTATTTAGATATATGGAATAAGTGGGGGAGTGCGGAAAAACAAATGCACCTCTAATTACTTTTAGATGATAAGATGTAAAATTAGATCTAACAAGGAGAAGGAGATGAGGTTCCGTGTTTTCATACCGACGATGGTCCTATTTCTTGTTTTTTCTGGATGTGCTATCCATAAAGGCCCGTCCTCAGGTCCAGTAACGCCTTCAGCAGCAAAGAATTTCAATTATTATTTATCACAAGGGAATTTCTTTCTGAAACACAAAGATTTCGAGAAGGCAATAGCACAGTTGAAACAAGCTTTAGCTCTAAATCCAAATTCCTCAAAAGCCTACAATCTTTTGGGAATTGCCTGTTTTCAGCAAAAGGATTATAACCTGGCTGAGAAGTTTTTTAAAAAAGCGGTAGATATAAATCCATCCTATGCCCAGGCCTATAACAATCTAGGAGGTGTATATTTTATGCTGCAAAAATTTGGCATGGCGGAACAAATGTATGAAAAAGCTCTTCCTCTCTCTCCTTATCCAATAAACACCTATTACAGCCTGGGAACCCTTCTTATAATACTGGGAAAAACAGAAGAAAGCACTCTTTATCTCTCTAAAGGAATTGAGCTTGACCCTGATTTTTTAGAAAGGGGTGGCGCCTATATCATCAATTTTTCCTCCTCAACTTTTAGTTCTCCTGAAATCTACTTTACTTATGCAAGAGCCTTTGCCACAACGGGTAATGTAGAAAAGACGGTGGAATATTTGAAAAAAGCAAAGCAGGCAGGTTTTAAAGATTGGCAGCGAATCGACAAGGAAAAGGAGTTCGAGAAGATGAGGCAAGATCAAAGAATAAGAGATTATATAAAAAAATAAACCAGATACATAATGATATCATCCCCTACTACACAGAGGAAAAAACCTGGTTATAATCCGGAAAAATACCCTGATGTTCTGAAAGAAAAAGATTTTGAAAATGCAACCAACCTAGACAAGATACACGGATTCATAAACTGGAAGTTGTTGTTAATCACATTGAGCCTTATAAAATGAAGGGAGAGCCTTCCACCTTTGAACTGGAAAAGGAAGATTTGGCCGAGCTGAGCATCTCTCGTATTCGATCTGCGGACGTGGATAGGGATGG
>Ga0224506_10000781_pt1 | contig 24984 bp, 31 predicted proteins | sample SF_Jan12_sed_USG_2_FD_169108 | JGI IMG/M metagenome (GOLD analysis project Ga0224506, IMG submission 169108) | Sediment microbial communities from San Francisco Bay, California, United States - SF_Jan12_sed_USGS_8_1 | ecosystem: Environmental > Aquatic > Marine > Sediment | place: USA... | reverse complement strand
GCTTCATCAACGAATCTGAATATCGACAGCATCACCATGGCCACACCCATTGATACATTAAAGACCCAGATCGGGCTCGAAATGGATATAAGTACAACCCGTAACAACAAGGCCTTTTCGCCCTTGTTCAGCACCATAAGCGGTACAGGCTGGGAATGGGTCAACGGCATGTTCCTGATCGGCGGCTACTGGCTGGTTAAGGAAAAAGTCGTGGACTGGCGTATCCCCACCTCATTTCTGCTCGGTCTTTTTCTGATCTCGAATTTTTTCTCTGCACTCGACTATGCCTCGTACTCTTCAGCCATGTTTCATCTGTTTAGTGGCGGCACCATGTTGTGTGCTTTCTTTATAGCCTCTGACCCCATCACCGCCAGCACCACACCAAGGGGACGCTGGATTTATGGTTTCGGCATTGCCGCACTGGTTTACATTATTCGCAACTGGGGCGGTTATCCCGACGGCATTGCATTTGCCGTGGTGCTGATGAACATGGCCGTGCCGCTACTCGATTACTACACGCAACCAAAGACATATGGCACGGTGGACGGCAAATGAACCTGCATAAACAGGTGGCAACCACAGCCGTATTATTGACGCTGTTTGCCATCATCGGTGCCGCCCTGGTAGGCCTGACACACGACAACACCATCGATGCGATCAAATATAACGAACAGTTAACGTTATTACGCAATCTCAATACCATTTTGCCTGCCTCTGATTACGACAACGATTTACTGGCCGACACCATTCAGCTTGCGCCCGATCCCCTGCTCGGCACAGATTTAGAATCAATTGCCTACCGGGCACGCAAACAGGACAATCCTGTCGCTATCGTGTTATCAGCAATCGCCCCCAATGGGTACAATGGGTCGATATACTTACTGGTCGGCATCAAATACGACGGCTCGCTGGCAGGTGTTCGCGTGGTAAAACACCGTGAGACACCCGGCCTGGGTGACGCGGTAGAGGAACGACGTTCCGACTGGATACTCGACTTTACCGGCAAGTCACTGAGTAATCCCAAACCAAAACAATGGAAAGTAAAACGTGACGGTGGTGACTTTGATCAGTTTACCGGCGCAACTATAACCCCACGTGCCGTAGTCAATGCCGTACACTCGGCTCTGTTATACTTCGAACAGCACCGGGAAACCCTGTTCAAGAACAAAACATCTGAAACTAATGCGAATAAAAATACATTAGCGCCATGACAAACGAGCAACACTCCATTACTAAAGATGGCCTGTGGACCAACAATGTAGCGCTGGTTCAATTACTCGGCCTCTGTCCCCTGCTCGCAGTAACCGGCACACTCATCAATGGCCTTGGCCTTGGCATTGCAACACTAATCACACTCGTACTTTCAAACACATTTGTTTCCATCATCCGTCACTGGACAAGACCGGAAGTGCGTATCCCCATATTCGTTCTTATTATTGCCTCTATCGTCACTGCGATTGAACTCATGATGAACGCCTGGTTTCACGAGCTGTACCTGGTGCTGGGTATTTTTATTCCGCTCATCGTTACCAACTGTTCGATTATTGCCCGCGCAGAAGCGTTCGCATCAAGAAACAAGGTGATCGTCTCTGCCCTGGACGGCCTTATGATGGGCCTCGGCTTTGCACTCGTGCTGATAGTGCTTGGCGGTCTGCGTGAAATAATTGGACAGGGCACACTGTTTGCCAATGCTGAACTGATGTTCGGCCCGGCTGCAGCCGGCCTTACCTTAACACTGGGAGAAAACTACCACGGTTTTCTGCTGGCCGTGTTACCGCCGGGCGCCTTCATCGGCCTGGGACTGTTAATCGCCGTGAAGAACAGCGTTGACCGCTACCTGAAGCAGCGCACAGCAAACGTAACCATACACACCGCCAGCGCCAACGAAATATGATCATCTCAAATGAATGCAAAAAAACGTTTTGAGATTTTCTCCAGGCTAAAAAAAGAAACTCCAAATCCAACCACCGAACTCAAGTATGCCAGCAACTTTGAATTACTGGTTGCCGTTATACTCTCTGCGCAGGCCACTGACATCAGCGTCAACAAGGCCACCAGCAAACTTTTTAACAGGGCCAACACACCCGAAGCTATCTACAAGCTCGGCGAAGACGGACTAAAGAAATTTATACGCACCATCGGCCTGTTTAATACCAAGGCCAGCAACATCATCAAGACCTGCAAGATACTGATCGATGAACACAACAGCCAGGTCCCGGAAAAACAGGACCAGCTGGAGGCACTACCGGGTGTCGGCCGAAAGACCGCCAACGTCATCAGAAACACCGCCTTCGGCAAACCAACCATCGCCGTCGATACCCATATATTTCGCGTTGCAAATCGCACCGGCCTTGCACCCGGAAAAAATGTACTGGAAGTAGAAAAAAAACTGATGAAATTCGTGCCAGAAGAATTTCTTCACGATGCACATCACTGGCTGATACTGCATGGACGTTATACCTGCATTGCGCGTAAACCGCGATGCGGTTCATGTGTGATTGAGGATTTATGTGAATATAAAAATAAAACGGAATAGTATTCCGTTTTATTTTTTTTATTCTTCTTCTTATTTTCTTAGTCTGATACATTTGTTTCGCCCTTGATGGGCGAGTTACTTTTCTTTCTGCTATGCCGTCATCCCCGCGCAGGCGGGGATCCAGGTTTTTATTCTTTTCTTTATTTTTCTGGTCTGATACTTTCTGTTTCGCCTTGATGGCGAGTTACTTTTCTTTGCTTGCCCAAAGAAAAGTAACCAAAAGAAAGGGCACCCCGATCACTCGCCCCCTAAAAAACAGGGGGTCCCCATTGTGTGGCATCGTGAATGAGGCCGCTGCGGAACTCACTCGCAAACAACGCTCGCTCAAACAGTCCTCGCGGACAACTCCCCATTCACGACACCACCCAATGGCTCGTTCAAAGGGGTTGATTTGCGCGCATCTCCGGGCGCGTAAACAAATGATTGCGCAGAAACTCAGCAGAGATTCCAGGGTTTGTTTCTCAGTCCCCTTTTGAGCTCACTGAGGAGGGAGCGATATGAGAGGAGTCTTCCGCGAGGACTGTTTGAGCCTGTGCTTTTTACAGGCGAGTTCCGCAGCGGCCGAACAGATCGTGAGTGACGAAGGAACCCCTGTTTTTTAGGGGTGAGTGATTTGGGGCGGCATTTTTCTGGTTACTCTTTTGTTGCTGTAGACAAAAGAGTAACTCGCCATCAAGGCGAAACAGAAAGTATCAGACCAGAAAAATAAAGAAAAGAACTAAACCTGGATCCCCGCCTGCGCGGGGATGACGGCACAGCAGAAAGAAAAGTAGCTCACCCATAAAAGGCGAAACTAATGTTTCAGACTAAAAAACTAATAAAAAAACCTGGATCCCCGCTGGAGCCTGTGCCCGCGGAGGCGGGTACGGGGATGACAAAATAGCGGACTATGCCACCCCACAGAAAACTAAGATAGAATCACAATATGTTTACTAATGACCGAAACCAGCTGCGTAAAGTTTTTTTCGATAGCTGGAAGGCGCATCGGGAAAACTCGCCCATGGACGCGATGCAAACAATCATCGCCAATATCATTGCACTGCACCCCGAATATCACGCCCTTCTGGAAAAAGACAATAACCTGGACAAGGACTATCTTCCTGACCAGGGCGAGACCAATCCCTTTCTTCATATGAGTATGCATATTGCATTACATGAACAAATCAGCACCAACAGGCCTGATGGCATCAACAAGCTGTACCAGGAATTAACCCGGAAATGTAACTCGTCCCATGACGCCGAACACGCCATGATGGAATGCCTGGGCGAATCACTGTGGCGGGCACAAAGAGATCAAACCATGCCGGATGAACATGCCTACCTGGCCTGCCTGCAGAAACTGGGGCACCCGTAATCCAGTAGCGCGATCATCATCGCCATTGCAGACCAGCATAAGTGCAGCGTTGCTGGTCATTCATTTTGAACCACACCCCCATCCTTATTCCGCAGCAACATTGCTCAATTTTTAACCATTCAAGCAACAATGTCGGCTTTTTTTACGTTTTTGCTTTATTTCTGCTCATATACTGCTTTACTGATACGTAATAAAAATTATATGTATGGGAAGTCATCCCCTGATATTAACTAATTGCCTGAAACTTCAATTTCCTATATTCAACTTTATAGAGGTGCTACTGTGACCAGATTATTATTTTTAGCCTTGCTCGCTAATATCTTTCTCACTGGCTGTGCGTTGGGACCTATGCCCCAGAATGCAAAGGAGTTTCGAGAAGGTATGAAAGGAGGCGGTTTTGGTATAAACGTTGAGGAGTATGTCGTCAAACACCCCTACTCTAAAGTATCAAAAATCTTAGCCGCTAAGACCAAAGAATGTTTGTATGTCGAGCGTACTGAATCTGCATGCAATAACTATGGCTGCACCTACACTGATATTACTTATAACCCAAAGGTTACCAGGGGTGAAAAACGCACGGAACTGCTTGTCCAGGTAGAACGAGATCCTGACAACGCGTGGTATATATCCGGCAAACCACCTAAAGGCGGTCCAATTGTTGCCCTTGTTGATCTTGTCCCTGCTGGCACGTCAAAGACTAAAGTTAATGTGTATTCACCAAGCATGGCATACACCGCAATAGCTAAGGCGGTAAAACATTGGACTAACGGCACTAACCTGGGTTGCCCAACTTTCGAATAGGAGTGATTAACGCATGAAAACAAAAATAATTATTTGCTTCATAGCACTTGGCCTTTTAGCTGGTTGCGGTGCAAACAGAAAACCTTACGACAACTCGCTGGATAAAAACGTCACTATAAATCTGGTACAAGGTGAAGATTCAAAAGGTGGTTTTTTTGACTCCAAGCTCGGTTTTTTCGCTTCTGTCGATATTGTCGCAGGTGTTAATGACCTCGACGATAGATGTAGAACCAAGTACAAGGGGTATGTTGACCTTGAACCAGGTGATACTAAAATTGGACTTAAACCCGATCAGTTAACTTACCTTATGGTGGAAGTTACCAAGAGCGCAAGCGGAGGATCCTCCAGCTTTAGTGAGGGCACCTTGATTAAGCCCAAAAAAGGTTACAAGTATGAACTCCATATGAACTACAGTGACGGTATGTCCGACTTGAAACTATATGAAATAAGGAAATCCAAGAAAACAAAAATGAAAATGTTTCCACTTGCAGCTTGCAAACCAAAGGGTGCTCAATCGGTAACTCCGTAAACGACGCATTTAAAGTAAAAACTTATTAGCCGCAGGGTGGGCAATGCCCACCCTGCAAGCTAACATCAAATACTCACAGATTGCTTCGTCACTTCATTCCTTGCAATGACAACTATATCGAACGCTACAACTTTTTGTGACGTAATCTCAACGAATTCCCAATCACCGACACCGAACTGAAGCTCATTGCAGCCGCCGCGATCATCGGCGACAGCAACAGGCCAAACACCGGATACAATATCCCCGCCGCAACCGGCACTCCCATCGAATTATAAATAAACGCAAAGAACAGGTTCTGCCGGATGTTTTTCATCACGGCACGGCTCAGGCGGCGTGCACGCACAATGCCAACAAGGTCACCCTTCACCAGCGTTACACCTGCACTCTCTATGGCGACATCGGCACCGGTGCCCATGGCGATACCGACATGTGCCTGCGCAAGCGCCGGTGCATCATTGATACCATCGCCTGCCATTGCAACGGTATGACCTTCAGCCTGCAACTGCTTAATAATATCCGCTTTCTGGTTCGGCAAAATTTCTGCGTGCACCTGGTCGATACCTAACTGTTTCGCCACTGCCTCGGCGGTGGTACGGCTGTCGCCGGTCAACATGACAATCCTGACGCCTTCTTTGTGCAGATCACTAACGGCCTGCGCCGTGGTGTTCTTAACAGGGTCCGCAACGCCGATCAATCCTGCCGCCCTGCCATCAACAGCCACAAACATCACCGTCTGCCCCTTTGCACGACCGGCTTCTGCTTTCTCTACCAGTTCAGTCACATCAATCGACAGGCCCTGCATGAAATTAATATTGCCCAGCACAACACTGCACGCATTGACCCTGCCTTTTGCGCCTTTGCCTGTGATGGATTCAAAGCCATCTGTTTTGGCGAGACTGATATTGCGCTTTTCGGCACCCCGCACAATAGCTTCGGCCAGGGGGTGCTCACTGGCTCGTTCCAGGCTAGCGGCCAGGCCCAATAATTCTGTCTCGTCGAATCCAGCCGCCGTCTCAACAAACACCAGTTCGGGTTTGCCCGCAGTGAGTGTGCCGGTTTTATCCACCACCAGCACATCGACCTTTTCCATGGTTTCCAGTGCCTCGGCATTCTTGATCAATACACCCATGGTCGCGCCCCTGCCCGTTCCCACCATAATCGACATCGGCGTGGCCAGACCAAGTGCACACGGGCAGGCAATGATCAATACCGCCACTGCATTAACCACGGCATGCGCCAGTCTCGGTTCCGGGCCCCAACCATTCCAGACAATAAAGGTAATCACCGAAATAGAAACCACCGCGGGCACAAAATAACCGGCAACAACATCCGCCATTTTCTGAATCGGTGCACGTGTGCGTTGCGCCTCACTCACCATGCGTACAATTTGTGCCAGCAAGGTATCCGCGCCCACTTTTTGTGCACGCATTAACAGGCTACCGGTACCATTGACGGTAGCACCGATCAGGCCATCACCCGTATTTTTTTCTACCGGTATCGGCTCACCGGTGACCATGGCCTCATCCACTGAGCTGGTACCTTCAACCACGACACCGTCCACCGGGATCTTTTCACCCGGGCGAACGCGCAACACATCGCCGACCATCACCGCTGACAAATCGATATCTTCCTCACTGCCATCCTCGCGCACAATGCGCGCCGTATTTGGCGCCAGCCCCAACAACATTTTTATCGCTGCATTGGTGCGACCCCTGGCGCGCAACTCCAGCACCTGGCCGAGTAACACCAGTGTCACGATCACAGCGGCGGCCTCGAAATAAACCGCTACCAGGCCATCTTGCATTTGCATCACCGGCGGGAACAACTCGGGAAACAACAGGGCAACAAAACTATAGGCCCAGGCAACACCGACCCCGAGACCGATCAGGGTAAACATATTGAGGTTCCAGCTGATTAATGATTGACAGGCGCGTGCAAAAAACGGCCAACCGCCCCAGAACACAACCGGGGTGGCCAGTACAAACTCTATCCACTGCACAGTCTGCATGGATAGACTCTCCGGCAACAACGCGGGGGCCATATCGGCCACCATGGCGAGCACAAACACGGGCAGGGCCAGTATCAGGCTTAACCAGAAACGCCGCGACATATCGATGAGCTCTTCATTTTTTTCTTCGACGGCAACCGTTGTTGCTTCCAGCGCCATGCCGCATTTAGGACAACTACCAGGCTGGTCCTGTATCACTTCGGGGTGCATGGGGCAGGTATATTCGGTACGGGTTTCCAGTACCGGCAGACCGCTGGCCTCCAGCGCCATGCCGCAACTGGGACAGGCAGCTGGAACGGGGGATTCAACCTCCGGGCACATCGGGCAGATATATAACACCGGGCCAGTAATTGACCCATGCGCAACCTCGACAACCTGTTTGTCTTTGTTGAGGTATTTTTCCGGGTCCGGTCTGAATTTATCAAGGCAACCGGAACAACAAAAATAATAGTCAGTGTCGGCATAATGGTAATGGTGTTCACTATGCTCGGTCACGTCCATGCCGCATACAGGGTCTTTCATACTCATAAAAAATCTCCTGACAATCGTTACCATAGTGTGATCCGGGTCACAATTATGCACCCATTGATCAAAAAAAATCACCCTAACTGAACTTCAAAGGGCAGGCCTTGTCTTTAATCGCGCGAACATTGTAGACTCAACCGCCACACTTAAAGGGTGTGGCATCATATCCCAGGAGATAATTAATAATGTCTAATCTTAAAAAACCTTTATCCATAGCTATGGGTGCAACTTTTGCAGCAGCCATGGCCGCTTCACCAATCGCCAATGCAGACACCAGCCCTTTCGGTATGCAAAAACTGGACAGCGGTTACCTGCAGGTCGCTGAAGGCAAATGCGGCGAAAGCAAAGGCTCGAAGGAAGGCAAGTGCGGCGAAGGCAAGGCCGAGAAAGAAGGCAAATGCGGCGAAGGCAAAGCCGAGAAAGAAGGCAAGTGCGGTGAAGGCAAGGCCAAGAAAGAAGGCAAATGCGGCGAAGGTAAGTGCGGCGAAAAAGAAAAAAATAAAGAAGGTAAATGCGGCGAAGGCAAGTGTGGCGAAAACAAATAAGAAGTTTGTTTAATGTCTGCCTGTAAAATAAAAACCCCGGCCTGGTGCCGGGGTTTTTTTGCCTGTAACCCGGCCACAAACTGGCATCATCGCGGCTCGTTACACTGGAACGCATTCAATGATAGAGTTGTACCCGGCTGCAATCATAACGCTAGCGAGTCTCATGGGCAGTGATAGCTACGGATAACCGCACTATCCAGGCTCCAGGTTTCACTCCAGGCTCACCGCAGGAATGTGTGAACTTGAGACGGATATACAGGTCAATGAACCTGAAATAAAAACATTTAACCCGTAGCACCCACGTAGAGGAGTTAAGCATGCAGGCGATCATTTCACCCATTATGTCACTGGGATGCAGGATATACGGTCTACTCGACAAACTGGGTGAATGGCTGCCAATGCTCGGCCTGCGCGCCCTCATCGCCTATGAATTCTGGGAAGCGGGCATCGAAAAATATAACGGTGAAAACTGGTTTGCCGGCATACGTAGCGAATTCCCCTTTCCGTTTAACCTGCTCTCCGCCGACCTGAGCTGGTTCCTGGCCACCTGGACCGAACTGCTTGGTTCAATCGCACTGCTGGCCGGTTTTGCAACCCGCTTCAGTGCCGCCTCTTTAATTATTCTCGACATTGTTGCCTGGTACAGCGTACATGCGGGCAACGGCTACAACGTCTGCAGCAACGGTTTCAAACTGCCCCTGATGTACTTGCTCATGCTGCTACCGCTACTGATGATCGGCCCGGGCAAGGCCAGCCTTGACCACCTGTTCTTCAGCAAGTGCGGTGACAAATAGCCAATGAATAAAACTAATTATTTGCTGGCAGGCACCGGGCTCGGCCTGCGTCGCGAAGTCATCGATGCCATGAAGACCATCAGCACCGAGCAGGTCAACTTCATGGAGGTCGCACCCGAAAACTGGATTGGTGTCGGCGGCGCCTACGGCAAAAAATTCCGCGAGTTTACCGAGCGTTTTGATTTTGTCTGTCACGGCCTGTCATTATCCATCGGCAGCCCTGCACCGCTGGATGAAACTTTCGTCAAACAGGTCGGAAAGTTTATGAAAGAGCACAACATAAAACTTTATTCGGAACACCTGACCTACTGTTCCGATGACGGCCACCTCTACGACCTGTTACCTATACCTTTCACCGAAGAGGCCGTGCATTATGTCGCCGAACGTATCCGGCGGGTGCAGGATATACTTGGCCAGCAGATCGCCATGGAAAACGCCTCCTATTACACACCTGCACCCGGCAAGGAAATGGAAGAGATTGATTTTATCAAGGCCGTACTCGAAGAAGCCGACTGCAAACTCTTGCTCGATGTCAATAATATCTACGTCAATGCGGTGAACCACAGTTACGATGCCGTTGACTTTATGCAGGCACTCCCGGCTGAACGCATCGCTTATGCGCACATCGCCGGCCATTACAACGAAGCCGAAGATTTGATTGTTGATACCCACGGCTCCGATGTGATTGAAACGGTCTGGGACCTTCTCGACAGGACTTACGAACACTTTGGCGTGTTCCCCACCCTGCTGGAGCGCGATTTTAATATTCCGCCCATTCCGGAGTTACTGGGCGAAGTAAATCGCATTGCACAACTGCAGCAGAAATGGCACGCACAAAACAAACGCGCGCACGGTTGACATCAATGAGCATCGCCGCCTTCAAAAAAAACCAGTACGCCTTTACCGCCCACCTGCGTGACCCGGAAAAAAATCCGGCGCCCGCCGGCATCGAAGACCGGCGCATGGGCATTTACCGCGACCTGCTCTACAACAATGTCGAGGGCTTTATATCAAGCGGCTTTCCGGTTATCCGCAGCATTTATAACAATGCCAACTGGCATCGCATGGTGCGCGACTTCTTTGCCAATCATAAAAGTAAAAGCCCCTATTTTCTGGAGATCAGCCAGGAGTTCCTGGCTTACCTGGAAAACGAACGCGAGCCACAGCCCGGGGACCCGGCGGGCCTGCTCGAACTGGCGCACTACGAATGGGTGGAACTGGCGCTCAATGTCTCCGATGAAAACATCGAGATGAATAACATCGATGCCAACGGCGACCTGTTACAGGCACACCCGGTTCTGTCACCACTGGCATGGCCGTTGGCTTACCAGTACCCGGTGCACAAAATGGGGCCGGACAATCTGCCCACACAAGTACCCGAACAGCCAACCTACCTGGTGGTGTATCGCAATCGCAACGACGAAGTTAAATTCATGGAGATCAACCCGGTCACCGCACGCCTGCTCAGCCTGCTAGAGGAAAACAAAACCATCAGCGGTGAACAGACACTGCAACAGATCAGCGAAGAAATGAATCATCCCAATCCCGATGTGGTCATACAGGGAGGATTAGCCGCACTGCAGGAACTGCAGCAGCAAGGCATTATCCTCGGCACATACAGAGCAATCTAAACCCTCATCACTCACTGCAAAGGAAGCAAAGAAAACATGGAAGTAAAAACCACCCTAAAACCCGGCCTCAACGGCACCAAAAAATACCTGCAGCAATACGGCAACCAGCTAATCTACGTCCGCTACCGGTACGACAAGATACGGCAAAAACGACTCACGACCGTCGAACTCATCGTCGATGAACAGGACTGGATACAGGGCATCAACCTGTCCCCGGACAAAGTTGTAGCGCTGAGAATCGAATATGGAGAACTTGAACTCAGAGAGAAAGCCAAAGAAGCCGGAGCATGGTGGGACAGAGACAAAAAAAGCTGGCAACTCAAGCTCAGCGAGGTCTATAAATTAGGCCTGGAGAAGCGTATTATCGATGAAATCGGATTTTAGACTTAACACAATGTTTATAATTTACAGATATAGAAACCTAATTTACAGATGTAGAAACTATATACCTACATCTATAAATTATTCATACATCAATAAACGTCACCCAATAACAAGTTATGTGCAAAAACAATAATCATTACTTAAGGCTATTGTAATTTGTCTGATTCTTCATCATCTAACACACCTAAATGCCAATACTGTGGTGGTTCTTTTGAATTTATTTCTGAATCAAAAACCGCTGCCAACACAATTGCAAGCATATTTGGAGCAGAAATAGTTATGTACACTGTTGCTGGCTTGTTAATTGCTGTAGGAATACTTTGGTATCCTGCGCTTATAATTGGTGGCATTATTTCTATTTACGTTTTCTTCATTATGGATAAAAACATTTATTTGTGCAAAAAATGCGGCAATCAGGTTAAACCCAGTGAAATACACAAACAGAAAAGCACATAACAAATCACCCAAGGCTTGCCGCTACGCGGCTGGACTCACAAAAACTCCGTTTTTGTTCGCCCCTTGGTTCAGCCGTTATGTGTCTTAATGAAAGGTAGTCAATAGTGAAAAATATATACCGACATATATTCATAGCATGGTTAGCATTTCTAGCAATAGAATATATTCTCACTCTTTTTTTAGGCTCAGTATCGGGCACAGTTATTCCATTGTTTATAGATGAATCAGCACCAAATGGTGATGTAGAAAAAGCAATCACTATGCTAGAGGTAAGTTCTACAATTATTTATTATTTGGCATCACTCATAGCATTTTTTATCGCTATCGGCTTCCTAAAAAAATACATAAATAATCATCAATGTTAATAAACAGACTTATTGAGGGTAAAAAATGCCACAATATTGGGGTGGGCCTTACAGATTTAGGACTTTTCTACGTAGCAACCTTCCCTGGTTCATAATAAATACTGGCATCGTAGATAAAGGCATTGATTGTGAAGCAAAAGGCGGTAAACATGAGTGGTACAACCAAGACAATATCAACAGTGCTTGCTACCACTGCTCCGTCGAAAAAGAAGGCAAATTATGGAAAAAATAAAAACACATAACAAATCGCCCAAGTTGCGCCCCTTTGGGGCTGGACTCACAAAAACTCCGTTTTTGTTCGCCCCTTGGCTCAACCGTTAAGTTACAAAATCGAGATATTGATGCACCCAGAAATAAAACAAAACTATACTGAAAAACTTCGACTTGTCACCATAAAGCTACTGGGCATATTAGACCAGAATATAAAAGTTATGTTGGCAGAGCATTCTAGGGATGGGTTGTTAGGTTCTGGTGCTACTATAAAGAAGACCATGAATTTTATTGCTCAAGAAAATTCAAATTTATATCAAGAGGTTTTGAATCACCTGGGCACTCTAAATCAAAAATATTATCCTCAGTTAGAATCTGATGTAAAAAAATTAGCTAAAACAGCTCAGGAAAAATTCAAGCAAGAATCACTAGTTCGGTTCAAAAAAAGCACTGAAATTGCCAGACATCCACAGCTATATGAGCGCATGCTGCCTGAGGTAGAGGCCGCAATGGCAACTGATTTAGCTAATTTTCAAAATACTCTTAATACTACGGTACTTGACCTAAAACTTAGCTCTAGCATTGCGCCATTGACCAAAACACTTTTAGGGCTAGAAGCAGCACTTATATTAATTTCAATATTCATTGCTGGCATGTGGTACAAAGACCCAACTGGTAACTATGAACCAATTCTTGTTGGTCTAGGTTTAGTCATTACATTAAACGCAATTGGAATTAAACACAGTGCCAAAAAGTAACTTAACAAATCACTCCAGCCGATCACAAAAAACTCCGTTTTTTGTTCCGTCTGAGCTCAACCGTTATGTGTAAAAAAATGAAAAATCTAAATAAAATCTTACTAGTAATACTAATCGGTTACCACGCAAGTATTGAAGCGAATTCTAATCTTGAAGCGGAAGATGGAATCGTTAAACTCTTTGGGTTCGAGATAGATGTAAAAAAACCGGTTTCTATATCAAAACCGCCGAGAGAAGATGATACTTCAGTATATTTTAAAAATAATAAGAATAATGAATTTATTGTAGTACAACTCTTCTCTGATATGGAAGCAGAATTTTGGTTATATAATTCAGCCCTTAAACAAAAACCAAAAAAGATACAGGTTGAGACAGGAAGGCATGCCAAAGTATCATGGCAGGGTGACCATATAATTGAAATATCCTGGGGTGGAATGGGGTACAGTATCACAAAATATATTGATGCAAAGAACCTGAAACACAGAACAACTGTTGATGATTTACTTTTGTATGATAATAACAGTAATATTTATGTTTCATTTTACCGTGATGGAGTAGAGATTGGGCACGTTCTTAATAGTGAGTGTGAAACAAAAAAAATAGACTTGGATTTAGAATATAAGTATGTTTCAGATGCAATTATGTCGATAGAAAACGTAAATATAATTAATGAAACTGTGTCAGTAAAATACTTGGCAAAGGATGGTGTTATAAAAAATAAATCAATTTTAATAAATAAATGCATAAAGCAATAAGGTGTTAACTATAAAATCTACAACACATAACAAAACGCTCAACAGGACTCACAGCAAAAGTCGCTGCTCTCCTGTTAGCATGGTCGTTATGCCCACAGATCAAAATAATTAGCTATGAGTATATTATTACAAGCCATACTGATGGGAATAATTGCAACTGCCGTGATGGACGTGTGGTTGGCATTTCTTAAAAGAGTGTTTGATCTGCCTACAACCAATTGGGCGATGGTAGGGCGTTGGTTTGGCCACTTGCCTGGAGGAAAATTTATACATAGACCAATTGGGAGTTCAGATGCAATTAAGAATGAGGAAGCGTTAGGCTGGTTGTTGCATTACGTTATAGGAATCGTATATGCATATGTATATTTAGGAATAATCGTAATTAAAACCTTGAGTGGCCCAACGATATTATCTGCATTAATATTTGGATTAGCTACGGTGTTGGTTCCCTGGTTTGTTTTACAGCCAGGGTTGGGGTTAGGTATTCTTGCAAGGATGGCGCCTAAGCCGAATTTAATCAGAGCTATTAGTTTATCAGTGCATTCGATATTTGGTTTGTCATTATATTTTGGCTGGCTTGTATCTGTAAATATAATTTAGGCAGGCAGAGAAGGTATAACAAGGCGTTCAAGTTGACACATTTATTTTTGCTTTTTTTATGCAGAATCGCACAGAAACAATTCCGGGGACAATATACTTAATACTTATGATTGAAATGCTATCCAGGTATACTTCCCCTCAGGTTATGGGCTACAGTCTAGTTATGAATATATCATCCGGAGGAAACCAATATGCTCATGCTTGAATATAAAGACATCGGCTGGTGGTACTGGTTAGTCACTGCGGGCCTGCTGAGCTATGGCGTAGCGGGTGACACCACGGGATTCATGCTGGCTATCGGCCTTACTGTCTTTCAGTTAATTCACTTTATAATCCTGCAGCGCGGGATCAGGGCATTCCCGGTGCAGGTACGTTTCTGGTATCTGATGCTGCTCATTTCTGCACTGCCGGAACCAATGCAGTTGATCTACTGGATTCCTACCATAGGAACCTGGGCACAGGTAATATTTGGTTACTGTGCCATGGCGCGCTTTGTGTCTCTGTTCCCCTGGAACCGCAGCGAGCCATTCTCGACTGCCCTGTTAATAAAGACCTTCTTCTCGCGGCCGGTTCGGGGAAATATTCAACAGGGCTTCGCTGGTACTGAACCTCAAACGGAAAATATATCACCATGACCCGCTGGGATTTTCAATCATTAGAGCCAGATTGAACTTCCTCTTTGATCTCGACATAAGATCAATAACTATCAAGTTAATGAAACAGGACAGCGATTAAACCATGACCGATCTTTTCAGTTCCGCCGCCCTCCTGCTTGTACTTATCAATCCATTTCTAGTTATTATTTACCTTGTTGATATGGTTGAAACACTGGATCGACAACAGTTTTCCCAGGTGCTGATACGCGCAGGCCTGATTTCCAGTACTGTCTTCATCTGCTTTGCTATTCTTGGTGACGCTATTTTCGGCGGTATTGTGCAGGCAGAATTTGCCTCTTTTCAAATATTTGGCGGCGTTGTCTTTCTTCTCATCGGACTCCAGTTTGTTTTTCGCGGTCCGGCTGCCATCGAAATTCTAAACGGTAAATCTGAATATCTCGCTGGCGCAATTGCCATGCCCGTTCTCATTGGTCCTGGCACTATCAGTGCCAGCGTGGTGATTGGCAAACGGCATGACGCACTCATCGCATGCGCAATTATCCTTGCGACAGTGATCACAAGCATTACCTTGATGCTCGCTCTAAAAACTGTGCATGACGTCGTTCGTCAACGCAACGAGCGCCTTGTTGAAAGATATATTGAAATATCTGGTCGTATCATGGCGTTATTCATTGGAACGGTATCCATTGAAATGATCATGCAGGGCCTTCATACCTGGGCAGACAAGTTCTAAATCAATAAATAATTACCTTGACTGGTTCGCATCCGGTCAGGCCATTACAAATCCAGCTCAAAAATGTTACACTCTTCGCTCACCCCCTGTTACACACCTTAAATTAAAAATCCAGAAGGAGAATTAATGCAGAAAAGATATAGAATCCAGTTTCCAAAAGCCGAATCATCCCACCTAAATCAAGACGAATCCTATTTCTACCTCCAGGGTTCAAGTGGTCAGAGAAAAATCAGGTTCCACGACTACAATGAAATTTATCAAATGCCCGGTTTGTATGAACAATTATTTTATGAGCGGCTGAAATGTTCATCACCAGCAAAAGTGACCTCTATACTTGAGGCCGCAGTCAAACAGTCGCAGGATAATTTTTCTGAACTTCGCGTATTAGACCTGGGCGCAGGCAATGGCATGATGGGTGAAGAACTGAAAAAACACGGTGTTTCGCGCTTAATCGGCATTGATATTATTCCCGAGGCCTATGATGCCACTATCCGTGACAGGCCGGGAATATATGACGCCTATTACGTCGAAGACTTCACCAAACTTGACGCTGACAAAAAGGAAGAAATAGTTTCCTGGCAATGTGATTGCATGGTTACGGTCGCCGCGCTTGGGTTTGGCGACATCCCGGTCAATGCATTTATAGAGGCATTCAATCTCATTAAAAGCGAAGGTTGGGTTGGCTTCAATATCAAAGATAGTTTTTTTGATACCACAGATAACTCGGGTTTTTCCAAAATGATTCGTGAACTCACCTTCTCCAAACATCTTGATGTTTATTACATTGAACGCTATCGCCACAGGTTATCAATAGATGGGGAACCGCTGTATTATTTCGCTATCGCCGGCAGAAAACGATCTGATGTCTCTGCTGACTTTTTGGAGAAAAAAGGAATAGCCGTCTAACTAAAATACATTTATGGAACAGTGTGCTCAATTCAAATTAAGCATGCTGTTCCATATTCAAAATTAGGTAAATTAGAATACACCTATATCAACATAAGACCTTGATATCTTGCCGATAGAGACAACGTAACTGGCAGTGCGCATGTCACTGATGTTTTCATCATTTTCCATTGCTTCTCTTATTTGCTGATAGGCGACACGCATGGTGTCATCCAGACCGGAGCGGACCAGGTCAAGCTCATCGGCACCGCGGGTGACCGAACTTCTTAATGTATCGGAGACTTTGGAGCCGGTCACCTCCTCCAGCATGGCGGCCATCTGGTGACCGCGCAATTCATCATGGCGTTTTTGCATGCGGCCAAATCGAATGTGAGAAATATTTCTTATCCATTCAAAGTAGGAAACCGTCACACCGCCGGCATTGGCATAGGCATCGGGGATAATGATGATGCCTTTTTTATTTAGCAGTTCATCGGCGCCGTAGGTAATCGGGCCATTGGCCGCCTCTATAATTAACCTGGCCTTGATTCGTTCTGCATTTTCCAGCGTGATCTGACTCTCAAGCGCGGCGGGAATTAAAATATCACATTCTTTTTCCAGCACGGCCTTGCCGTTTTCTTCAAATTCGGCAGACGGGAAATTCTTAATGGTATTGTGTTCGACAATATGCTGAAACAGATCCTCAATATTTATTCCGTCATTACAAATCAGCGCACCATCGTGTTCAATCACGGCGGTAATCTTAACGCCGTCTTCTTCCGAGAGAAATTTGGCGGCATGATAGCCGACGTTGCCCAGCCCCTGGATGACACAGGTCTTGCCATCCAGGCCGCCTGCCATGTTTGCCCTTTTGACATCTTCCGGGTAGCGGAAATATTCACGCAACGCATACTGTATGCCACGGCCGGTTGCTTCGACACGCCCCTGGATACCGCCGTGCTGCACGGGCTTGCCGGTGACACAGGCAATATAATTAATATCTTCCGGGTGCAGGTGTTTATAGGTATCCGCAATCCATGCCATCTCGCGCTGACCGGTACCCACATCCGGTGCAGGCACGTTGGTGGCAGGGCTCAGAAAACCTTTACGCACCAGTTCAAGGGTAAATCGGCGGGTGATCATTTCCAGTTCGCTACGATCATACTGGGAGGGATCAATCATCAGCGCTCCCTTGGAACCACCAAACGGCACATCGACAATGGCACACTTATAGGTCATTAGCGCAGCCAGTGCCTCTACTTCATCCTGGTTGGTATAGGGCGCGTAACGCAGACCGCCTTTTGATGGCAGTCGATGGGTGCTGTGCGTCGCGCGCCAGCCGGTAAATACTTCAATTTTTCCCCTGATCTTTACCGGGAACTGAACCTGTAGAACAGCATTGCAGGTTTTTATGGCCTGGGCGGTGCCTGCATCCAGTTTCAGCACGTTAATGGCTTTATCAACCATCAAGTCAACGCATTCACGAAAGCTGGGTTCAGTGATAATTTTTTTTGTCATTTTAATTTCCGCCTATTTATGATGTCCCCTGTCCAAAAGCATAGGCGAAAAACGGCCCAACACCATTGATTTCAATAAAAAATCACGGGTCCCACGCCACTACTGTCCCGTATAAAAATTATATGGTACTTATCAAACCTATTATTCCAGTAATAATAGACACTGCTTCGCGCCGGGAACGGCAATGCTTATCCCGGCCTACACCTGGATAGCGGTAGGTTATCCGCGTCTATCCTTTGATCCATCCACTTGACCTACATCAATTTTCCAGAAACTTCGGCGACGTATAAATATAAGACAAACAGTGAATTGAGGGGAACAGGCGGGTTGATAATGAACCGTTCTGGAGCAAGGTCAGGAAATGCATTCTGGCCGGGCCTGCGTTATTTATCCTGACCCTGATGCTTCTTCCCTGTTCAATCCAAGGAGACGCATCATGTCAATTAGAGAAGAGTTTGGAAATTTATCAGAAAAACTTAAAGTGGAACGCGATCAAATCAGTTTGAAATTACACCTGGCTTCCATGGAAGCCAGGGACGAGTTCGAGGTCGCTGAAAAAAAATGGGAAATTTTGAAGGCCAAAGCCGCTGAAATAGCTGACGATACAAAAGAGACTTCCGAAGAGTACATCGCCAGGGCGAAGATAGTCGGCGAAGAGCTAAAAGAGGCTTACCATCGCATCAACCAGCGTCTTTCTGATTAAATTTTTTAAAAAAAACAGGACAGGGATAAGCTCGATATCCTTTATATGCAACCAGGAAGGCAGAACACTTTAATAATGGACACGTGGAACTGACAGGCCGTGCCCACAGGTGGAGTTGTGTGGCTGGTTGCATACGATAACGTAATTCCAGGTTGACGTTTATGTTCAGGGAGTGCACATCATGATTGATATACAAAGCCAGCTGGGTGAAGAAGCCGAATCATTACTGGGTCATCGCTGCACCACTATTCCCGGAGACAAAATACACGCACCGGGCCCGGATTACATCGAGCGCATTGTCGCCCACAAGAATCGCAAACCGGGCGTACTGCGTAACCTGAGCGCGTTTTATAATCATGGCCGCCTTTCCGGCACAGGCTACCTGTCATTATTACCGGTCGACCAGGGGGTTGAACATTCTGCAGGGGCGTCGTTCGCGCCGAACCCGGCCTTTTTTGATCCCGCCAATATTATTGAACTTGCGATTGAAGGCGGTTGCAACGGCGTCGCTTCAACGCTGGGTGTGCTCAACAGTGTCGCGCGTGATTATGCGCACAAGATCCCCTTCATCATCAAGATCAATCACAATGAATTACTCACCTACCCGAATATTTTTGATCAAACTTTATTTGCCAGCGTCAACCAGGCCTTTGACATGGGTGCCGCCGCTGTCGGTGCCACGGTTTATTATGGTTCGGCAGAATCCCGACGCCAGATCCAGGAAGTCAGTGAGGCGTTTGAACACGCCCACGAACTCGGCATGGTCACCGTGCTCTGGGCCTATTTGCGCAATAGCGCCTTCAAACACGATGGCGTCGACTATCACGTGGCCGCCGATCTTACCGGTCAGGCCAATCACCTCGCCGCCACCATCGATGCAGACATCATTAAACAAAAGCAGGCACAAAATAATGGCGGTTATACTGCCATCAACTTTGGGAAAACCACTGCCGGCGTTTACGACAAATTAACCAGCGATCACCCCATCGACCTGGTGCGCTACCAGGTGGCCTGTTGTTATATGGGTCGTGTTGGCATGATTAATTCGGGCGGCGCCTCGGGTGCCGATGATTTACACCAGGCGGTACGCACCGCCGTGATCAATAAACGCGCCGGCGGCATGGGGCTGATATCAGGACGCAAGGCCTTCCAGAAACCGATGGACGAAGGCATTCAACTGCTCAATGCAATTCAGGATGTTTATCTTTCCAGTGAGGTGACGATCGCCTGAACCAGGGCAGGCGCTACTATCCGGATAATGCCGGCCGGCTATCGCCAGGACACATTTCTACCAGGTCATCGAGAGACGCGGTGCTGGCGCGCATCAATGAAACCGCCACACGCACCGCCAAAGGCGCCGTTTTCACAATGCACACAGACCACGCCCAGCTGGCCGAGATTTAGCTGATCGGCCTGCAAGGCAGACCTACTGGTTGGCAAAAATAACGCTATAATGCCCTGACTTATCAGATAAAGTGGATATGCTTCATCACATAGAACCAAACATATGCAGGCATCCAAAAATATACTTATCTCTGCACTCTGCTCATTAGCTGTATTGTCGAGCAGTCATGCCGCGGATGTCTCCATCCACAAAAACAAGGAAAGTGGCCTGCTGACATGGACATCAAAAGATGACGGTTTCAGCATAGAACTGATTCAGCTGATTCCTGATTTTATTCGCGCCATATACAACAAGCACGACTTCCCTGTTGACGAAGTCGAGCGCATCGCCGGTTACTGCCTTTTTGGCACCATCATCCAGAACACCTCACAGCAGCAGTTGAGTTACAGGGTTTCGGACTGGCGTTATGTTGATAAGAAAGGACGCTCATATCCAGTCAAAACCAAAACCCAGTGGCTCGAAGAGTGGCGCAAGGCGGGTGTCACTTTTTCGTGGACACTGCTCCCCGATAGCGGCGACTTTGAAATCGGCGACTGGCAACAGGGTTTTACCACTGTACAACTCGACAGAAATGAGCATTTCGATTTTATTTATACCTGGACGCTTGATGGAATAAGGCATGAAGGAAAAATTGAGGATATGAGTTGCGCACCCGCCAGTCTTTCAACAAACCCGAGCAAACAGTGAACCAATTCATCATGACCAGACATATCCTTACGTCATTTAGATTTATATCAGTATTTTTTTTCTGCCTGCTGATGTTTACAGCGCAGGCCGCAGAACGCCAACAACCGAAACTGGGTTACCGGTTAACAGCCTTATCGAAACCCATACCAGCGCCAGACTTCACCCTCGAAGATATGGATGCGACAAAATTTAGCCTGCAAGATTATCGCGGCAAAGTAATACTGCTCAACTTCTGGGCCACGTGGTGTCCGCCCTGCCGCAGAGAAATGCCCTCCATGGAGCGCCTGCACCAGAATTTCAAAGATAAAGAATTTATCGTGCTGGCCATCAACCAGATGGAAGACGGCGACCATGTGTTTGCCTATACCGGTCAACTTGAAATAGACCCGACATTCACGATTTTATTTGACAAAGACAGCACCGTGTCACGCGCCTATCGCGTCCAGGGCCTGCCCACGACTTATCTAATCGACAAAAAAGGAAATATACGTTTTCGCGCTATTGGTGGACGGGAGTTTGATCACCCGGAAGTTGAAAAGCTGATTTTGCAGTTAATGCAGGAGTGACAGGTTGCGCACCTACTGGTGCGCTGTTGTCATCCTCGTACCCATTATTGTCATCTCCATGCCCATAACTGTCATCCCCGCGCAGGCGGGGATCCAGTGTTTTCTTCTTTCTTTTTTATTATTCTCTTAGTCTGATACATTTGTTTCGCCCTTGATGGGCGAGTTACTTTCTTTGCTCGTGCAAAGAAGAGTAACCAAAGAAACACGCCCCGATCACTCGCCCCCTAAAAAACAGGGGGTACCCATTGTGTGATGTCATTAATAAGGCCGCTGCGGAACTCGCGCAAAAAACGCGCTCAGACATCCTCGCGGAAAACCCCTTATTAATGACACCACACAATGGCTCGCTCAAAGGGGACAGTTAAAAACTCACGGCTTCGAGGTTTTGTTTTTTTAATCCCCCTTTTGAGCTCACTGAGGAGGGAGCGATATGAGAGGGGCTTTCCGCGAGGACTGTTTGAGCCATGTTTTTTTATGGCGAGTTCCGCAGCGGCCGAACAGATCGTGAGTGACGAAGGTACCCCCGTGTTTTGTACGGGGGTGAGTGATACGGGGCGGCATTTTTCTGGTTACTCTTTTGTTGCTGTAGACAAAAGAGTAACTCGCCATCAAGGCGAAACAGATGTTTCAGTCAAAGGAAATAAACAAAAGAACAAAACCCTGGATCCCCGCCTGCGCGGGGATGACAGTAATGGGTACGGGGATGACGGCATAGTAGAATGAAAAATAACTCGCCATCAAGGCGAAACATATGGCTCAGACTAAGAAAATAACAAAAAAGAACAAAACCTGGATCCCCGCCTGCGCGGGGATGACAGTTATGGGCATGGAGATGACAATAATGGGTACAGGAATAACAAAAAACTTATGGAATAAAAAAAACTAATCAAACACCCTCTGCCACCAACGACGTCGATTGCCGGGTGGATTCAGTGCCAGTTCCAGTTCTACCGGTTGTATCCGGGATAATATCCAGCCCGGTAACGGCGGGTTATCACTGAAGCCACAGGAGACGCCGAGATTATTTGGATCAAATATTTTAATAAAGGCCGGTGATTCCTTATCGTCGGTATAAACAATGCCGCAGTAATCTTCGTCATGTTCTTTATGCAGCAAGCTGTCAATTTCATCTACAAACTTCAGCAGGTGTTCTTCTGATACCGCAACCTGCGGTGGTGTTTCACCCACGGCATAGATGTACCAGCCACCTGTTGCCTGTTTGCGCAATGTATCCCAGAACTCATCGAGGTGGTGCCATTTCATTAATGATGTGAAACGGCCCCGGAAAGCATCCAGGTAGGTTTGTTCTATAGACATCTCCATCGCGGTTTCCTGTTTCAATGTCTTAGTTCAATGTCTTGCTTTTAATCGAGGCCTTGATATCGGCCAGGCTTCGACGCAAAAATTCGCGGTCATTGAAGGCACAGGCCATGACCGTGATACCCTGCATACGCGCCAGCAGGTCCATGGCCTTATCACTGGCCTGGCTAACACCTATCTCGGTGAACTGCCTGGTCAACCAGGTATGTACCAGTGCAAATACTGCCTGTGCAATATCCCGAAAGTCGTCTTCGTCCTTGGCAAGCTCTGAGCTCAAGGTACCAATCGGGCAACCTGTTTTAACGATGTTGTCTTCGGATTCCGAAAGCATGTCAGTGAAGCACAATATTCTCTGCCTGGGGTCGGATGATTGTTTTTCACAGGCACTCAGCATTTCTTTAAAACCGCTAACGCGGGCATCAACCACTGCACCCAGTATCTCGTCCTTGGTCTTGAAGTAATAATAAAAATTACCGCGCGGTATGCCAGTTACATCAGAAATATCTCTGAACGAGGTCTGGTTGTACCCGCGGGTATAGAATAGCCGGTCAGCCGCTTCCACAATGCGTTGCCGGTTGTTATCGCCTTTTGTACCCATAATATAATGTATGTCCGCCAGATTAAGAGTCATAATGACTGGCAAGCCTGCGCCAGTCCATTCCTGGTATGATCTGCCAAATATTAGACGCCTGTATGACTAATGTAAACCGTCTTTTATAGATATAACCCTGAATTGCAGGCCTGTTAGACTGACTCAGTCCTTGCATTAACCCGTGCAGCCCCTATCTTTAGGGGCCTGGCACACTTTAACGAACGAAATTTATGAACGCCCTGGAAATCGATAATTTACATAAAACCTATAAAACCGGCGTTCAAGCCCTGCGCGGCGTGAGCCTGGCCGTACAGGAAGGCGACTTCTATGCCCTGCTCGGCCCAAATGGCGCCGGCAAATCCACCGTCATCGGTATTGTCAGCTCACTGGTTAACAAAACCTCGGGCAAGGTCAATATCTTCGGCGATGATATCGATATAAATCCTGCACTCGCGCGCACCCATATTGGCCTGGTCCCCCAGGAATTTAATTTCAATATCTTTGAGCCCATCGGCGAAATTCTCATCAACCAGGCGGGCTACTACGGCATCAACCGTCACGATGCAACGAAACGCGCAGAGACCTATCTTCGCAAGCTGGAACTCTGGGACCGCCGTTATGATATGGCCAGGGAATTATCAGGCGGCATGAAACGTCGACTGATGATTGCGCGCGCACTGGTGCATCAGCCGCAGCTATTAATCCTCGACGAACCTACCGCGGGGGTCGATATTGAAATTCGACACTCAATGTGGGCCTTCATGCGCGAGATTAATGCGGAAGGCACCACTATCATTCTTACCACGCACTACCTGGAAGAGGCCGAAAGCCTGTGCAACAACATCGCGATCATTGATGAAGGCCTCACCATTGAACATACCAGCATGCGCAAGCTGCTCGACCAGTTACACATGGAAACCTTTGTGCTTTATCTTAATAGAGACGTGGATACAGTGCCCGACTGCGGTGGTTATCCTGCAAAGCTAATTGATAGCAGCACACTCGAGGTTGAAATTGGTCACACTCAAAGTCTCAATGAGCTTTATAAAAACCTGTCCAGTTGTAATATCGAAGTTCTAAGCATGCGCAACAAAACCAACCGCCTGGAACAGCTGTTTATTTCCAGACTTCACAATGGCAACGGCAAAAATAAAGTATGAATGTTTCACAACAGTACACCGCTCTGAGCACTATTGTTATCAAGGAGTTCAAGCGTTTTATACGCATCTGGATTCAGACGGTTATACCGCCGGCCATTACAGTCGCCCTTTATTTTATTATTTTTGGTCAGCTCATTGGCTCGCAAATTGGTGACATTGATGGATACCGTTACATGGATTACATCGTGCCAGGCCTGATCTTGATGTCGGTGATCACTAATTCGTATTCCAATGTCGTCTCGTCCTTTTTTAGCTCAAAGTTTCATCGCAGCATCGAGGAAATGATTGTCGCACCCTTGCCCAGTCATATTATTCTCATGGGTTATGTATCAGGCGGGGTGGCGCGCGGTATTATTGTTGGCATTACAGTTACCGCTGTCTCCATGTTCTTTTCCGATTTCAAGATACACAATATCGGCATCACGCTGGCGGTGTTCACACTGACGGCCGTTCTATTTTCACTGGCCGGTTTTATCAATGCCGTCTACGCAAAGAGCTTTGATGACATCAGTATTATTCCGACTTTTGTGCTGACGCCACTGACCTA
>Ga0224506_10000779_pt1 | contig 24997 bp, 27 predicted proteins | sample SF_Jan12_sed_USG_2_FD_169108 | JGI IMG/M metagenome (GOLD analysis project Ga0224506, IMG submission 169108) | Sediment microbial communities from San Francisco Bay, California, United States - SF_Jan12_sed_USGS_8_1 | ecosystem: Environmental > Aquatic > Marine > Sediment | place: USA... | reverse complement strand
GCTTAAGTTTAAAGCCCGCGCAGTCGTCTTAACCGTGGGTACCTTCCTCGGTGGAAAAATTCATATTGGTGAGTCGAATTATTCAGGCGGTCGCGCCGGTGACCCGCCATCGCTTGCGCTGGCACAACGCTTGCGTGATTTACCGTTCCGTGTTGGCCGGTTAAAAACCGGCACACCGCCGCGCATTGATTCGCGTAGCATCGATTACGCCGGCTTACAGGAACAGCCAGGCGACTTACCGACCCCGCTATTCTCTTACATGGGCAAGGCAGAAGATCACCCGGAGCAGATTAGCTGCCACATTACCCACACCAATGAACAAACCCATGATTTGATACGTCAGGGCCTGCACCGTTCACCGATGTACAGTGGTGAGATAGAAGGCATAGGGCCGCGTTATTGCCCGTCAATCGAAGACAAGGTCGTGCGCTTTGCCGATAAAAACTCGCACCAGATATTTATAGAACCCGAAGGCCTGACCACCAACGAGATATACCCCAATGGCATCTCAACGAGTTTGCCGTTTGACATGCAGATGGCGTTTGTACGATCGATAAAAGGCTTTGAAAAAGCCCATATCACCCGGCCCGGATACGCGATTGAATACGACTATTTCGACCCGCGAGATTTAAAGCCCACGCTCGAAACCAAATTCATTAAAGGTTTGTTTTTTGCAGGCCAGATTAACGGCACCACGGGTTACGAAGAAGCCGCTGCCCAGGGTTTACTGGCGGCCACCAACGCCGCGCGCTTTACCCAGGATAAGGCTTTCTGGTATCCAAAGCGGGATGAGGCGTATATCGGCGTATTGGTCGATGACCTGGTGACATTAGGCACCAGTGAGCCCTATCGCATGTTCACCTCGCGTGCTGAATACCGGTTGATGCTGCGCGAAGACAATGCCGACCTGCGACTGACAGCAATGGGCCGGGAGCTGGGCCTGGTCGAAGACGAACAGTGGCATTTCTTTAACAGAAAACAGCAGGCGATCAGTGCCGAACAGCAAAGGCTGCATGAATTGTGGGTACGCCCCGGCACACCGCAAGGAACCGATGTAGAGGCCTTAATGGGCAAGCCGCTGAAAAAAGAAAACCGTGCCTCTGAATTACTGAAACGACCCGAGCTGGAGTACCTGACACTAACCGCCATCGATGGCCTGACGGCAGAATCCATTACTGCTGATGTCGCCGAGCAGGTAGAAATACAGGCTAAATATGCCGGCTATGTAGACAAACAGATAGTTGAAATTGAAAAAACACGGCGTTATGAAACAAAAGCCATTGCCGATAATATTAACTACGCGGATGTAAAAGGTCTGTCAAACGAAGTGCGGCAAAAATTAGAAGATCACCGGCCAGCTACTCTTGGGCATGCCGGGCGTATCCCCGGTGTAACCCCGGCTGCGGTCTCACTGCTGATGGTCTACCTTAAAAAGAACGGTGGCCAGCTGGCCGACAGTTCTGTAACAAACTCTTCGAAATCTGCTTAAACACCGATGAAGACTTCAAGCAGCTATCAAAAGGACTCCATCCAGCAGCGCCTGCAGCAGGGCATAGCAGACTTATCGTTGTCGGTAGATAGCCAGACACAGGCCAAACTGATTCAATACATCGAACTGATTGCGAAATGGAACAAAAGCTTTAACCTCACTGCGATTCGAAATATTGACGACATGCTGACATGGCACCTGCTCGACAGTCTGGCGGTGGTGCCGTACATCAAAGCCCAGCGCATTCTTGATGTAGGCGCTGGGGCCGGCTTGCCCGGCATCGTACTGGCGCTGTGTTATCCGCAGAAAGAATTTGTGCTGATCGACACCAATGGCAAGAAAACACGCTTTATGACACAGGCCAAAATAGAGCTAGGGCTGACCAATGTCGAGATTGTGCATGCCCGCGTCGACGAATATCAACCACTGAAGGCATTCGATGCGATTATTTCTCGCGCCTTTGCCTCGATTTCTGATATCTTAGGCTACGTCGATCATCTGGTGACAGATGACAACACGATGGTACTGGCGATGAAAGCTGACGGTGAAGAAGAACTCAGCCAAATGCCGGTTAGCGGCAAATCAAGCTGGCAGATTCAACAGATCCATGAATTAGCCATCCCCGGTTTAGCGGCAAAACGACAATTAATAGCCATCAACAAACTGGCTAATGTGAAACCCCCAGGCGAATAACGCCGCTTATACCAGCGGGTATAAGGGTAAAAAAGCCGTCATCATCAATGACAGAGACAATAAAATGAGTCGAGTACTGGCAATCGCAAATCAAAAAGGTGGCGTTGGCAAAACCACCACCAGCATCAACCTCGCGGCTTCACTGGCGGCCAGTAAAAAATCGGTGTTACTGATTGATATGGACCCACAAGGCAATGCCACCATGGGCAGCGGTGTCGATAAATACGATGTCGAGTTTTCAGCTTATGATGTATTGATCGACGGCAAGCCAGCGAGTGAATGCATCATCTCCTTAGATGCCATGGGTGTGGATATATTGCCGGGCAATGGTGATGTTACCGCAGCCGAAGTCGAGCTGATTGCAATGGACAATCGTGAATCACGCTTACGTGATGCATTAGAACCCTTGCAAGATAAATACGACTATATTCTGCTCGACTGCCCGCCCTCGCTGAATATGCTGACCCTGTGCTCTTTAGTCGCCGCCAACGGCGTGATTATACCGATGCAATGTGAATACTACGCATTAGAAGGCCTGGCCGCCTTAACAGAAACCATTGAATCGGTCCGCTCTAGCGTCAACCCGGGCCTGCAAATTGAAGGCCTGCTGCGCACCATGTTTGATCCGAGAAATAATCTCTCGAATGATGTTTCAGATCAGCTAATCGAACATTTTGGTGACCGTGTTTACCGCACCATCGTGCCACGTAATGTGCGCCTGGCAGAAGCGCCCTCCCATGGCCTGCCGGTGATCCAATACGATAAAACCTCGCGTGGTGCCGTCGCCTACCTGTCGCTTGCCGGTGAAATAGTGCGTCGACAAATACAAGAAGCCAGCGTCGCATAACGACGCTCAAAAGTCGCAAGTCTTTGGCCGGTCTTCAAAAAGCGTTATTGGATTCGGTCAAAGACTTTAGACTATCGACTTTTCGCAGTGTTACAATCGCCGTCATTCATATAAAAACACATTAAACAGAGAATCCAATGGCGAAGAGAAAAGGCTTGAACAGAGGACTGGATGCCTTATTGGGTGCTGCCGGCGCCAGCAAGGTTGAAGACATAACCAATCCCACTGCAAGCGAAAGCAAAGCGCTAAAAGAACTCGATATAGATTTAATACAGCGTGGCATCTACCAGCCGCGAGTGCATTTTGATGAAGAAGCCTTATTGGAGCTGGCCAACTCAATAACAGCTCAGGGCGTCGTACAGCCAATCGTTGTGCGCCCGATTGAGGCCGGCCGCTATGAAATCATAGCCGGTGAGCGTCGCTGGCGTGCTTCGCAGTTGGCGGGCCTGCAAAAGATACCAGCCGTTATCAAAGACATCGATGACAAAACCACGGCCGCGGTTTCTTTAATCGAAAACATCCAGCGCGAAGACCTCAACCCGATCGAAGAGTCCCGCGCATTACTGCGATTGATAGAAGAGTTTGGCTTAACGCATCAGGAATGTGCCGACACCGTTGGCCGTTCACGGGCATCGGTGTCAAACTTGTTGCGTCTGCAAGAGCTGCGCGAAGAAGTAAAAACCTACCTCGATAAAGGTGAGCTGGAAATGGGCCATGCCCGTTGCCTGATCAGTCTCAGCCCGGACCAGCAACTGCACGTGGCGCAACAAGTGATCAAAAAAGGCATGTCAGTTCGCGAAACCGAAGCGATGGCAAGAAAACTGTTAAACCCTGCTGAGAAAAAAGCCATCACAGCCGAAGCCGACCCGAACATCGAACACCTTGAAAATAACTTAAGTGAAAAACTGTCAGCCAAAGTGCATTTCAAGCACAGCAAAAACGGTAAAGGACAACTGGTGATTAGTTATAACAGCCTCGACGAGCTGGACGGCATACTCGAGCATATTCAGTAAGCGTGATGATTTAAAGCGCCGGCGAAATAAGCCGCGCATTCAATAAAGAATTGCCAAAATGAAATAAATGGCGGATTCGCCGCATAAAAAACAAACATCGCAGGGTAATCGCCGCAAAGGCGAGAAAAATAGCCTAAAGAGCCGGCTTTAAATAAAATCAGTGACGACAACTCTTAAGAAGACGGCTGCATTGTAGCAGTGTGCCAACCGTGGCCGCTGTTCAATGCCAGCTATAACGTTAACAGCTATGCCAGAGCTTTATGATTGCAGTGCTTCAGGCCTGCTTGCAGAAGGCTTTGACGACCGGCTGTATTTACAGGCGCAATAGTCAGAAAGACAATTTTTAAAGCTAAAACGGCGTTTTAAAGTAACGCCCACGGATTGTGCGCCAGTGCTTTGTTTTTTTAAGATAAATGGTAAACGGCAAAAATATATCAACGATTTTATCGCTGGCTTATTACGATAATTAGAATATTAGTAATTAGTAAATCATGAGGCTTTATGCGCTTATACGGTGCGCTTTGCGTGAAATAGTTGATGTTTCGCGAGCCTTTCCTGGTTCGGTTTCTCTTGACCCTCATCGCCCTTGTTAATATACTACGCGCCCTTGATATAGGCAGTGTCTTCTGTGAAAGCAGAGCTGAAATAACAAAATGTCTGACTCCGCTGGCGTTCAAAGTCGTCGTAATAGCTTTTTAGCGACGGTTAAGTCCATAAGTTATGCCCAGCTGGCGTTAGTGTTGATTGCAGCGGTGCTCTCGTATTTACAAAAAGACATTGGTTTTGCACTTGCTCTGGTATTTGGCGGCCTGATCTCTTTAGCCGGTACCTGGGTTCATGCATGGCGCGTACATCTCGCGACGGAAGCGGCAAGCGAAGCAGTCGGTATCGATACGGCCGAACTGGTAAAAGGTTCGGTGCTTAAATACCTCACCGTTATCGCTTTATTTGCGCTTGGAATGATTATTATCAAACTAGAGGCTTCGGCGATTGTGATTGGTTTCGTCGTCGCCCAGATGAGTTTTTTATTTACACGCGGTTATGCTGCACGGCGAAAGCCAGCGCAACGCGGGTAAACCGAATTTTAATTTTAATATGGGTATTGAACTGACATGTCAGAACAATTGACTTCAACAGCGTATATCAAGCACCATCTTCAGAACTGGACTTATGGTTTAAACCCTGAGACTAACAGCTGGGGCTTCGCTCATAATGCGGCAGAAGCTAAATCTATGGGCTTCATGGCAATCCATGTGGATACCATGTTCTGGTCTATTTTCCTCGGCTTTATATTCTTGATGGTTTTCCGTGGCGTTGCTAAAAAAGCCAATACAGGTGTGCCGCAAGGTGTGCAGAATTTCGTTGAGATGATCGTTGAATTCATCGATAGCAGTGTGCGCGGCTCGTTTACCGCCAAGAATGACCTGGTGGCACCATTAGCATTAACGGTTTTCTGCTGGATCTTCCTCTGGAACTTCATGGACCTGATCCCGGTTGACTGGTTGCCGGCAGCTGCTGGCTGGGTAGGCCAAAACTTCTTCGGTGTTGATCCTCATCACGTTTACTTTAAAGTGGTGCCTTCTACTGACCCTAACGCGACCTTCGGTCTGGCGTTGTCAGTCTTCTTCCTGACCATCTGGTATGGCCTGAAGAACAAAGGTGTGGGTGGTTTCACGGCGGAATTAACGATGATGCCGTTCCAGTCAAAAAATACAATTGTTCAGACTTTATTTATTCCGGTTAACTTCCTGCTGGAGTTTGTATCGCTGATTGCAAAACCAATTTCATTAGCACTGCGACTGTTCGGTAACATGTATGCAGGTGAAATGATTTTCATATTGATCGCGTTGATGTTCAGCGCCGGTGCAACCATGGCTGTGTTTGGCGGCGTGCTGCAACTGGGCTGGGCAATTTTCCATATCCTGATCGTAACACTGCAGGCGTTCATCTTTATGACGCTGACCATTGTTTACATGGATATGGCGCATCACGAACATTAAACAAATTTAAAATTTAATCTTTATATTTAGGAGAAGAAAATGGTAACTGAAGCACAAGCAATGTTATATGTAGCTGGCGCATTAATGATGGGTTTAGGTGCCCTGGGTGCGGCTGTTGGTATCGGCGTATTAGGCGGTCGTTTCCTGGAAGGTGCTGCACGTCAGCCAGAGTTAATTCCAATGTTACGTACACAGTTCTTCATCGTTATGGGTCTTGTTGACGCGGTTCCAATGATTGCCGTTGGTATTGCAATGTATGTTCTGTTCGCTGTTGCAGCGTAATTTTTAGAACTTACGATTAACCAATAACGAAAGGTTCTGCCATGAACATTAATTTAACGCTCATCGGCCAATCGATTACTTTTGCAATTTTTGTGTGGTTCTGCCTGAAGTTTGTATGGCCGCCAATTATGGGTGCTCTAGAAGCCCGTAAAAAACAAATTGCAGACGGTTTGGCTGCTGCGGAACGTGGTGCTCATGAGAAAGAATTAGCTGAGAAAAAAGCGACCCAAAGGCTTCTCGAAGCAAAAGGTCAGGCTCAGGATATTCTTGCTCAAGCACAGAAACGTGCCAATGAAATTGTAGACGAAGCGAAAGATACTGCGAAAGCCGAAGGCGATCGTATTATCACATCGGCTCAGGCTGAGATTGAACAGGAAGTCAATCGTATGAAAGAACAGATGCGTGAACAGGTAGTCGCCATTGCGATGCTGGGTGCTGAGAAAATTCTCAAGCGCGAAGTTGACCAGTCTGCTCATAACGACGCTTTAAAGGAACTGGCTAGCCAGATATAGAGGAATCAATCATGTCTGATATATCAACTACAGCCAGACCTTATGCACGTGCGATTTTTGAATCTGCATGTGATAAAGCGTCACAGCCAAAGTGGTCTGAGGCATTAGCACTAATGAGTTTAGTGGCTAATGATCCAACTATGAACGATGTGTTGGATAACCCGAAGATGACAAAAGAACAGAAAGGCGAGTTATTTGCCAGCGTTTGTGCTGACAAGATAGACGACAACAGCAAGAACCTCATTATGCTTCTTGCTGAAAACGAACGTTTGTCTGCTTTGCCAGCGATTGCTGAGCAATACGAAGCACTACGATCTGAAAACGAAGGAATTGTCGCGGCTGAAGTCACTTCAGCGATGGCATTAACTGACGATCAGGAATCTGCTCTTAAAGAGTCATTAAAGAAAAAACTGGGTAGTGAGATTACATTGACCACTAAGGTTGATGAATCACTAATAGGCGGCGTAGTCATACGCGCAGGTGACATGGTTATCGATGGCTCCATCCAGTCACAGCTTGCGTCGCTTTCCAACGCATTGAACCGTTAAGGGGATAAAAGAATGCAGCTTAATCCATCAGAAATCAGCGATCTGATCAAAAAACGCATCGAAGGTTTTGATGCGTCGTCTGAAGCGACTACCGAAGGTACAGTCGTAAGCATCACAGACGGTATTATCCGTGTCCATGGTCTTGCAGATGTTATGCAAGGCGAGATGATTGAATTACCGGGCAACTTGTTTGCTATGGCACTTAACTTAGAGCGTGACTCGGTTGGTGCGGTTGTACTGGGTAACTACAAATCTCTTAAAGAAGGCGATATCGCCAAATGTACTGGCCGTATTGTTGAAGTGCCAATTGGTGATTGCATGTTGGGTCGTGTTGTTGACTCACTGGGTCAGCCTATCGACGGCAAAGGTCCAATCAACTCTGAGTTATCAGCTCCGATCGAACAAATTGCGCCTGGCGTAATCGAGCGTAAGTCTGTAGACCAGCCAGTTGAAACCGGCCTCAAAGCAATCGATGCCATGGTACCGGTTGGTCGTGGTCAGCGTGAGCTGATTATCGGTGACCGTCAGACTGGTAAAACAGCTGTCGCAATCGATGCGATCATCAACCAGAAAGGTTCAGGCATCAAATGTGTTTACGTTGCCATCGGTCAGAAATCATCGACTGTAGCCGCTATCGTGCGTAAGTTAGAAGAGCACGGCGCATTAGAGTACACCACCATCGTTGCGGCTAACGCTTCTGATTCTGCAGCGATGCAGTACATCGCACCTTACTCAGGTTGCACAATGGGTGAGTACTACCGTGACCGCGGTCAGGACGCACTGATTGTCTATGATGATTTAACCAAACAGGCATGGGCTTACCGTCAGGTTTCTCTGCTGTTACGTCGTCCGCCAGGTCGTGAAGCATACCCTGGTGACGTTTTCTACCTGCATTCACGTTTATTAGAGCGTGCATCTCGTGTCAACGCAGACTACGTAGAGAAGTTCACTAACGGCGAAGTGAAAGGTAAAACAGGTTCTTTAACTGCATTACCAATCATCGAAACCCAGGCCGGTGACGTGTCAGCGTTTGTACCAACAAACGTTATCTCGATCACTGATGGTCAGATCTTCCTGGAAACAGATTTATTTAACTCAGGTATCCGTCCTGCGATCAATGCTGGTTTATCAGTATCGCGTGTTGGTGGTGCAGCTCAGACTAAAATCATCAAGAAGCTTGGTGGTGGTGTTCGTCTTGCACTGGCTCAATATCGTGAGCTGGCAGCATTCGCACAGTTTGCATCTGATTTAGATGACGCGACTCGCGCACAGCTAGAGCTGGGTGAGCGTGTTACTGAACTGATGAAGCAGGCACAGTACGCACCATTAAGTACGGCTGAAATGGCTTTCTCACTGTTCGCAGCGAACGAAGGCTTCCTGAACGATGTTCCAGCTAACAAGATTGTAGCGTTCGAAGCGGCTATGCATGCGCATCTGAAGAGCAACAATGCTGACCTGCTGAACTCAATTAATGACACAGCTGATTATAACGATGATATTGCCGCTAGCATGAAAGCCGCACTTGAAGCGTTTAAAGCTAACGGCGTCTGGTAACAGGGGATAAATCATGGCTGGTGCTAAAGAAATACGTACCCAGATCAAGAGTATCCAGAATACGCAGAAGATAACCAAAGCCATGGAAATGGTGGCGGCTTCAAAAATGCGTAAAGCGCAAGAGCGTATGGAACATACACGTCCATACGCCGATAAAATGCGCAATGTTATCGGACATTTGGCGAACGCTCATCCTGAATACAAACATGCATTCACGATAGAGCGCGACGTAAAACGAGTAGGTTTTATTGTCGTCACGTCAGATCGTGGTCTTTGTGGTGGTCTGAACATTAACCTGTTCAAGAAAACCGTAAAAGAAATGATAGGCTTTCAAGATGCTAACGTCGAAATTGACGTGGTATCGGTTGGTCGTAAAGCGGTTGATTTTTTCAAACGTTTTAACGCTAACCAGATAGCGCAGGCGTCTCAGTTAGGAGACAAACCTCGCCTTGAAGACATCATTGGCCCGGTAAAAGTTATGCTGGATGCTTTTTCAGAAGGCAAGATCGACAAACTATTTTTGGTGCACAACGAATTCGTTAACACGATGACGCAGTCACCAAATGTTCTGCAACTGCTGCCAATTGAAGCAAGCGCAGATAAAGAGCTCAAACACCACTGGGATTATATTTACGAGCCAGACTCTAAAGAAATCCTCGATTCTCTGTTGATGCGTTATATCGAATCACAGGTTTTCCGTGGCGTTGTAGAGAACATCGCATGTGAAATGTCAGCACGTATGATCGCAATGAAAAGCGCGACCGATAATGCGGGTGACATCATCAGTGAGCTCCAGACGATTTACAACAAGGCTCGTCAGGCATCGATTACTCAGGAAATTTCCGAGATCGTTGCAGGTGCGTCGGCAGTTAGTTAACAGAATTTAAATTTTAGAGGACATGAACATGAGTTCAGGAAATATAGTCGGCATTATCGGTGCGGTAATCGACGTTGAATTTCCTCGGGACAGCGTGCCCAAGGTCTATGAAGCATTAAACGTAGCATCTACTAATCTGACGCTGGAAGTTCAGCAGCAGTTAGGTGACGGTATCGTTCGTACTATCGCAATGGGTAGTTCAGACGGTCTAAAACGTGGCCTGGATGTAACGTCAACTGGTGCCCCAATCACCGTTCCGGTCGGCAAAGAAACACTTGGCCGTATCATGGACGTACTGGGTAACCCAATCGACAACGCCGGTGAAATTGGTCATACACAATCAATGCCTATTCACCGCGACCCACCAACTTATGCAGAGCAAGCAGCCGGTCTTGATATCCTGGAAACAGGCGTCAAAGTAATCGACCTGATCATGCCAATCGCTAAGGGTGGTAAAGTGGGTTTATTCGGTGGTGCTGGTGTTGGTAAAACAGTAACACTGATGGAGTTGATTCGTAACATCGCGGTAGAGCACAGTGGTTTCTCTGTATTCGCCGGTGTTGGTGAGCGTACTCGTGAGGGTAACGACTTCTACTACGAGATGGAAGAAGGCGGCGTACTTGATAAAGTAGCACTGGTTTACGGCCAGATGAATGAGCCTCCAGGTAACCGCTTACGTGTTGCACTGACTGGTTTAACCATGGCAGAGTACTTCCGTGACGAAGGTAACGACGTACTGATGTTCGTTGATAACATCTACCGTTATACACTGGCCGGAACTGAAGTATCAGCACTGTTAGGTCGTATGCCTTCAGCGGTTGGTTATCAGCCAACGCTTGCAGAAGAAATGGGTGCACTTCAGGAACGTATTACATCTACAAAGACGGGTTCGATCACATCGTTCCAGGCCGTCTATGTACCTGCGGATGACTTGACCGATCCATCTCCTGCCACCACATTTGCTCACTTAGATGCGACATTAGTACTGTCTCGTCAGGTAGCTGAGCTGGGTATCTATCCTGCGGTTGATCCATTGGATTCAACGTCACGCCAGTTAGATCCAAACACGGTTGGTAACGAGCATTACGATACTGCACGTGGTGTACAGGGTACATTACAGCGTTACAAAGAGTTAAAAGATATCATCGCGATTCTGGGTATGGACGAGTTATCTGATGAAGACAAGCAGGTTGTAAACCGTGCTCGTAAAATTCAGCGTTTCTTATCACAGCCTTTCTTCGTAGCAGAAATCTTTACCGGTGCACCTGGTAAATACGTTTCGCTAAAAGATACCATCGCTGCGTTTAAAGCTATTTTGGAAGGTGAGTATGATCACCTGCCAGAGCAGGCTTTCTACATGGTTGGTGGCATCGACGAAGTTGTTGAAAAAGCGAAAACTTTCGAATCATAAGCGGGTAATTAGCTATGTCTATGACTATACATGTTGATATTGTCAGTGCAGAAGCTGAAATTTTTTCCGGTACGGCGACCATGGTCTTCGCACCGGGCGAAATGGGTGAGCTTGGTATTGCACCACGCCACACCCCGCTTATCTCTCGTTTAAAAGCTGGAGAAGTTCGTTTACAACATGACAACGGTACAGAAGATGCATTCTTCGTATCAGGCGGAATCCTCGAGATTCAGCCACACGTTGTAACCGTATTAGCTGACACAGCGGTTCGCGCCGCCGATCTTGATGAAGCACAAGCAATAGAAGCGAAGAAACGCGCTGAAGATGCGATAACTAATCAGAAAGGCGAATTCGACTTAGCCAGCGCTCGTGCAGAACTTGCCGAAGCGGCCGCTCGCGTTGAAACGATCAGAAAGATGAAAAACCGCGCATAAAGCCCGCTTTTCATGCTTCGAAAAAAGCCTTGTCAGAGTCCAGCTCTGGCCAGGTTTTTTTTTGCCCCTGAAAAACAAAACCTGTGCGAAGTAAAAACTGTTACTCTTTTTTACAGTAAAAAGCGGCAGAACTGTGGTTTAAAAGGCTTTTACGGTAAACTTAATAAAAATTTAAACATGAGAGTTTAGGCAACATGGCAAATCTACTATCACCATTAAGTGTCATTATCTTAGCGGCCGGCAAAGGCACACGCATGAAATCGGCGTTTCCAAAAGTACTGCACCAGCTCGCCGGTAAATCTCTAGTCAGCCATGTCTACGACACTGCCATCAGCATCGGCGCAGAAAATGTCTGCGTGGTATATGGCCACGAAGGTCAGATGCTGCTCAACAGCTGCAAAGATTTCAACTGCAATTTTGCCGAGCAAAAAGAACAGCTGGGCACCGGCCATGCGGTTGATCACGCACTGCCGTATCTTGCCATGAGCGACACCGTATTAATATTATACGGCGACGTGCCGCTGACCTCGGAAGCCACCTTAAAAAACCTGGTTAGCAAAGTAGACGATGAAACCATCGCCTTGCTCACAGTCAAACTCGACGAACCGACAGGTTACGGGCGCATCGTGCGCGATGAAAACGAAAATGTGCAAAGCATCGTCGAACAAAAAGACGCAACAGCCGAGCAACTGCACATCAGCGAAGTTAACACCGGCATCATGGCATTAAAAGCCGACCTGCTAAGAGACATGCTGGCAAAAATAAATAATCAAAATGCACAGGGCGAATATTACCTGACCGACGTCATCGGGCTTGCGGTAAAAGAAGGCAAAAAAATACAAGCCTGCTTCGCCGCAAACGAACACGAAGTCGCCGGCGTCAACAGCCGGGTGCAACTGGCCGAGCTGGAAAGAATTTACCAGCGTGAACATGCCAACCGGTTAATGGAAAGCGGTGTCACCTTAGCCGACCCGAACCGAATAGATATTCGAGGCAATATATCAGTAGGCCAGGATATATACATCGACACAAACGTAACGTTAAGCGGCGAAGTGGCGATCGAAGACTTTGTGCAAATCGGCCAGGGCTGCGTCATCTCAGACTCCACAATCGGCACCGGCAGCATCATAAAACCCTATACGGTGATCGAAAACGCCAGCATCGGCTCGCAGGTAGAAATCGGGCCCTTCGCCAGAATTCGCCCCGGCACAGAAATGGCTACCGGCTCAAAAGTCGGAAACTTTGTCGAAACTAAAAAAGCCCTGATCGGTGAAGGCACAAAAATCAGTCACCTCAGTTACATCGGCGATGCGGAGCTTGGCTCAAACGTAAATATCGGAGCCGGCACCATCACCTGTAACTACGACGGTGTTAACAAACATAAAACCATCATCAAAGACAATGCCTTTATCGGCTCAGACACACAGCTGGTAGCCCCGGTAACCATCGGCGAAGGCGTCACAGTTGCTGCCGGCTCGACCATCACCAAAGACACATCAGACGGCGTACTAGTGTTGTCGCGAACCAAGCAAAAAGAAATGAGCGGCTGGACCCGGCCCGAGAAAATCAAAAAAGATTAAGCCTGCTTATTATAATAAAAACTAAGCAGACTGGAGTGAGTTGAAATAAACACTGTAAAATAATTCTCTGAAGATAGCGGAAAAAGTAAATTTCACATTTGTTGTTTTCTGGTTTAATTGTTTTTAGTCAAACAGCCATATATCAAATACTGATATAAATGAAGGGATAATCCATAGCAAGGAGTTAGCTATTATGAAACGTATTCATGGCGTCTTATCTGGCATACTTTTCCTGTCATCATTTTCGGCTCTGGCAGCTGTTCTGGTAGAATTTAAACAAGGTGATGGCTCGACAAACACGATGTATTTCCAGGGTATGAAGGTTCGAGTAGATTCATCTGCCGAGCCTGGTTATATCATTATCGACCTCAAGCAAAACAAAATCATTGCGGTGTCACACGAAGAAAAGAAAATCATAGATATGGGAAATATCGAGCATGATGAAACAGTGCGGCATTCCCAGCCACTGAATATTGAGTTTGTTAAAAAAGGAAATGGGCCATCCATTATTGGCTATGCAACAAAACATTATGAAGTGCGGGTTAATGGCAAAAAATGTAGTGATGAATACCTGAACAAAACAATGCCAAAAAACCTGGGGATTGAAGCTGTGCTGGCAAAAATGCCGTCGGCCGATTCTGGAATGGAAATGATGCAAGACATGGCAATGCAAATGAATCCGTGTCTGCTGGCTGAGCCGGGCATCTCGGCAATGTTTAGTCGTTATGGATACCCACTACGATCAGTCAATGCCAATGGTGAACTGGATACAGAAGTCATCAGGGTAAACAAAAAAGCGTCATTACCAGCCGGAGGCTTTAGCTATCCAAAAGCTTATCAGCGAGTTGATGCCGGAAAGATGATGCACGATTTACAACAGAAAATGCAAAACATGCCAGAATTGACAGAAGAAGGTATGCAAAATGCAACACCTGAGCAACTGCAACAAATGCAGCAGATGATGGAACAAATGATGAAAAAAATGGGGCAGCCCGGCGAATAGAAATTAAAAGTAATGTCGGAGATGCATTAAATGACATTAAATATTAGTTAATTATTATTTAATTCTATAAGTACCAAGATGCTGTATATTTATTTTAGTGATTTCTTGAGGCGGGTGTGCCGTTATTAAGTGCCGAAAAATTCCTGTTAGCGCCAGACTATAAAATCAAAAAATAAAAAATCACTGATCATAAGTTCAATATAGACTGTTTATCAGTATGAATTTCAACAATCAATTGCAAATAAACTAAGTTACTGATATTAATGGGGAAACTAAAAAACATAAAACCCTACGACGGGGCCTTGTAAAATAGGCTCTCGTCCGTATATCCAGGTACATAAATGAGCTTTTCAATAAATAAACGAATAACGCCTTGATATTAAAACGTTTTATCAATGGATTGAGATAGTATGGCAAATAAAGCATATACGGCCATGGGCGTAATATATTGCGGACTTGGCCGTATACTTAAATGTTAGATGAATGAACGATAATATACATAAATGAGGTAATTATTATGTTAAACACGCCAGAAAACCAGAAAGGCTGGGGATTGGGAGAAAGTATTGTTCTTTTAATAGTATTGATTGCTGTTGCAGTTTTTGTATACACCATACTAAATGATGGTTCAGGGTCTAGTCAAAATGAACCTGCCACATGTAACGACCGCTGGAAAAATTGCTATGAAAAATGTGAAGGCGTACCAGAGGAAGAAAAACCATCCTGTCGACAAAATTGTGAGTGGGAGACATCAAACTGTGATGCTAATCCGGACAATGAACTAGGCCTTACAACTTCTTCGCCAGAAGAGATCGCAGAAAGGAAAAAAATCAAATGTAACACCGAGTTCATTGAGTGCAAAAACAACTGCGGATCTCCAAGTAGTAGTTTGCCATTAGATCCAGCTAATTCTGAATATGATAAATGCGAAATTAATTGTATCGAAAAAAGATCCGGATGTAGTTGTTTTGTGGAACCGAAACAAATATGCCAGAGTAAAGCTACTATTAATTTATTAGGCTGTACAGATGCACCAGATACATGCGCACTAAGAGCTAAAGGTTTCTATGAATCATGTATAAATCCACCAGGCGCTGATGATATAACACCAGTAATTCCTGTTGAATAGGAGTCATCTAACAAATAGCTCCAGCAGACAGTTAAAAGCAGCACTTGTTTTGCTGTTGCAAAAACGTGCTGCTTTTAACTGCAGCTGAGCAAAACGTTAGCTCTCTTAAAAAAATGCGAATATATCAAAAATTATCAGATAAAATCTCCGCACAACCAAAAGCATTGTCTGTACTGCAAAATATTGGTGATGTGACTACGTACCATGAAGACTATGGTGTTCGACACCCACTAGCTTCATATAATGTTTCTATATTAAATGTTGCAAAAAGAATACTTTCTACATTGAATGTTCTTGAAGAGGCTCAAAATATGCGGGCTTTTGAAAGTCCAAAGAACAAAGACTGGGAAGCCCCGCTAACTGAAGCAACTGATCATATGCTTGATGCGTTAATGGAGCATATGGATGACTGCGGGGGTATACTACGTAGCTTCTTCCCATCTTCTAGTGACGTTAATTTTAAAAAAATATTTAATGAATTTAAAAAATCTGTTGATCCATATCGTAATCATATTGGTGCAATTGTTAACTATATAAAACACAACCAAGGCCGCCTTCGTTCAATATCATTCTCATGGTCGGATGGTTCATCTCTCGGATATTTTGTTGAAGGACCCATAGCGGGTGGAGGCTTAGGGCCAGTCTCCACGATTCACCCTACTGGAAATACTGCCTTTTCCTATAATCGTGATATCCCTTATCACATATGTAACTTGTATGCGGTCAGCGCTAATCTTGCATCAGCTCTATACTCTGTTGATAAGAAGCTTGTTGCCAGCAAAAAGCAACCCAAAACAGTCGGTAATCCTAGTGAGTTATCACAGGTTTTAGATAAAGCAGCATCCTTGCCAATGTTCTTCTTTGAGGATGAGCTTAGTAAAGGGGTACCAAAGATTACTACTGGAAGTAAATATTTTACAATTGATTATCCAGCCAACAAAGCTAAACCGAATGCACCGCCAGGAGGTTCGAGGATTGCTATATCATTTCGAGGTGATGGTGTAACAAGTTCTTTTAAAATGCCTTATTTCAATGAAAAGAGCTAACAAAAGAGAGTTTGGGGTCAGATGAAAAATAGAGTCCAGTTTCGCCCATCGGTTATATGACTGATGAGATTTGTGAGTTTTTGATCTGACCCCAAACTATTTGATGGCGCAAAAAGACGCGCCACATCTCAACTTAATCGTTAGGTTTTTAAATAAGCATGATTAAACAGGCATACTTAAATAAGCAGCTTGATAAAACTAGACATGTAAAAAAGATATCCCCTTTTTTGCGCCGCTTAGTTTTCTTTGTTGTTGATTCAGCTCTTAGGGAGTTTTATTCAGAAACATACTCTATGAAATGCCTTCAGTCATCAGTAGCAATTAGATTAATTCTTAAAGAGTATGGGATTAAATCGAGAGAGTTTGCAGGTGCTCTTTGTGTTTCTCAAGTTTATAATAGAGAAGATAAAATACCAAACTGGAATGGATTTTGGGGAGAGGATCATCATGTTTGGCTCACCACAGAATATGGAGAGTTAGTTGACTTAACAATAAATTATCTCCATCTGCATCCATTGTCAAAAGATAAAATTCAGATTGAAGTACCTGCTGTTTGGTGGAGTGATATGGAGGTATGGCCAAGAATACTAAAGTACCTTCCAGATGCTCCTATAAATATTATGCTTCCAGATGAAGATGCTAAAGACTTAGAGGAATTCAAACTATTTGTTTTAAAAAAATACAACCAAGTAGTTAGGAAGAAGTCTGTTAGTGAAATTGACTATGGCCCATTTTTACATGGAATCGAGTCATTTAACCAGATGCATATTGATGGAAATCCGTGGTTAAGGAGGAGTTATATCTTTGAAGAAATGGATATACCACATCCATCATGGATACAAAAAAGAGAAGCTGAATTAATTAGAAACTATGAGTCAAAACAGAAAACCTAACAAGTGGGTCAAGCTCGCCCGTAAACTACACGGGCTGGGATTCGGCGATAAAACGCGCCTCACCCCTTACCCAAGTCGTTGAGGCTGTAGAAAAACCCTAAAAACACAAAAATACTTCGAGTAATCGCGTTTTATTTAAATTAAAATAACATCAATAGCCTCTTAACAGGATTTAAGTGATGGCACGTTATAAAGACTACAATTACGATCAAAGCAAACTACTTCCCATCAAGTTTTCCGAACAAATTCTTCCTGGTAGTTTTGAATACACCGTTAACTATTTAGTTGATAACGAACTTGATTTAGAATTATTTGATACGCGTTATCATAATGATGAAACCGGCAGTCCTGCCTATGACCCTGCTATTTTATTAAAAATTATTCTTGCTGCTTACGCGCGTGGTTTTACATCCAGTCGTTCGATTGAACGTTTGTGCCGAGAGAATATTGTTTTTATGGCGCTATCAGCTGATAGCCAGCCGCACTTCACAACGATCGCCAGTTTTATTAGCAGCATGAGTGATGTGATTCAGCCGTTGTTCTTACAGGTGTTGATGACCTGTGGTAATGCCGGGCTGATTGGAGAAGAAATGTTTGCTATTGATGGCTGTAAGTTACCATCTAATGCCTCCAAAGACTGGTCAGGTACGCATGATGATTTAACGAAGAAACAACGCAAAATTGATCGCGCGATACGCCGGATGTTAAAGCGGCATAAAGAAGAAGATACTCAGCACATCAATGAACCCGACATACGACAAAAAGATCAGCAGCAAATCGAAAAACTCAAAGCGATATCGAAAAAAATAAAAAAGCACTTAACCACGACGGATGACAGACTAGGCAGTCGTGGGTTACCAATCAAAAGTAACATCACGGATAATGACAGCGCCAAGATGAAAACCTCACATGGAGTGATACAAGGTTATGTGGGTGTATCGGCCGTGGATAACAAACACCAGATCATTGTTTCAGCTGAAGCGTTTGGTCAGGGACAGGAACACGATCTGCTCGAACCGATTGTTGAAGGCGTGAAACAAAACTTGGGTACGCATTATATAGACTATGCAAAGCTTACGGCTGATTCTGGCTTCCATTATAAATATAATGTCGCCTACTGCCAGGCTGAAAATATTGATGCTTATATTGCGGATAAAAGCTTTCGCTCAAGAGACCCGCGTTTTAAAGATGCTAAACGTTTTAAGCCAAAACTAAAACAGAAAAAATATTACACCCCTGTTGATTTCACCTTTAACAAGGAAGCGAACGAGTGTCATTGCCCAGCCGGTAAAAAGATGTGGCTGAGTACACCGAGCACCGTTATGGGTGAACATATCTATGCTCGGTATGAAGGTTATTTAAATGATTGCAGACAATGTGCATTACAAAAACAATGCATGCGTCAGCCTGCCAAAGACAGAGGACGACAGGTCTCTATCAAAACAGGAAAAGCCAAACATCAACCACCTAATCTACTGAAACAGATGCAAGAGAAGATAGACAGCCGAAAAGGCCGTCATATATACAGCCAACGACTGGGAACCGTAGAGCCAGTGTTTGGCAATATAAATACCAACAAACGATTGAACCGGTTTAGTTTACGAGGCAAAACCAAGGTCAATGCGCAATGGTTAATGTATTGTATGGTACACAATATAGAGAAGTTACAGAATTACGGTTCAATAGGGTGAAAGACTGGACGATATGCATTAAATTGGGCATGATGATGCGAACTATAATTATAATAGACTAAAAATAATCTTAACTATCAGGTTCTTACAATTTTGAGTTATTAATAACGATATGATCAGAGCTTATTTTTGTTGGGTTATTCTACAGTCTCGTTAGGCAACAAAATATTAATTACACGAGTTATGAATCCTTAATGAAAGAACCTACTTACTCAAGTATCAAAGATATAAGAAAAGCTTTACGTATGTCATCTAAGCACCTTGCGAAAAAGATTGAAAAAGCACCTTCAACTCTAAGTGAGCTTGAGAGTAGAGAAAGAACAGGAAAGATTACTATAGGAATTTTGCAAGAAATTGCTGGCAACCTAGGCTTTGAACTCAAGTATGAATTTGTTCCGAAAAACCCAATAGCAGATGTCCTACTTCAGCAGGCTATTAAACAAGTAAAGAGTGAACTAGGAGCTGATCATCATCATTTTACTGATGATGATTTAAAGGCTGATGCCGCTGAGCTACTAAGCAAATATAAGTGTCTTAATTGGAATATTTAATTTTAAAAATCAAAGTCTATAAATTTAAAAATTAAACGAATTAATAATAATAAATACTTGATGTAGTTTTGTTTTAAGTGATTTGTTAGTTTTTTGATAAATTTCATATAAATACCTATTTGTTAAATAAGTATTTATGAAACTGAAATTACCAATAATTCGTATAAATACGAATTATTGGTAATTTTATATATAAAAATGCCTAACAAGGCGCTGTTAAGGAAACTGTGATGGATTATAGAAATTTAGCGCGTCAGCATCTAAAAGCAGCTGAGGAGCAGCTGAAAAAAGAAAAAGACCAGTGTTTAAAATATGCAGCATTGGAGCTACGAATGGCTATGGAAGCGATAACTTATGATCGTGCCGCTGCATATAAAGATGAGTTTCCTCCTAAAGAATATGAAACATGGCAACCTAAAAAAGTTATGAATATTCTTCTGGAAATAGATCCAATGACAGATAAGAATAGTTCTATCGCTTTCGGACTAGAGGAGCAGAAGGGTGTGCCTGCACCCAAAATGACTTCATTAGGAAAAGAAATTGTATTAAACCTATCTACTTTAAAAAAACACTATGATGCTTTAGGTAGCTTTCTCCATGTCCAAACATTAAAGAATGTACGTTTAGGAAAAACTGTAAACTATAATAAGTTGCGAAATCGTTGCAGAGATATTGTAAATTATATTTCTGAAGTTCTCTCGTCACCAGTATTTAACTGCACGATTGGAATGTTTAGCACTATCGAGTGTCTTGAATGCAAGAACCCAATTCGTAAGCGAATACCTCATGGAGAAACCTCGATTGTTGCAGAGTGTTACGAGTGTAAAGCAACATATACAGTCCTAAAAGAAGAAGGTGGCAAGAGGTGGGAGCCGAATACTCATAACGTAGAGTGCGCTAATAAATCTTGTAATCAGAAATTTGATGTATGGCAGCATGAATTAAGGGCTGGTGTGTCGTGGAAATGCCCACAATGCAAAGGACAAAATATTTTTGTCCTAGCAATAGATCACAAAGAAATGCCTAACAAGGCGTCCCAGCCGACGCCAGAAAGCGGCGCGGCTGAACTTTAACGTTAGGCTTTATATTTTATTTTCAACTATGGAGAAATCATGAAAAAAGTTATCAATGTTATCTTTTTTGCATGTGTAGGGATATTCCTTGCTGGTTGTGTCTCATGGCATTCAGGAATAGCGCCTCTTTACCCACCTGGTGAAAAAATTATCCCGGCACCAAAGGTAGATTCACTCACCCCAACCCTGAAATGGGAGCCTATACGACTAGATAAAGCATCAAATAAAATCACTAACATACGTTATGACATTGTCATCTACACCACTACTGGGTTCCCTCCTAAGAATATAGTAGCTTATAAAAAAGATGAGATATCTGAAACTTCACATATGGTTGCAACTCAACTAAAACCAAGCACGCAATACTTCTGGAGAATTCGAGCTAAATATAAACAGAATGGCAATGAAGTGACAGGTAAATGGAACGGTTTTGGTTTTGTTGCGCTAAATACCTACGCAACTAATAAGCCATATTTTTTTAAAACACCGTAAGCATGTTAAAGTCCATGTGTGCTTTGCCTAACAAGCGGTTTGAGCTTGTTCGCTACGCTCACGGGATTCGCCATACAGCGGCTCACCCCTCAACCTAGTCGTTAGAGCCAATATGAAAATATTATTTCACTTCATTATATTTATTGTGTTTAGTCATTCATCTTATGCAGTAGACTCTAGTAAGTCGTATGTAGATAACATTTTAAGTAATGGAATTATTGTAAGCCCTGACAGTAATACAAATGATATTCTGAAAAAACTAGGCAAGCCTACTGAAATTCAAATTAAGACTGTTGATAATTTATATAGTGAAATTGATGACGAATTATCATCTATTACATACAAAGGATTATCATTACTTGTTTATACTACAAAAAGCCTAGAAAATAATTGGTCAAAAGTTTCTAAAGTCAGCGTTAAAAGTAATAAGTACATGTTGCCATACAATATTAAGATAGGTGCTAATAAATCTGATTTAATAAAAGTTTTAGGAAAGCCACACCAGGTCGATGGTAATTACTGGTATTATTTCTCATCAGACAATGAGCCACATTTACAATTAATATTAATTGTAAGTAATAATGAATTACAGGAGTTTATATGGTCTTATATGCCTTAAGCTCTAACAATGCGTTTGAGCATGATGGCGCAAAAAGACGCGCCACATCTCAACTTAGTCGTTAGGCAATTTCATGGTTGATTCAATGATATTAGTCAGCTAAAAAACTCTAAATATAAGGACAGTATATGGGAAATGCTATTAAATATCTTTTTATAACAGTTTTATTATCTTTACTTACGGGTTCAATTTTTGCTAGTGAACGCAATCCTTTTACTGGAACGATAGTGGTTGAATGGATTGATGATGTAGACAATCGAAAAATGCGCCTACTTGAAGAATTTTCTTACACTGATCCTAAAGGTAAAGTATGGAAAGTTCCAAAAGGAGCTGTTATTGATGGAGCGTCAATTCCACAGGTTTTTTGGTCATTTATCGGGCCTCCATTCGTAGGTGCCTATAGGAAAGCAAGCGTCGTTCATGACTATTTCTGCGAAACAAAATCAGAATCTTGGGAGGAGGTTCATAGAATGTTTTTCGATGCTTCGCTTGATGGAGGCGTCTCGGTCGCTAAAGCAACTACTATGTATACGGCTGTATATGCCGGCGGACCTCGTTGGAAGAAGGTTCGCTTAATTGGAAGTTCTCCACAAGACGAACCACTTATAATATCAGTATCTCCACTATTAAAAGATCAAAAATTACTCCGAGCGATGGAATGGGCAAATAAACATGATGTATCAATTGACGAGATTGAAAAGCATGTAGATGAGCTAGCGAAAGCTGATAAATAACCATGATCTCAAAATATATTTTTGAAAAATTAAAAACTGGATTTTATGGATTTATTTTGTGTATGGTATTTAACTCTTCAGGGGTTGCAGATGAATTTGAATATTATTCAGATAAAGACAAAACCTATGAATACATACAGAAAATGCAGAAGGCAGTAGACCCCAAATGCGAAGTAAGAGCGCAGTGGGAGCTTGATAATGTTACAAAGGCATTGAGAAAAATTGCCTATAATAACTGCAATGGAAATAAACAATGCTCGGAAAAACTATACGAAAAGATAATGCTGAAAAGTTTTGGGAGCATGATACTTCCAACGCGATGTGAGTCATATATAAGTTATGGAATTTTATCACGCCTTGTGAAAATTGTTGAATCAATCGAAATTGACAAAGAAAAGACTACGAGAAAATTTCCTAAGTTCGGTACTTTTCTAAGTCCGTCATTTAACGCAAGCGTTACCGAAGATCCTTATGATAATGGATATATAGTACTTTTTAATTACACTCTGTTTACACATATAAATGAATTCGTTAAAGCGGTTTTATACTACGAAGAGATCAAAAACAGTTCTAATAGTCAAATTAAACTGGAGCATTTAATCTTTTCTTTAGCACGGAACACCGCGTATATCATAACGAAAGGTAGGGTGAGAAAGTCAGAAAATCTCCCTTTCGTAAATTTAACTCTAGATCTACTACAGGATATTGTAGACACAATTGAGCTTTTTGTTGTATTTCACGAATACTCACATGTGAAACTGAATCATACAGCGAGCCATGCAATGCCGTTAGAGTATGCCCCAAACATTAGTCACTTAAACAGAGGGCAAAAGCAGGAACTTGCCGCAGACTTATTAGCCAGTGAAACATTGGAGAAACATTTATCTAAATCTCAGTTATTTAATAATCATAAATCAGAAAAAATACATGGTGATGTGATGTTTCTAACAATGGTTGAAATATTTGAAGATGCGATGAAATTAGCTGAAAAAAAAATAGAGAATACACATCCGACAGCAAAAATTCGTTTAAGTGTATTATTCAAAAATAGAAAGAACAACTATTCTGATCATGATTTAGGTATGAAATTTAGACAAAACGCTCTACTTCTATGGTCAGAAACTCGAAGTAGTTACCAAAAATTATTGAACCTGGAATAACTTATTTGTGCCTAACAAGGCGCTCAAGTAAAGTGCTTCGCACGGGTCGCGAAAAAAGACTCGCGCCCCTTAGCTAAGTCGTTATGCGCATTAGGACGGAATACTAATAATGATTAAAGATGATGGATATGTTATTTCTATCAACCCACCGTTAGAAGGCGAGTGGAAATTCCTGTGTCCACCGGGTCATCACCCAAATGCTTTCGACTTTGTTAAGCGATATTTGGGGTCAGATGAAAAACTCTGAATGTCAGCTTTTGGCCAAGTTGAGACTTGCCAGGTCATTTCGAGGACGCTTGTTGACCCAAAGCAGTCATATTAGATTGTGATAATGAAAGTACTACTAAGTAGTTTTTACTCTGAACCCAAATATTTTGCGTCTGTTCATTTTCTCACCTAATATTGATGAGGTGTATAATATCACCTCTTGTTAGGTGGCCAAATTAACTATGCCACTACAACTAAAGCTAACGGAGGGAGTAAATAATGCTCAATTCATCTACTTGGTTAAATAATAATTCCTCCGTCACCTTTTGTTTCGAAATTAAGAGCAGCAGTAATAACACTTTGCGAAGTAGTAAATACGTACCAGATAGAATTGATGGAGAGTATGTGAATAGCCTGGGTGGCAAAGCATCTGACAGCGACTCCGGCTATGTATTTTATGTCGCTTGGCGAAGCAAATAGAAAGTGACTTCTAGCAATCGGCTCAACTTGACGTTTGACTGCTCTGGCCTTTCACAATCGCTCCTGGCAGTCCCAGTCAACCGAAAGTTGCAATCGTTAGATGCTCGCTTAGCTTAAAGGACCGTGTAAGTAGAATGTTTCGTAATATGTTTCCCTTGATTCTCTTAATACTGTTGTCAGGGTGTAGTTATGTTAAAGCGTTGAAAACTTTTTCTCCCGAAATATTTGGAATGGAGAAAGTGTCAGGAAATGTCTATATAGACCCTGAAATGACTCAGGAGATGAGGGGAAAGTTACTTAGAAATATAGAGGTTGCAAAACTAAGTATTTCTAATTTGTACGGCGACACAAAATCGTCTCCCAACATCATTGCTTGCTCAACTGAAGATTGTTACAAGAAATTTGGCGGTGTAACTTCGAGAGCAAAGAATTATGGCGGAGTGTCAATTCTGCTATCGCCAAGGGGGCTAACATCAACACTAATTGCGCATGAATGGTCACATAATGAATTTTACACGAGAATTGATAGCCTTTTAACGTATCGGAAAATACCCCATTGGTTTGACGAAGGCTTGGCTGTTGTTGTAAGTAAAGAGCCTACTCATTCAGAAACAGTATGGGAGTTTATCGTTGCCAATAACTTGCCTAAGCCAAACCTGGATGAGCTGGTTTCACTCGA
>Ga0224506_10000778_pt1 | contig 25003 bp, 26 predicted proteins | sample SF_Jan12_sed_USG_2_FD_169108 | JGI IMG/M metagenome (GOLD analysis project Ga0224506, IMG submission 169108) | Sediment microbial communities from San Francisco Bay, California, United States - SF_Jan12_sed_USGS_8_1 | ecosystem: Environmental > Aquatic > Marine > Sediment | place: USA... | reverse complement strand
ACGAGCCCTTGTCGGTGTTGAGCAGAAAATTTGAATTTTCCACCCCTTCGGCTATGCCTTTGCACGAAAGAACCTCGCCAATGCCGTAAACATCGGCAAATTTGGCCAGATCATCATCAGAAACTTCCGTATAAACTGCCACCCTTGCAGGCCCCCCACTTTGAAACAGTAAATAATTAAACTTTAACGTTTAGGCAATTTTTACCCGACCAGATTATTTCTAGGCAATGGCCCCCGCCATGTCCAGCATGATGGCTTGCCATGGAAATAATCATTTTAAACCCGATGGATGCTTGGAACCATAAGACACATTCTATATTATATTTATGCGGCCTTAAATAAACGGGAAAAACCATGAAGCCGTACCGCTTTTTTGGCAGGTGTGCTCTTGTTGTGATGTTTTGTGCTGGGGGGGGATATGCCTCAGGCGCGGGTGTCGATTCGCGCACAGATTTCAAAAATAATGATTTTGCCAACCAGCCCGGGGGCATTTTGCTGGCCGCCACCAGGGATAACTCTACGTCTGATAATAAATCCGGCTCTGGGTATAATCCTGCTTTGGTCAAAGCAATTCAGGAAAACCTTTCCAAACAAGGATACTTTTTAGGCGCTATTGACGGCGTATTTGGCCCGGAAACCGAAGGGGCGATCCGTGCATACCAAAAAAGCGCCGGCTTGGCGGTTGATGGAAAGCCATCAAAAAGCCTGTCAGATAATCTGCAAACCGGTGGCAAGGTTGGCGAGCTTTTGAAAAAATTGGAAAAAGCAAAAAACCGGTCAATGGACACTGCCAAGCAAGCGCTTCTTTCCAGACCGGAAACCAGAAACCTTATTGAGGGCGATTTTGATGCAGGCATCCTGATAAAGCACGACTGGAACAAATGCGTTGAAAAAACAACACCGCGCTGTCTGTTGATAGAGGCGTCAATTGCGGTTGATGAAATTGAAAAACTAGAAATGAAAAACTGGTCACTTGGGGAAATTCTAGCGGCGCAAGCAAAGGCCGGCCTAGCCGAAGATGCAATGAATTCGGCAAGGCGCATTCATGACCCGCAACTGATAATGGTCGCCTTGCGCGATATTGCCAAAAGCCAGGCCGAGGCCGGGCGCCATGTGGAAGCAATGGAAGCGGTAGATATTATTCCTGACCTTAACGGCCAGATAGAAGCATATATTTCCATAACTGAAATTATGGCACGCAAAGGCAATAAACAGCTTTCCTATGAAACCAGCGAGCACCTTGTTAAATATTTAGACAAAGTAAAAGATCCATTAAATAAAGCGGCCATAATGTCGCGGCTGGCGGTTATTCTTTATAATAACGACGAGGAAGAAAGATCAAAAAAATATATTGATAATGCGCTATCCATTGCGCGCAGAATAAATGATGACCATTTGCGCGAAAAAGCATTGCGTCATGTTGCCGCCGCGCTGGCGGAATCGGGCGATCCGACCCGTGCCTTAAAAATTATTAAGGGGGCAAAAAATGGCGCGGATGATGTTCCGATACTTATGGCTGCCGCTACCAGTCACGCCCTTTCCGGCAGGTCGGATATTGCGCTTAGCACTGCCGATGCCATAGAGGCGGTTCGCTATCGTTCTTTGGTACTTTCAAAAATTGCCGCCTATCAAGCGGGTGCCGGGATGATAGATGATTCGGTTGAAACCTTGGGCAAGGCGCTGGATGCGGCAAAAACAATTCGTTTTCCCTTTGCCAAAGCATACGCCATGTCGCGCATAGCGCTTTCATACAATGATGTCGGCATAAGCGCAGGTGACGACAAAGATTTAATGGCAAAGTCGCTTGAGGTTGCGGATCTTGTATCCGATGATCGTCTGCGCGCCCACATAATATGGGCCATAGCGGATGAGCGAAAACGCGCCGAGAGCAATTTTTATAATTTTGCATATAAAAAAGCCATTTCCGCCACCGGAGATATAAAAAGCGCATTAAGCAAAGTATGGATGCTTTGCGATATATCAGAAACAAGGGCAGAAAAAGGCGATATTGACGGAGCGTGGGATCTGTACGATCAAGCTAAAAAAGAAGCCATAAAAATAAATCACCCGTGGGGTCGTGCGCGCGCGCTGGCCAAGGTCGCCCTAACCCTTAGTGGGCTTGCCGATAGCGCAACGGATAAAGGAAATTAACCGCGCATCTTGTATATCTTGTATATATCGCGCCAGTTAATTAAAGTCGTTCCATATTACAATTATTTAACTACATAACAAAAAGGAAACGGCCTTGAACAACCCACAATGCGCACAAAAAGGACCATACGAAGTAGAAGTAGAAGAAGGCAAAACCTATTATTGGTGCGCCTGCGGAAGAAGCAATAAACAACCTTTTTGTGACGGTTCACACAAAGGCACGGAATTCAAATCCCTGCCCCATAAAGCGGAAAAAAGCGAAACAGTTTATTTTTGTGGTTGCAAAGCAACAAAAACCCCGCCGTTTTGCGATGGATCGCACGAGGATATTTAATGAAGCATTCGGGTCAGAAAAATAATATAGCGCTGGCGGTCAAATATTTGACCGTGGCGTTGTTTGGTATTGGCCTGAGCGTTGGTTTGGCCGGTTGCTCAACAACCACTAACGATACAACCCTTGAATGCCCGGAAGTATCAATCCTTTCTGATGGGTCCAATCTGGTTCGTTTTGCACCGGGTGGTGCAAGCGTTGAACAAAATATAATCCACGAAGAACTATTTAGCGGTTTTAGGGGGTCGTGCGAACACAATATTGATGATGCGGTAATGAACGTTGAAATTATCCCACAGATTGCATCAATCAAAGGCCCGGCAAATACCGATGGGATGGCCCGATTCGATTATTTTGTCGCCCTATCGGACAGCCGTGGCACAATTATCAACAAACAACGCTTTCCCGTAACCATCACTTACCCGGATGGTTTGGACGAGACCCTGTGGCAGGAAGAAATACCCGTTATTTTAACCCTTCCCTTAAAAGACGGTGAATCCGCGGCAAAATGGCGTGTTTTCATAGGCCTACAGCTCAGCCGCGATGAATTGAACTACGTCAAAGCAAGGCGTTAATAAGTTACCCCCAGATACCCACACAAATTGGCCGGGCTTAAGCTTGGAACCTGTTGACCAAACCCATATGGCAGCTAGAATAACCACACTTTTAAGGAAACGTGTTTTTTCCTCGATTTTAAGCCACTGCGGGAGAGTTCGGTTTTGGCAATTTGCCATAAATACCGACGCCGAAGGAGCAACCGCCCCGGAATCTCTCAGGCACCCGGACCGCAGTCGGCAACGAGGCTCTGGAAAGTAGGCGCAATATTATTTTTTGCGCCTCACCGAAGATGTAACCCGTAAGTTTTTTGCGGGGAATCTTTCAGGTTCCAAGACAGGGTGGGGCAGAGTACGGCTTTTGATCGAGCCGTGGAATCTGCCCAATACCGCTGAAGGAACCTCTAAGTGCCAGAAAACCAAAAAGACAGCATCCAATTAAATAAAACCCCGCTGGACGCATTACACCGTGAACTGGGTGCCAAAATGGTGCCGTTTGCAGGCTATGACATGCCGGTTCAATACCCAATGGGGGTTTTGAAAGAACACCTTCATACCCGCACTAATGCTGGTCTGTTTGATGTTTCGCACATGGGCCAAGCATTTCTTAAAGGTGATGGGGCAGTTGATGCCTTTGAATCTTTGGTTCCGGGCGATTATCAAATAATGCCCGTGGGCAAAACCCGCTATACGGTTTTGCTAAATAACAAGGGCTGTATAATGGATGACCTGATGGCAACCAGAATTGACGGCGGTCTTTACATCGTTGTCAACGCGGCCTGCAAGGATGCCGACTTTGCCCACATCAAGGTAAAAACCGCAGGCAAGGCCGAGCTGGAAATTCTTGAAGACCGCGCATTATTGGCGATACAAGGACCCAAAGCGGGCGAGGTTGTGGCAAGGCTTTCGCCTGAAACCGCAGACATGACATTTATGACCTTTGCCGAGGTAACAATTGCAGGTATCGCGTGTTTTGCCACCCGTTCAGGTTATAGCGGCGAAGATGGGTTTGAAATTTCCGTACCCGCAAACCAAGCAACCGAGCTTGCGAAAAAGCTTTTAAGTGAGCCCGAGGTCGAGGCAATCGGCCTTGGTGCGCGCGACAGCCTGCGCCTTGAAGCGGGGCTTTGCCTTTATGGCCACGACATAGATACGACCACCACCCCGGTTGAAGCCGACCTTAAATGGGCAATCAACAAACGCCGACGCGAAGAAAAAAACTTCCCCGGCGCAAATATAATAATGGACCAAATTGAAAACGGAACCGAACGTCTGCGCGTTGGTATAAAACCAGAAGGTCGTGCACCGGCGCGTGAAGGAACCGAAATCCAAGACAACAATGGAAACACCATCGGCACCATTACCAGCGGCGGGTTTGGCCCCAGCGTTGATGGCCCGGTGGCGATGGGTTATGTCAAAACTGATTTCAGCGCTGAAGGCACTGAATTAAAACTTATTGTTCGCGGCAAGGCAATTGCAGCCCGAGTGGTGAAAATGCCGTTCACCCCGCATCGTTATCGTATCAAGAAATAAGGGAATCTTTTAAAATGAGCACAATTAAATTTACCAAAGATCATGAATGGGTTTCGGTTGACGGCGATGTCGCAACCGTTGGCATCACCACTTATGCGCTTGAACAGCTTGGCGATCTTGTTTTTGTCGAAGTTCCGGATGCGGGTAAATCAGTTTCGGTTGGCGAAGAAGCCGCCGTGGTTGAATCGGTCAAAGCCGCAAGCGAAGTTTACGCCCCTGTTAGCGGCGAAGTGGTTGAAGGCAACCAAGCCATTGCCGATGACCCGGCGCAGGTTTCAGGCGAAGCCGGAAGCGATGGCTGGTTCTTTAAAATTAAAATGTCCAATACGTCCGAACTGGATGGAATGATGAACGATGCCGAATACGACGAATATTTGGGCACCCTAGATTAAGTTTAATAGGAAAAAATCAAAATGCGCTACCTGCCGCTAACCGATGAAGACCGCGAAGAAATGCTTCGCAAAATCGGTGTTAATGACATCAACGGATTGTTTGCCGACGTACCAGCTCAGGCGCTGTTAAAAGCGCCAGTGGACCTCCCCCCACGTCAAGGCGAGATGGAAGTGGAAAGGATAATGGCTGAAATGGCGGCCAAAAATCTTAGCCCCTCCACCTCGCCGTCGTTTCTTGGTGGCGGCGCTTATCGCCACCATATACCGGCAACCGTTGATTACATGATCCAGCGCGGCGAATTCCTGACCGCTTACACCCCTTATCAGCCGGAAGTAAGCCAGGGAACCTTGCAGGTATTGTTCGAATTCCAAACCCAAGTTGCATTATTAACCGGAATGGAAGTCGCCAACGCATCTATGTATGACGGCGCAACATCTGCCGCCGAAGCGGTAATGATGGCAAACCGCGTAACCCGGCGCGAACGCGCGGTCATTGCCGGTGGCCTGCACCCGCATTACCGCGAGGTAACCGAGACGCATGCAAAATATCTTGGCTTTGAAATTGTATCGCCCGAACCCAATGCTAACGGCGACAGTATGGACGAGCTCATTTCCCTGATTGATGACAAAACATCATGCGTAATGGTGCAAACCCCTGACGTTTTTGGCAACCTCTATGACCTGACAAAAATTGCCGAAGCGGCGCACGAAAAAGGTGCTTTGTTGATTGCGGTAAATACCGAAATTATCTCGCTTGGCCTGTTGGAAGCACCGGGCAACCAAGGTGCCGACATTGTTGCCGCCGAAGGGCAATCAATTGGCAACCCGCTTGGTTTTGGCGGACCTTATGTCGGGCTTTTTGCCACCAACCCAAAATATGTTCGCCAGATGCCCGGCCGGGTTTGCGGTGAAACCAAAGACGTTGAAGGCAAGCGTGGCTGGGTTTTAACCCTTTCAACCCGCGAACAACACATTCGCCGGGAAAAAGCTACGTCAAATATTTGTACTAACTCGGGCCTATGCGCGCTGGCGTTTTCCATCCATGCGTCACTGCTGGGTGACGAAGGCATTAAACGTTTGGCCAGAACCAACCACGCCAATGCCTGCACCTTGGCCGATATGTTAGCCAAAGTTAGTGGCGTAGAAGTGCTAAACAAAACATTCTTCAATGAATTTACCGTCAAGCTTGCCAAGCCGGCGGGCGAAGTGGTGGAAAAATTAGCAAGCAAAGGAATTTTGGGCGGTATTCCCCTTTCACGGCTTTTCCCCGGTAACGCAGATTTCACCAACATGATGATAGTAGCGGCAACCGAAACCAACACGGTCAAAGACATGGAAGCATTAACCGCGGCATTGAAGGAGATATTGTAATGTCTGACATGTCACAAGGACGCACAAACGTTCCCGTCGCAGGCTCGCAACAACCCAAAACCGTTACCATTAGCGGGTCAAAGGGGCTTGAATTTGATGAGCCGTTGATTTTTGAAATGGGCGAAGAAGGCCGCACCGGGGTTGACATCAACCCGGTTGAAATTTCTGATAGCCGCCTTGGTGGATTGACGCGAAAAGAAAATGTGGGCCTCCCCGGTCTTTCTGAACCACAAATCGTTCGCCATTACACCCGGCTTAGCCAAAAAAACTACGGAATTGATTCGGGGTTTTATCCGCTTGGTTCGTGCACCATGAAGCACAACCCTAGGGTAAATGAAAAAATAGCCCGTATGCGCGGCCTTGGTGATTTGCACCCATTGCAACCACAATCAACCGTGCAAGGCGCGCTGGAACTTATTGATACGCTGGCGCATTGGTTAAAAACGTTGACCAACATGCCGGCCGTCGCCATGAGCCCGGCCGCCGGTGCCCACGGTGAACTTTGCGGAATGATGGCAATTGCCGCCGCCATTAAAGCGCGCGGTGAAAACCGTACCCGCGTTTTGGTGCCCGAAAGCGCACACGGCACCAACCCGGCCACGGCAGCGGCGTGCGGTTTTACGGTTGATTCAATTCCCGCCACCGCTAAAGGCCGGGTTGATATTGCCGCGTTCAAGGCCAAGCTTGGCCCCGATGTGGCAGGCATAATGCTGACCAACCCCAATACCTGCGGCCTGTTTGAAAACGATATAATCGAAATAGCCGACGCCATTCACGAAGCGGGTGGATATTTTTATTGTGACGGTGCCAACCTTAATGCCATTTGCGGCCGGGTTCGCCCGGGTGATTTGGGAATTGATTGCATGCACATCAACCTGCATAAAACATTTTCCACCCCCCACGGCGGTGGTGGCCCCGGTGCCGGGCCGACCGTGCTATCGGAAGCATTGGCCCCATTTGCGCCTGTTCCGTATGTCATTCATGATGGAAATTCTTTCAAGTTAGTCGAAGACGTAAATGAAGCAGACGGCGTGCCGTTCGGTCGCTTGAAAGGCTATCACGGGCAGATGGGCATGTTCACCCGCGCCCTTGCGTTCATGATGAGCCATGGCGCAGACGGCCTGATGCAGGCATCGGGCGATGCGGTGCTTAACGCCAATTACCTGCGTGCCAGCCTTGGTGATATTTTAAGCGTTTCGTTTGACGGGCTTTGCATGCACGAAGTTCTGTTTGATGACCGCTTCTTGAAAGATACCGGGGTTAGCACGCTAGATTTTGCCAAAGCAATGATTGACGAAGGTTTTCATCCCATGACCATGTATTTCCCGTTGGTGGTGCACGGTGCGTTGTTGATGGAACCGACCGAAAGTGAATCAAAAGAAACGCTAGACCTGTACATCAAGACCGTTAGGGGCTTGGCCGAAAAAGCCAAAGCCGGTGATGCGGAATTTTTCCATGATGCACCGCGCCACACCCCGCGTCGTCGCCTTGATGAAACAGCGGCCGCCAGAAACCCGGTGTTGCGCTGGAAACCGCAATAAAGCGAATAAATTAATGTTAATGGGGAAATTATAATTATGCATTCCAATAAACTGTTTGTTACGTTTACTGCTACTGCATTTATAATTTTGCTCAATATCAGTTTTGCTGCCGCGCAAAATAGTTCTGAATCTATGCATGGAAATATGCATGGAAATATGAATGAAAATATGCACCACGAACAAATGCCAACATTGCCGGGGCAAGGTGCGTTTGGCGCGCTGGCGGAAATAATAGCCATATTAGAAGCAGACCCTAATACCGACTGGGCAAAAGTAAATATAGGCGCACTACGCGCACATCTGGTTGATATGAACCTGCTGATAATTGATACCGACATAAACAGTAAAAATATTGATGGCGGATTGGAAATTACAATTAACGCCAAAGGGCGTGCGCTAAAGGCCGTTCATTCCATGGTGCCGGCGCACGCGCCGATGATTAACGGTCTTAATGGTTGGAATGCCAAAGCAGAGACAACCACCAGCGGGGCAAAGCTAACCGTTAGTTCATCCGATGCGAAAGAAACCCTGCACATTCGCGCCCTTGGTTTTTATGGTCTTATGGTTTCCGGTAGCCATCATCAGGCCCACCATCTGGGCCTTGCCCGTGGCGAAGCGGTGCACGGGGAATAATCAATTTCTTTTACAAGAACCCTTCGCCGCCCTCATCGGGGTCGGGCATATCAAGGCCGTTTTCCTCATTAAACAGGTCGTCCATATAAGAAAATTCTTTACGCAAGCCACGGCGTGATAAAAGCTTTCTTTGGGCCGGTTCGGGAAAATCGGTAAACATTATGTGACCGCGCTCAATCAAAATATCGATTAAATCTTCCAAAACACGAACGATGCCAAGATCGGATTCAATCAATTCGGCCTGAGCTTTGGATTCGGGGCTGTCTTTTTGTAAGAATTCGGTCAATTGCGCATCATGGGCGGCAACCATTTCCGCACCTTCGACGTGTTCGCTCAACACGGCAATGATGCGCCCATCGGCGTTGCGCAATACATATGGCATATTGATTTCCCCCATTAATATCTAATTGCGGTTAGTTTAGACCCATAGCCCGACCAATGAAAGTGCCTAAAAGCGGGCAATGCCAACCAGACCGTCTTTCCCCACTTCAAGGGTGAAGTCTTCAACTTTTTTGCTGGTTTGCGACTGGTTAACAACATTTGAGGCGCGAACGGTTCGGGGTTGGTTAACCTTGATGTGGCTTTCATCAAGCGCCAAAAGCGCCGCGGGGAAAGTGGCGTTTTCAAATTTTTCACCCGGCCACCTTAGGGCGGTAAAATAAAAATTACCCTCATGACAGGCCGCAATTGTCCAGAAAAACCCTTTAGATGAAATATGCAACCCCACCGCTGGCGGGCCAAACACACCATCGTTTTCCATTGCTGCGGTCAGTTTAATTATTTCATCTGATGAAATAATTTTTTCTTTTTTCAACCCGCGCCATGGATTTAACAAATCGGTACCGCTGGCAACCGAAATATCGCTTAAATCGGGTGCGTTAATTACGCGAACGGAAAAATTATTTTCTTTGCCGCCCACTTGGTATATTCGCAACTGTTCGGTGTATATGCCGTTATATACCAAACGATAATTTTCACCCGCACCAGCGGTGCAGTTAGGGCGCATATCATCACCGTTAATATAAGAAAACCATGAAAGTTTTCGCATGATAGGGTCATCATCAACCCCCGGAACGGCAGCGCACGAAGAAATAGCCATTGCCCCAACAATGCCAAACAAGATTTTATAAATATTGGCTTTCATTTTTTAATCAGTTTCAATGATTTCAAAATCATGGGTAATGGTTGCGGTCTTGCCCAGCATCGCCACCGCTGAACAATATTTATCAGCGGAAAGCGAAACAGCCCTTTCTACCCTTGTGGGATCAATGCCCTTTCCTTTAACTAAAAAGTGCATATGTATTTTTGTAAACACCTTAGGAACAGTTTGGGCGCGTTCGGCGGTTATTTCGACCAGGCATTCATCAACTTGTTGGCGTGATTTTTTTAAAATTCCAACTACATCAAACGATGTGCATCCGCCCATGCCCAATAAAACCATTTCCATCGGACGAAAACCTTTGTTTTCACCGCCACTTTCTGGCGCGCCGTCCATTATGACCTTGTGCCCGCTGTCGGCCGTTGCTTCAAAAGCTACGCCACCAATCCATTTTACCTGCGCCTTCATTGCTGTGCCCCGCATCCCCTTTGACAATTTTTTTGTTACTTTTTTTAAGGAAGATCAAGCAATACCACTTCTGCGCCTTCGGGGGCATCTATTATTATGCGGTCTTCGTCTTCAATCTGCACCCCGGCACGTTCCGGTACGATTAAGCCATTAATCGCTATTTCTCCCCTTGCCGGAACAAGATACATCATCCTGCCCGGTTCGGTTGAATATTCAACATTTGCGCCGACATCTAAATTGGCGCGATAAAAAGCGGCGTCTTGATGAATGAATAATGCGCCTTTGCCTTCGTCTTTTTTGCGCCCCGATACAAGCAGGCGAAAAGCATCATCGGTTGCGGTTGAAACCTTGGCCGCATCCCATCTGGGGGCGTGCCCTGCCCTGTCTGGTTCCACCCATATCTGAAACAGGGTCAAGGTTTCTTCGTCTTCGTTATATTCCGAATGGCGAATGCCGGTTCCGGCGCTCATCACCTGCACTTCACCGGCGCTGGTTTTTCCACGGTTGCCCAGACTGTCTTCATGGGTTATGGCACCAGTACGAACATAAGTAATTATTTCCATGTCGCGGTGGGGGTGCATGGGAAAGCCGCTGTTGCCTTTGATTGCATCATCGTTCCATACACGTAAATGGCCGAAGCCCATGCGCGCCGGGTCATAATAATCGGCAAAGCTGAAATGGTGCCTGGCATTAAGCCAGCCATGGTTCGCGTGACCAAGTTTTTCAAGTGGTATAACTTTTATCATCTTATTTTCCGTGCTTTTCCCGTATATATGATCAGGCTTATATATCTTAAAGTGTCAATAATATTTAAAAAAATGCTTTTAGACGCCCAAATAGATCCCATATTACAAAAGTAGCCAATGCGCGAATGCCTTGGTTGAGCCTGCGCGCAAACTAGTTAGGTTAAATATGGTCTCACAGACATCAGATAACAATGATTTTCCTATTTTTGTTGATCCGGGAGAGGTTGATTTAAACCTGCCAATTCCACTGGGTGATCGCGAATACTGCGGTAACTTGGACATTAAAATTGGGCGTGATGGAACTTGGTATTATAATTCCAAACCGATTAAACAACAAGAATTGGCATGTCTATTTTCAAACATGCTTATGCTTGGTAGTGATGGCCATTATTGGTTGGTTTCCCCCACCGAGATAGGGCGCATATCTGTTGCCGACGCACCGTTCGTTGCGATTGAAATAGTAATGGCGGGAGAAGGCGAAAAGCAGACCATAAAACTAATAACCAAAACCGAACAGCAGGTCGAGATTTCAACAAAAAACCCTTTTTATTTAAAGCCAAACCCGGCAATTCAAAATCTTGCTCCATATGTTAAGATGGAAAACAATATGGATGTTCTGATACGAGATGACATATTTTCACAATTGTTAAAATTATGTGTCACAACAGTATTGGATAATAATCCAGTCAAAGGATTTTGGAGCGCGGGGGCGTTTTTTCCGGTTGGTGATACGGTCCCCCACGAATAACTGATGGACCTTAAATGGGTTTTACAGCGCTTAAGAGATGCGGAAACTACCGCCCCATCAATTACGCCCGAAAATAATTTCGCCATTGGCCGCGGCGATTTTGATTTAAATCCGGAAATAAAAAGCGAGCTTATAACCGATATGCGCTCAGGCGTTGCGTTGCGCCCGGCTGCGGTTATGGTTGGGCTGTTAGAACGGGCAAATGGATTGCACGTTTTATTAACCCAGCGCACGGATGACCTTGAACACCATCCCGGACAAATAAGTTTTCCCGGCGGCCATATTGACGATGGCGATATTGACGCCACCGCCGCAGCCATTCGCGAAACCTTTGAAGAAACCGGAATTGGGCGGGAAAACATAAATGTTATTGGCAGACTAGATACCTACATAACCCGCACCGGATTTTCGATCGTTCCGGTTATTGGACATATTTTTGGCTCGTTTGATTTGCACCCCGATCCCAAAGAAGTGGCCGAGATTTTTGAAGTGCCCTTAGCGCATTTTATGGACCCAACCAACCACCAGCTTTTGGAAAGAAATTTTGAAGGCAATATCAGAAAATTTTACGCCATGCCTTATGGGGATTATTATATATGGGGCGCCACCGCTGGAATGCTGTTTAATCTATACGAGGTTCTGGCGATTGAGAAAAAAGGCATATAATGCTAAAGCTTATACGTGAGCGGAAACGATCAATAAAGGGCAATTAATGATACGTATTATTTTTACATATGTTTTACCGCTGGTTCTACCTAGCATTTTATATTTTATATGGATGGGTTGGGTCAGGCGCAAAATAGACGCGGCCAAACGCGCCGGCGAAGACGTTGAGCACCTGGAAATAAAAACCCCGTGGATAAGGTTGGTCCTGGCTGGCGTTTTGTTAATGGCCATAGGCCTTGGCGTAATTGCAACCGTTGGCGGTTCGCCTGCTGGTTCTAGCTACCAACCACCACGATTTGAAGACGGTAAAATTGTGCCGGGCGAAATGACACCGAAATAAAGCTAATTTTCAATATTTGCACACTTAATATTTAGCGGATTTAACCCAGTGGACCCCACCGGAAAAATACCACCCCAACCGTGGATGAAAACGCCACAAACCCGCGAGCTTATGGCCGCACTTAAAGCAGGCGGTATTGAGGTACGCTTTATTGGTGGGTGCGTGCGCGATTCAATACTAAAGCGCCCGGTAAAAGACATAGATTTAGCCACCCCCAGCGACCCCCAAGCGGTGATAAAGGTTCTTGAACAAGCGGGAATAAAAGCCATACCCACAGGGATTGCCCATGGAACCATAACTGCGGTTATAAAAAAACATCATTTTGAAATAACCACCCTTCGCATTGACGTCAAAACCGACGGCAGAAGGGCGACCGTTAAATTTACCGATGACTGGACCCAAGATGCGGCACGGCGTGATTTTACCATCAACACAATGTCGGCTAACGATGAAGGTGATATTTTTGACCCTTACGATGGGTTAAACGATTTAGCCAAAGGCAGAATACGCTTTGTCGGCGAAGCCGAAAGCCGCATCAACGAAGATGTGCTAAGGATGCTTAGATTTTTTCGTTTTTATGCCCAGTACGGCAGGCCGCCCATAGACAACGAGGCAATGATAGCTTGTCGCAAGCTGAGCCATAGATTGGTAGAGCTTTCGGGTGAACGCATAAGGGGCGAACTTTTCCGTATTTTAATGGCCCCCAATACCGCAGACATTATTGCCTTGATGCGTTCGGAAAAAATACTTGAACACATACTTCCCGAAGCGGGCGACGTTGGCAGGTTGCGGGCATTGGCATGGTTGGTCGAGCGCGGCATAATAATGGGTGAAATTGAAACCGACCCCGTTCGCAGACTGGCGGCATTGATAAAACCCAGAACAAACAAAGAAGAAATAAAAAATATTTGTTCGCGACTTAAATTTTCAAAACGTGAAAGCGATCATCTTTTGGCAATTGCTTGCGCAGAAAATGCTGGTGATGCGCCGCCCATAAACGGTTTGTCTGGCGAGCAAGACATCCGCAGCGCATGTTATATGCTGGGCAAAGATATAGTTATGGATAAAGCCTTGATTGAATGGGCGGGCGAGATTTCCATCACCCCACACCAAAAACCGGGCGTAACGGAAAAATGGAAAAATGTTTTATCCGCAATTGCTGCCTGGCAGGTGGTTCGCTTCCCCCTAAAAGGGCGCCATGGCCTTGATTTGGGGTTAAACCCCGGCCCCGAACTGGGGGACGCTTTAAAAAAAGTGGAACGGTGGTGGATGGATCAAGACTTTCGCCCAGATCTTAATGCCTGCCTAGAGCGCCTGCGCGGTGAGATTGCCCCCAGCAGTGATCATCCATCAACTATCTGAAGTAAAATAATTTATTCATGGTTACGACATTATTTGCCAAAAACAACTGCCCCCCATATGGGTAGATACACCCCCACCACATAAGTAGTAGCAAATACAATTTTTCTTTGTATAGTTATGGTTACTTCAAATAATAATAAGAATGCCCCAACATAACGCATATTACATGAATATTACTTAAATATTATATACTAATTAACTAATATTACTTTCGCGGTACCGGGGTTGTTTGACAGGGGAGCATCGACCGTATGGTCAAGAACAACCCAAGGAAAAGGCCAATTCCATGGATCCGTCTAAGCATGGTTGTTGTGCTGGTGGGCGCAATAATCGTTATTGCGGCGCAGATACTTGATCAAAAGCTTCACTACACCAGCACCGATGTAGTACCGGGACCTATAGTTCCGGGAACCCAGTACCCGGATGAAGCCTTCACCGGCATCGATGTCCCCCAGCCAATAGATTTTTCCCATAAAATCCATGCCGGCGATAACGAGATTAACTGCATGTTCTGTCATACCTACGCAAGGCGTTCCAAGGTTTCTGGCATACCGCCCCTTTCCAAATGCATGGGCTGCCACACGGTAATCGCAACCGAAAAACCGGAAATTCAAAAGCTAACCGCCATGTGGGAAAAAGGCGAAAGCCCACAATGGAACAAGGTTCATGACCTGCCGGATTTTGTTCACTTTACCCACCAACGTCACCTGAAGCGTTTTTTGTTTGATAACCAAGAACTAGACGTTTCGGACGCCAAGCGTGTTTGTTCCATGTGTCATGGCGATATTGCCGAAATGACCGTGGCTAAAAAGTCGCGCCCGCTAACCATGGGCTTTTGTATTCGCTGTCACGAGGCCAACGAAGGCCCGTCAGACTGCACCAAGTGTCACAAGTAGAATCTGGAGAAAGAAAAAACCATGAACCAGAGCAAACTTGATCGCAGACAATTCCTCAAAGGTCTTGGCCTTGGTGGTGCGGGTGTGGCCTTGGCCGGGTGCGACCTGCCATCATACGTTACGCTTGAACAAGGTGAAGAAAATGTAATTTCCTATCTGGCGCCGAATGAATACGTTATTCCCGGTGTTGGTGTATGGTATGCGTCAACCTGCGTGGGGTGTTCTGCTGGTTGCGGGATACATGGCCGGGTGCGCGAAGGGCGGGTTTTAAAACTGGAAGGCAACCCTGATTCCGGCGTCAACATGGGACGCCTTTGCCAAATGGGCCAAGCCGCCCTGCAGCACCATTTTAACCCTGATCGCATAGCCAACCCAATGGTGCGCAAAAACGGTGCATTGGTTGAAGCAAGCTGGGATGAAGCGATTGCGCTAATAAATGAAAAAAGCAAATCAGGCAAAGCCGCATGGGTAACCGGCACCATTAGCGGCCATCAAAGAGTAATGGCCCAAACCCATCTTGGGGCAATTGGCGGGTCTAGGCATTACGCCGTTGAACAAATTAATGCCAATGTCTGGAAAACGGCGTGCAAAGATATTATCAATGACCCCAACCCCGAGATACACCTTGAAAAAGCCAAGGTTATTTTCTCGTTAGGCGCTGATTTCCTGGGCACGTTTATTTCGCCCGTTCATTTTGCCGCAAGCTACGCTGAATTTCGCACCCCACCGCGCGGCACGCTTATTCAGGCCGAGCCCGCCATGTCGTTAACCGGTGGCAACGCAGATCACTGGGTTGGAATAAAACCCGGAAGTGAAACCGCGCTGGCCCTAGGCGTGGCAAATGCACTTATGAATAACCACGGCGTTGCGGGCAATGGTATTTCAAACGCAACAAAAACGCTTATCAATAAACACGACCCCGAAACAGTGGCGGGCATTTGCGCTGTGCCGGTTGGCAGAATTGAAAAAATTGCCGCATCACTGGCGGCAAACAGCCCTAGCCTTGTTTTGGCTGGCGGAAGTGCCACAGGCAATGCAAACGGTTATTCGGCAGCGGCAGCGGCATTGATGTTAAACCAGATGCTAGGCAACATCGGAACTACCATTACCGCCGGGCGTGAACTTGCCTATCCGCAACTAGACTTGGTTGAAGGTAACAGCGCCAACCTAAAAGATTTGGCAATTGATGCCAACGAGGGCAAAATTGATGTTTTGTTTGTATCCGGCGCAAACCCGCTTTTCCTTGCGCCCAAATCGCTAAAAATGCTTGAAGGCTGGAACAAGGTCGGATTTAAAGTTGTTCTTTCTTCCATGCTTGACGAAACGGCCGAAGCGGCAGACGTGGTATTGCCGTTGGCATCGTCGTTGGAAGATTGGGGAAGCCACATTCCTTCATACGCCAAGGGAACAAGAAATCTTGCCCTGCAACAGCCGTTAATGGAGCCGGTTTTCCCCAATACCCGCGGCTTCGGTGATGTTGTTTTGGCGCTGGCCAAAGACGCGGGCGCGCCGGGACTGGATGATTATGATGATTATTACGGCTACCTGCGCAGCGCCATAAGCGCGCTGAAAAAAACCGACAGCGAAAAAGAATGGAACGGGTTCTTGATGGCGGGGCAAACCCAAATACCATCACTTGGGCGGAAACTTTCTTATAGTGACGGCAAAATAACACCAACGATGAATGATTCTGATGATGGCAACCTAACCTTAATTGCCAGCGCCAGAATGGGTATGTGGGATGGGCGGGGCGCCAACCTTCCGTGGTTACAAGAATCACCTGACCAAATTTCCAAAGTAGTGTGGGATTCATGGGCAGAACTTCACCCCAAAACTGCCAAGTCACTTGGTATTAAAGATGGTGATTACATAAATATAAAATCTGCCAGCGGTGAAGTAACCACCCGCGCCTTTATTTATAAAGGCATTCATCCCGGTGCCATCGCCGTTCCTATTGGGCGCGGCCATAGTGCGCTTGGGCGTTACGCCAAAGATAACGGGGTAAACCCGCTTTCTATTCTTAATGGCGCAAGCGATAGCAAGACCGGTGAAATTGCCACCACTGCCACCAAGGTTAGTGTGAAAAGTGCGGGCAAAAACAAACAAATGGCCAAGCTGATGGAAATTGATCGTCAACACGGGCGCAAACTTGTTGCAACCATAAGCGCCGATAAACAGCGCAGAACTGAAGGAGGGGCCTAATACATGTCATCTCTATTCGGAAATATATTAAAAGGCTGGACCGATTACACCAAAGGCATCGAAGAAGGTGGCCATCACGAATATGAACATATGTGGGGCATGGTTATCGATCTTGATAAATGCACCGGATGCAATGCCTGTTCGGTGGCGTGCTATGCAGAAAACAACATAGCTACCGTGGGTGAAGAAAAATACGTTGCCCGCCAATCAATGCAATGGCTGCGGGTTGAAAGATATTTTGATGAACCCGATATTGACCCCGGCGCAATAGATGATGAAAACGCCATGCAAGAACGCGGTGCATCATTTTTGCCGATGATGTGCCAACAATGTAATGCGGCAACTTGCGAGCCGGTTTGCCCGGTGGCGGCAACTTATCATACGCCCGATGGCCTTAACGCGCAGATTTATAACCGTTGTATCGGTTCGCGTTATTGCGCCAACAACTGCCCCTATCGTTTGCGGGTGTTTAATTTTTATTCTTATACCGATGAAAACGGCGCATGGCCCGAACCGATGAAGCAACAGCTAAACCCGGATATTAGCGTGCGTGAAAAAGGCGTCATGGAAAAATGCACATTCTGCATCCAGCGCATTAATGCCGCCAAAGACAAGGCAAAAATGGAAAATCGTCAGGTCACCGAAGGTGAAGTAAAAACCGCTTGCCAGCAAACCTGCCCGACCCAGGCAATTATGTTTGGCGATCTGCTAAACCCCGAAAGCAAGGTTACCCAAGCATGGGTGCGCCAGCAAATAAAGCTGGGCAAGTATAAACAAGACAGGGAAAACCCGACTTTGCGGGGATATCGCATATTTGAAGAACTAAATACCGACCCTTCGGTCCTTTACCTTGAACGTGTGCGGGAGGAATAAACCATGAGCGAAGCCGCACTTAAACATTTAAGCGAAACCCAAACAAAAGATATTGATGAAAATATCGCTTGGGCCAAAATCAACCGGGACGTTTTGCGTTCAATGGAAAATCCGCGCCGCGGCTATTGGATTGCGATGGCAATTTCTGTGGCCCTGTTTAGCGTGATGATTTATGCCGAGGTTTATCAATATATTTACGGCATGGGCCCGGCCCTGCTTAACACCTCGCATATGTGGGATTTATATATTTCCACCTTCGTTTTCTGGATCGGGATGAGCCATTCCGGCACCCTTCTTTCGGCTATTTTGCACTTGGTTCATGCCGATTGGCGCAAGCCCATATACCGCTTTGCCGAAGCCATGACCACGTTTTCACTTATGACCGCGGGCATATTCCCGGTCATTCATTTAGGAAGGGTATGGAACTTTTATTGGGTTATGCCTTATATGACCGATCGCGGTATTTGGCCCAATTTCCGCTCACCCCTAATTTGGGATGCGTTTGCCATCACCACTTACCTAACGTCATCGGTTTTGTTTCTGTATATCGGCATGATACCCGATTTGGCGATTTGCCGCGACAACACAACCGGCTGGCGCAAAAAACTTTATACCTGGCTATCGCTCGGCTGGCACGGTGATGACAGGCAATGGCGCAATTTCCGCATTACCTACCTTATGATTGCGTGTTTCCTTATTCCGCTGGCGGTTTCGGTTCATTCAATTGTTTCGATGGATTTTGCCATGGCTATTATGCCAGGCTGGCACGTTACGACCTTCCCGCCATATTTTGTTGCCGGTGCGCTTTATTCCGGCTGTGCCGCCATTATTACGCTGTTTATTTTGCTCAGGTATTTTTTCAAATTTGAAGAATACATGACGTTCCCCATTTTGGATAAGGTCTGCAAGCTGACATTTGTTATCGCCATGGTTTGGTCTTATCTAAACTTGGTTGAGTTTGCTTCCGTTTGGTACGGCCATGACATCCCATCCAAAGAAGTTCTGTTAGCAAAAGCCTATGGCCCCTATGCACCGTTCTTCTGGGGCATGATTGCGTTTGGCATGTTTTTACCATTTGCGCTTTTGTCTAAATGGGTCAGGCGCAACATGAAGTTATTGTTTGTTGTATCGGTATTACTAAACGTTGGTATGTGGCTGGAACGCTGGATGATCGTAACCCCTACCCTGTCCATGTCATACCATCCGTGGGGCTGGAACATAATGTGGCCCGGCTGGGTTGAATGGGCAATGGTCGGCGGTAGCTTTGGCTGGTTTGGAATGCTGTTCCTTATTTTCGTAAAAGTATTTCCTTGTGTTTCCATGTATGAAGTCAAGGAAATGGTCTTTCATCGCAAACGCACAATTTATGAAGACGTTGATGAAATGATGGTTCTGCACAAAGGTGCACCCACGGCCGTTGAAGCCGGCTCGACAAAAAATGGGGGGTCTTGAAATGGCAAATCATACAGCACCAACCCACCGCATATTCGGACTGTTCGCAGATTTTGAACAAGCATTTGAAGTAATAGCCGGTATCCGCCGTTACGAAGTTCCGGGAATTACGGTTGATGATGTTCGTATAAAATCACCAATTGAACATCCCGAAATTGAAGACGTGCTGGGCGAACGCCCAACCAACATTCCAAAATTTGCCTTCGTCGGCGGATTGTTCGGTCTTATATTCGGGTTCTTCTTTCTTGCCGGTGCGCAAGCCAACTTTACCGTGCAACCCCAAGGCGGCAAGCCGGTGATAACCATTCCATCAAACCTGGTGTTGGCATATGAAATGCTAATTTTGTTTGGTGTTTTGGCGACCCTTATCGGTTTTATTATCGGTGCCAGATTGATGCGCAAACGCGGTCCATTTTATGACCATGCGGTTAGTCTTGATCAAATTGGCATTGTGGTTGAACGGGTTGATGACACCCAACGCCAACAGGTTCGCGATCTTTTTGCTAAGCACCGGGTAATTGATATTTTTGAGGAGAACGCACAATGAAATCTCCTTTTAAATATTTGATTTATTCGTTTGTCGGCTTTGGCGCAGTTTTGCTATTGCCGCATAACGCCCACGCGTGGCCGTGGTCAAAAGATATGGTCAATCAGGTATCAATAAAGCCGCAGGAAAAAACCACGCCTTACCCATCGCGCTCGGTTCCCGTAACCGGTATTCCAACCGAATATACGGACCGCGAAGCGACCGATGGAATTGCCAACCCCATAGCGCCAACGCAACAATCCTTTACCCAAGGGCGTGTGCTTTTTAGAATTTATTGCGGTGGTTGCCACGGGCTTACGGGGCGCGGCGAAAGCCCGGTTGCGGAAAAAATTGGCGCGCCGGATTTAACCGATCCAGATTTCATGGAAGATTTTACCGATGGATGGATTTTTGGAACCATAACTTTTGGTAGCGCGATTATGCCGCCCTATGGTCAGGCCGGTGACATGAACGGGGAACTGCGCGGATCAAACGACCTGTCGGTGGAAGAGCGCTGGCATGTGGTAAATTATGTAAAACACCAACTGGCAAAAGATGCCGCCATGGCCCAAGCCATGCCTGCGCCAAAGGGGGAATGAGAAAATGGAAGATTTTGGCAGCTGGTCCGTACTGACAACTAATTTTCTTATCGTTCTTTACTTGGCGCTTTCCGGAGCCTTGTTTCCGGTTATTTTGCATCTTGCCGGGGGCAAATGGCGCGTGCAAATACGTTTTCTTTCCGGTGCCGTTACATCGCTGTTTCCCATAGCGTTTATTTTGCTTTTAATTTTATTGCTAAACGGGGAAATGACTTTCCCTTGGCTTAAAAATGCGCACGCCGAAGAAGCGCACTTACCGGGATGGCACAATTATTCATTTCTTGTGGCCCGTCAGATTATCGGTTTTTTGATTGTTGCCGGTCTTTCGGTCGCGGCCATAAGGTGCCAGTACGTTTCCGAAGCAGATAGAGAAAAACATCGCCCTAAAATGTTTGGCAAGCTAGCGGTGATAATGCCGTTTGCTTACATAATTTATGGCACCATGATTGCGTGGGATTTTGAAATGACGCTAGAGCCGGGTTGGCACAGCGCATCATATGGTGCGTACCAACTGCAAAGTGCCTTTCATGGTTTTTTGGGATTTTTTGTCTTAATGTTGTTTATTTTGGACCGTTCCGGCCGCTTGACCCGTGTATTTGATCCTAAAATTTACAATTACTTGGCGCAGTTCATTTTAGCCATGAGCATCATGTGGGTTTATTTTTATTTCACCCAGTACCTAATCATGTGGTACGGGCGCCTGCCAACCGATATGGAGCGTTACTGGCGCATGATTGACGAGGGCTATATGTTGCTGGGCATGACCTTCCTTGTTTTGAAATTTTTCATACCCTTTAGCTTGTTCTTGTTTAAAAGAATGCGCCACAGCCCAAGCGTTATAATGATGGTTGGTTTTTGCGTTATTTTAGGAACATGGATTGAACGTTATGTCTGGGTGTCGGGGTCTTCGCCATCACAATATTATCATATCCCGCTTTCCAATACTTTCGACATTGCAGTAACCGCGGGCATAATTGCGATTTCAGCGTTGGCGCTAATTTGGACTTTGATGCACTGGTGGCTTATTCGCCACGATTGATAATTTAATTATTTGCGCTTTGGCGCAACGCTTCGCCCAGCACCATTGCGCCCGCGATAGCAACGTTTAGTGACCTTGCGTTGCCCGACATTGGTATAATCAGCCTTGCGTCCACGCTTTGATGGACAAAGTCCGGCACCCCGGAACTTTCCGACCCCAGCAAAATTGTGTCATCAATGGAAAATTCAAAATCCGTGTAAGGGGTATTTGCCCCGGTGGTAAGCAAAACCAACCTGCCGGGGGCCGTTTCCCGGCTGGCCATGAACGTCTGCCACGAATTGTGGCGTTCGACATGGGCCATATTCAGGTAATCCATGCCCGCACGTTTAAGGTGTTTATCCGATAGCACGAACCCCAGAGGCTCTATCAAATCCACCCCCACACCAAGGCAGGCCGCAGTGCGGATGATGGTTCCTGCGTTTTGGGGGATATCCGGTTGGAATAAGGCTATTTTCATGTATTTGACGCCAGTTAATTATCAATTATTTGTTTATTTATAATCAGTTATGCCGTGATAAATATATTAGTAAAATATAATATTTTCACTTTTCCCTGCCACAATAATGTTTTATACCAACAAACACCGAAGTATGCCCCATTGTGTATGGTGTTGAATTAGGCTAAATCAACGGCAAATTGACTAGCCTGGAACAGGCCTTGACGGTACCCTTCGGGGGCTTTATGTGGCCAATACCATCAAAGTTATAGCCCATAAACCAGCGGCCAAGTAATTAATGCAGAAAGGCAGCAAAATGTCTGACAATTCCAATACCGCCCCCGCAGGCGCAACAGCCGAACAAATTGCCGATGAAATAGAAAGCGCGCCAAGGCGTGACTTTTTGCTTATGTCAACCACCGCATTAGGTGTTGCCGGTGTGGGTATGGCGATGTGGCCTTTTATTCATTCAATCAACCCCGCCAAAGACGTTTTGGCCTTGGCGTCAACCGATGTTGATCTTTCAGCGATTGAGGTCGGCCAAGCAGTAACCGTTATGTGGCGCGGCAAACCTGTGTTTATTCGTCATCGTACCGAAGAAGAAATTGCTGCGGCTAATGAAGTTAGCCTTGATGAGCTACGCGACAAACAGACAGACAGCGAACGGGTACAAAAACCTGAATGGCTTGTCGCTGTTGGCGTTTGCACCCATCTTGGTTGCATTCCATCAGGGCAAAAACTTGGTGACAAAAAAGGCGACTTTGGCGGTTGGTTCTGCCCCTGCCACGGATCGCACTACGATTCATCCGGACGGGTTCGCAAAGGCCCGGCGCCATTTAATCTGGCGATCCCGGAATACACATTCACCGATGAAACATCCATTGTGATAGGTTGAGATAAACAATGAAACGTATGCAAACCAACAATCGTTTACTGATGTGGATTGACGAACGTCTTCCTATTTTCAGCTATTCAGATGAAAACCTTGTTTCTTATCCGACGCCAAAAAACCTGAATTACTGGTGGAACTATGGCTCCATTGCCGGGATCGTTCTGGTTATTATGATTGTTACCGGCATTTTCCTTGCCATGAACTATCAACCCCATACCGATGTTGCTTTCCAAAGCGTTGAGCGCATTGTCCGTGACGTGAATTATGGCTGGTTGCTTCGCAACCTGCATATGAACGGTGCTTCCATGTTCTTTATCGTGGTCTATATTCATATGTTCCGTGGGCTATATTTTGGTTCATACAAAGCCCCGCGGGAACTGCTGTGGATGATTGGCGTTACCATTTATGTTGTAATGATGGCGACCGCGTTTATGGGTTATGTGCTTCCTTGGGGACAAATGAGCTTCTGGGGCGCTACCGTTATTACCAACCTGTTTTCCGCTCTTCCGGTTATCGGCGAATATATCGTTGTGTGGATTTGGGGCGGTTTTTCGGTTGATGCGCCGACCATCAACCGGTTCTTTGTTTGGCATTATTTGTTACCGGCGGTTATCCTCGGTCTGGTTGTGGTTCATATGTGGGCGCTACACATTCATAAATCCAACAACCCGCTGGGAATTGAAATCAAAAGCCCGGCCGACATGATGCCGTTTCATCCGTTTTACACCATCAAGGATTTGTTCGGACTTGGCATTTTCTTCATGTTCTTTTCGTTCTTTGTTTTCTTTGCCCCGGACTTCCTTGGCCACCCGGATAACTACATCCCGGCCAACCCAATGGTTACCCCGCCGCACATTGTGCCGGAATGGTACTTCTTGCCGTTTTACGCGATTCTAAGGGCGATCCCGGATAAATTGGGCGGCGTACTTGCCATGGCCGCAGGGATATTGGTTTTGTATGTCCTGCCGTGGCTGGATACCTCAAAAGTTCGTTCGGCGACCTATCGCCCGATTTACAAACAATTGTTCTGGATTTTTGTTGCCAACGCACTGTTCCTTGGCTGGCTTGGACAAAAACCGGCTGAAGGCGCTTACCTGATAATGGGTCGCCTTTCGACCGCTTATTATTTCCTATTTTTCCTTGTCTTGCCGCTGGTTGGCAGATTTGAAAAACCAAAACAATTGCCTGTTAGCATATTCGAAGAAGTGGCTAAAAAATGCCGCACCAAGGAGGATTAAGCCAATGCGCAACCGTAATATAATAATTAGCGCTGTGTTGGTGGCATCCTTTGCTTTTTTTATGGCACCTGGCAAAACCATGGCCGCAGAGAGCGAGGCAGAACCGCTGCCCGACTACAAATGGGGCTATGAGGGAATTTTTGGCAGCTTCGACCATGCCCAATTAAAACGCGGTGCCAGCATTTATTTTGGGGTTTGTGCCGGATGCCATTCCATTGAAATGGTCTATTACCGCAATTTATTGGATATCGGCTTTAGCGAGGACGAGGCTAAATCCATAGCTTCCGAATACGAAGTAGAAGACGGCCCCAACGATGAAGGTGAAATGTTTTTGCGTCCGGCACGCTTGTCAGACCGAATTGTAAAACCGTTTGCCAACGAAAAGGCCGCACGCTCTGCCAACGGCGGCGCATTCCCGCCTGACCTTTCGGTTATCACCAAAGCCCGAGCTGGTGGCGCCAATTATATATATGGCTTGATGACCGGATATATGGAAGAAGCCCCCGAAGGCTTTGAATTGTCCGAAGGCACCTACTACAACAAATATTTCCCCGGACACCAAATATTTATGGCCCAGCCATTGTTTGATGAAGCGGTGGAATATGAAGATGGCACCGAAGCAACGCTTGACCAGCACGCCAAAGACATTGCCGGTTTCTTGGCTTGGGCATCAAACCCCGAACTGGAAGAAAGAAAGCGTTTGGGGGTAAAGGTAATGTTGTATCTGATGATCCTTACCGCCATGTTCTATGTGTTAAAACGCCGCATCTGGAACCGCATATGCCTGGATGAATACACCCATGGCCCCTATGTGGAAAAATTTGAAACGGAAATTAACAAGAACAAGCGTCCTAACTAGTTTGGATTGGCTGTAGTAATAAAAACCCCCGTCATTTTGGCGGGGGTTTTATTTTT
>Ga0224506_10000777_pt1 | contig 25022 bp, 14 predicted proteins | sample SF_Jan12_sed_USG_2_FD_169108 | JGI IMG/M metagenome (GOLD analysis project Ga0224506, IMG submission 169108) | Sediment microbial communities from San Francisco Bay, California, United States - SF_Jan12_sed_USGS_8_1 | ecosystem: Environmental > Aquatic > Marine > Sediment | place: USA... | reverse complement strand
GATGTTTATACGAATTTAACATCGGGAGCAGTTACGCTCACCTATACGATTACCCCGCGGGAGACTACGAGCTTGTGTGTGGGCGATGCATTTACTTTTATAGTGACGGTAAATCCAGAGCCTTTGGGGGCTGCCACCACAGCAGGGGTAGTATGTAGTGACAACAGCTATACGGTAGACTTACAGGGGATCATAGACACACAGAACAGTGTATTATCAGACTTCACGTGGACGGTAAATTATAATGGGTTGACCGGTGGAGCGGGCGCCTCGGGAGGAGATTTTATCACAGAGACATTAACCAATACGACAGGCGGTCAGCTGAGTGCTGTTTATACAGTGACACCAACGAGTCAGAGCGGCGGCTGTGTTGGCAATGCGTTTACGGTGACGGTCCCTGTTGACGGCAAGCCTGTTACAGCACCGGCCCTGGCCAGCAGTACGATATGCAGTGATGCAGCGACGGGCATCACGTTAGCGACGGATGGGACGAGTGTAGGGGCAGTTAGCTGGACGGTGAGTGTATTGAGCCGTGATGCTAACGTAGTAGGCACAGCGACTACTGGGGCTGGCCTGCTTTCAGGGGCGATCATTGGAGACAGCTTTACCAACAGCAGTGCTGCCAGTGGCACGATAGTATACCGGGTTGTACCGTTGAGCGCAGCGGGATGCAGTGGTGATGCTTTTGATATTACGGTTACGGTAGACCCGGAGCCTTATGGCATAGCTGATGCGTTGATAATATGCAGTGATGATGTATGGAGTTATGATATACAGACGCAGAACATAGATAATCAGAATGGGCTGACCAGTGAGTTTATATATACCGTTGTCTCGAGTGATGAGGTTAATGTACCGGGAGCTGCTAACAGCCGGGGCGTATACAGCACGGCGGCGATAGCAGATGTTTATACGAATTTAACATCGGGAGCAGTTACGCTCACCTATACGATTACCCCGCGGGAGACTACGAGCTTGTGTGTGGGCGATGCATTTACTTTTATAGTGACGGTAAATCCAGAGCCTTTGGTTACGGCGAGCAACGTAACCATCTGTAGTGGGGAATCACCCAAAGTTACCTTGATCAACTCCAACAGTGTTCCTGGAACGACTTTTTCATGGGTAGAAAAATCAAGCGTCAATGTTTCAGGAATACTAGCAGGTAGTGGCTCAACCATTGATCAGGTATTAAAGAGTACTGATGGGGTCACTGACGGGACGGTCACATATACAGTCACCCCAACAGCTAATGGTTGTGTTGGTACGCCAATAGACGTGACAGTAACCGTTGAGGCAGTACCTCAGATCAATAACCTGGCTTCAGAACTAGAAATAGAGATATGTAGTGGGGATCAGTTAAACTTCACAGCTTCTTCCACGATAGGAGGAACCATAATCAATTGGATAGCAGCAGCTAATGGTAGTGTAGGTGGGGAATCAACCACAGCGAAAACCGGGGTTATCAATGATATTTTGACAAACACCACAAACAGCATACAGACCGTAATTTACACGATTACCCCGGAAGGTACAGGTACACTAAATTGCTTAGGCACTAGCACGAGTTATGTTGTTCGCGTAAAACCTGAACCAGACGCTTTGGCATCAGATATAACTATTTGTAGTGGAGAGTCTCCACAAATTGTAATCACAAATCCTAATACAGTTGGAGGAACAACCTTTGATTGGATAGTTAAAACAAGTAGCAATGTTTTAGGAATGAATAATGGCAGCGGTACCAAAATTGATCAGGTATTGAAAAGTGCTGATAAAGTAACAAATGGTACTGTAACCTACACTATTACCCCAACAGCCAATGGCTGTACAGGTGCTTCAGTTGATGTAACAGTTACTGTTCAGCCTGTTCCTGAAATTACCAATACCAGCCTGGGATTGACTGAAATTATTTGTAGTGGGGATATTCTTAATTTTATTCCTACTACAACCTTTGGTGCCACGGTAAACTGGATAGCAGGAGATAACCCTAACGTGAGTGGAGAAAATACATTGGGGAGCACAGGTAGTATTACTGATGTACTTGTCAATAATACCAGCATTGAGCAGGTCGTAGTTTATACGCTGACACCTGTGGCCGGCACACCATCCTGCACGGGTTTAAGCAGAGATTTCGTGGTGAGGGTAAGGCCTTTGCCTACGGCCACTGCCACTAACCAGACAATTTGTAGCGGGGAAACCACCTCCATTGTAATTAATGCCGGCCCCAAAAATGTGGCAGGTACTACTTATTCCTGGACAGCAACTGCTTCAGGGAATGTATTAGGTGCCGCCGCCGGAAACGGATCAATGATTGCTCAATCCCTATCACTAAGTAATTTCTCCATAGGAACAGTAACATATACCATTACACCCTCAGCTAACGGTTGCGATGGGCCGGTTTCAATAGTTACTGTAACCGTTAATCCTATAGCTACTGTAAATGCAGGTGCTGACTTTGAAGTATGTGAACCCGCAACGGTAAGCTTAAGTGGTTTTATAGGTGGTGGTGCCTCCCAGGGTGTATGGAGTGTAGTGAATAACGGTCTGGTTTCAAATATTGGAACAAGTACCACAAATGGTACAACAGGTGAAGTTAACGCAACCTATACTGTGGCAGCTTCAGATATAGATACACAGATTACTTTCCGACTAACGACTAATGACCCGGATGCTGCCGGACCATGTTCACTGGTGTTTGACGAACGCATTGTTTCTGTTAACCGAAGGGCTACAGTGACCGTGCCGGCCGACTTTATTGTTTGTGAGCCTTCAACGATCCTTCTTGAAGGTACTATAGGTGGTGGTGCAAATGTTGGATCCTGGAGTGTGATATCAGGAAGTGGTTCATTAAGCGTTAGTAGCAAGACGTTGAATAATATATCTGCTACTTATACGGTGGCCCCTACGGATATCGAGCAGGTACTCATTTTCCGTTTAACTACAGATGACCCGGATCTCTCCGGCCCATGTGCTATTGTGTTTAAAGATGTAAATGTTACTGTAAACCGTGCCGCAATCGTATCTGCCGGACCTGATTTGTCTGTTTGTGAAGATACGCCAACAATACAGTTGCAGGGCGTCATAGGAGGATCCACAAGTACTGTTACCTGGTCAGGTGGAATTGGAACTTTTGATGATCCTAATGCCGTCCAGCCTGTTTATACCTGGGATGCTTCTGAACTTGGATCGACAATCACATTTAGTGTAATCACTGACGATCCCGATGGGACAGGGCCATGTGTCGCTATTTCAGATCAAATGACTGTACGGGTTGATCCCTTACCCAATGTGGTGTTTTTTAACTTACCACCGGCAGTAGCAGAAAATATTGATCCGTTTGTACTCGAAGGCAACCAACAGGGTGGTCAGTTTAGTATTGTTCCGGGATCAGGCCTGAGTGCAACCTTTGTTGTTCCGGGAGAAGGCGATAAAGTGACTTTCGATCCGGGATCTACTGATCTTGGGTTAAATACCGTCTCCTATACATATACGGATACGTTTACCGGATGTGTAAATACTGACATAAAGGAAGTCATTGTTACACCGGTTACTGCAAATGATTATACGGTGGAAAATGCTACACTTGATGAATTTGGACGACCACAAATATGCGCAGACATCGGATTGGTAAAACTCAATGGTATTCCATCAGTGGCCGAAGGAAATGCAGGTACCGGATTTTCGAGCACAACAACCGGCTTATTGCAACAAAATGCCGGTGGTGAATATTTCATTAAGACTGATGGACTTGCCTCAGGTACCTATAGAATTACATATACTTTTGTAAATAGTACTGGCGGAATAACGAAAACCCTGAAGGAGATAAAACTGTTTGCCAGTCCTGTAGCTACGATAAGTCTGCAAAATTCTTGTGTAATTGATGATATTACCTTTGCCGACTCTTCTTTTGTTAATCCCACGCCTTTTGCTGCTGTCATAAACCAATGGGAATGGGATTTTGCCGATGGGTTCTCAAGCCCCGATCAACACCCTACGCATAGGTATAATGCGCCGGACATTTATAATGTTACCTTAAAGGTGACAACAGATCAGGGATGTAGTAGTATAGATAACACCGATATTCGCGTAGGCTCAGTGCCCGTTGTAGATTTTAAATGGGCCAATGTTTGTAATGGGGATGAAACCGAATTTAGAGATTATACTGACCCCGGAATTAGCACGATTACCTCCTTTGCCTGGGAATTTGGTGATGCGGAAAATGTAAATGGTCTGGCAGGAGGTATTATTCCTGACGGAACTCACGGAGGAAGAACTTTCGGAATTTATGATGATCCATTACATCAGTATACGACACCGGGTATATACGATGTGAAAATGACCGTTTCTACGAATGACGGCTGTGTCAATTCCAAAACACAAGAGGTGTTTATACTTCCCTATGTGCCTATCGAAACGCCTGATCATGAAAATGCCTACCTCGCTGATTTTGAAATAGGAACCCAGGACTGGGTTTCAACAGGAATAATTAATAGCTGGCAGTATGGTGCACCTTCAGGAACCGTAATAAATGATCAGGCAACAAATGCCTGGTGGACAGGGGCAAATGGAGGAACCTACTTCCCTTCAGAGGATTCATTTGTTCAAGGGCCTTGCTTTAACCTTACGCAACTTGACAGGCCTATGATTTCATTTGACTTCTGGGTTGACGCGCAAAGTGGTTTTGATGGTGCTGTAATTCAGTACTCTATCGATGAAGGATTTAATTGGCTCCCGATAGGCCGTTTGGGTGAAGGGGTCAACTGGTTTAATGAACAGGGGATTATAAGCAAGCCCGGTGAGCAGGATGTAATTCAGTATGGGTGGTCGGGCGTTTCAGGTGGCTGGGTAAATGCCCGCTTTAGCCTCGATGATATACCTGTACAAAACAGAAGCAGTGTAAGGATTAGGGTGGCTTATGGAAGCGATGAAAATAATCCTACAGATTCGGATTTTAATGGTTTTGCATTTGATAATGTGTGGGTAGGAGATCGGTACAGAAATGTGTTGGTTGAGAATTTCTCTGATTCAGGATTTGGAATAAGTAATAGTGCTGATAAGACCATCTACGATATTTATGATGCCCAGATTGCGCGGGACGGTGTTGCAGACTTTATAAATTTACAATACCATTTTAATTTGTCAGGTGACGATGAATTCAACAAGGATAATAGAGATGATGTGAATGCGCGGGCACTGTATTATGGTGTGGATGAATTTGGTAAGGTTTTGATGGATGGTAGTTTTGGTTCGTTTGCTGGCGATCCTAATTTACTGACAGAAGTAAATATAGATAGCTCGGCATTATTAGAACCATTATTTGAAATTGTCATCGATACCGTGGGTGAAAATGCAAATACTATACATCTCAAACCCACACTTACGGCCCATCAGGATTTTAATAGTCCGCTTATTTTTAATGTAGCCGTAGTAGAGACAAGTATTACAGGAAATAGTGGTTTTGTATTTAGAAATGTGATGAAGAAACTACTGTACGAAGGATATGGTTTAGGTGTAAATGAAGTATGGACAGCGGGTATGTCAAAAAATCTGCAGGAAGTGGTTTGGGAAATCAACAAGCCCGTATATAACGCCGCTAATGTTGCCGTAATAGGTTACGTCCAGGATAAGATTACCAAAGTAATTTATCAATCTAAATTCCTGAAATTGAATAATAAAGTCAATAGCCCCATTACCGGATTGGATGATCAGTTACTCAGGGAAGTTAAAAACATAGAAATGTATCCAAATCCGGCCAGTAGCATAGTTAACTTCCGGTATGATGCCCAACTTTCCAATGATTATACATGGAAAATTGTCGATCAGCGGGGAGTAGAAATGGATAATGGTGAATTTGATTTCAAAGGAGGGTACTATTCCATTGATACCAGATCATTGGCTAATGGCATATATTACGTCATCATTGGTGTGCATAACGAGCCCCTTATTCATAAAAAGCTGGCAATAATGAATAGAAACCGTTAACTAAATCTTGCCTTAAGATTATATTAGCGGTTTAATATCAACTTCATGCGAATAGTATTTATTGCTTTATTCTTTTTCAACCTGTGTGCCTATGGTCAGTCTGTTTTTGAAAATGACCGGCCAGCTGTTAAATGGAAGCAGATAAACACAAATAATTTTCGTTTGTTGTTTCCGGACAGCTTTGAAGAAAAAGCACAGGATATGGCAAATTTGCTGGAGGCGGTTCATGCAAAAGAATCTGTGACGATGGGTGGCATATCCCCCAAAAAAGTAACTTTTGTTTTCAGAAACCGGTATGCTTCGTCAAACGGATTTGCAACTCTTGGACCAAGACGAAGTGAGATTTATACCATGCCGCCTCATAACCATACTTTTCTGGGGACAAACGATTGGCTTAATAAAGTTGTCATACATGAATTTAGACATATTGTGCAGTTTTCTCACAGTAGAAGGGGCTGGAATAAATTATTCTATTATTTGTTTGGTGAAAACACAGTGGCTGCGATGGCATTTGCTGCTGCACCTTCCTGGTTTTGGGAAGGTGATGCCGTGGCCATAGAAACGGCGTTTACCCCCAGTGGAAGAGGTAGACTGCCAGCATTTAGCCAGGGCTTTAAAGCCAATGCAGTGGAGGGTAAAAAGTATAATTATAATAAGCAATATCTTCGTTCATATAAAGATTTTGTGCCCAATCATTATGTGTTGGGTGGTCATTTTATTCCTTATTTGAGAAGAGAAACAAAAGATCCGGATGTCTGGGAAAAAATATCCGCTCATGCTTTTAAGGTCCCTTTTTTTCCATTTACTTTTTCCCGGGGGATGAAAAGGGAAACAGGTCTTTCCCTGAGAAAAAACTATGAGAAGATGATGAGCCATCTGGAGAGCGATTGGAGCGCTGAAACTGCTGCAGTGGAGAAGTCAGTATTTCAAAGGATAAGTAAACCGAATAAAGCCTTTACCAATTATCGCTTACCTCAAATTTTATCGGATGGGCGCCTGGTGGTTTTGAAAACCGGAATTGATGACATACCCGGGTTTTGTATTTTGGATTCACTTGGTCGTGAAACAAAACTACACGTGCCCGGCCCATTGAATTCTTCCGGTATGCTTTCTGTAAATAATGACATGCTGGTCTGGAATGAATTTCGCTACGATCCAAGGTGGAGAACTGAGAGCTATTCGGTCATTAAAACACTAAATATAAGAACCGGCAAGGTGAAAACGCTGACATCGGACACAAGGTATTCGGGGGCATCAATAAGTGAAGATGGAACACGTATTGCAACAGTCCTGAGTACCCCGGAATATCAGCATCGTGTGATGTTGATTGATGCGCAAACAGGCATGGTGTTGAAACAGTTTGAAAACGACTCAAATGACTTGTTTTCATATGCCCGGTTTGGTGCTGGTGATGATCTTGTGGCAATAAGATCGAACAGTGAAGGAAAGTCAATTGTGCAAATCAATGCATTAACAGGGCAAATCACAGAATTAACACCCGGTAAACAGGAGAATATGGGACAACCTTTTCTATCAACGGACTATATCTTTTATTCCAGTGATTACTCGGGAATCGACAATATATATGCTATTGACAGGGCAACATTAAAACATTATCAGGTCACGTCTTCCACGTACGGTGCTTATAGTCCGGTATTTGACGAGCATTCAGGGAGACTGTTTTATAATGACTATGATGTTAATGGCATGAGGGTGGTTAGTGTAGTGGTAGATAGGAGAAGGTGGTCGGCAAAGGAAGACGTGCCTGTGCATCATAATACCTTGTTTGATGCTGTAATAGCACAGGAGGGACAGGAAGGTTTTATTTCACGGCTACCCGATGAGAATTATCAGGTCACTGACTACAGGAAAGCTTCCGGCATGATCAACCCCCACAGTTGGGGGCCTTATGTGGATACTTCACTAGAAAGTCTGGAAATAGGTGTTTTTTCAAAAGATGTACTGAGTACAACATCATTATATGCCGGGTACAGTTGGGATGTTTTTGAAAACACGGGCATTTTTTCTACAAAGCTCAGCTATCAGGGCTGGTATCCCATTGTTGATGTTGAATATGAACAAGGTAGCAGGGTATTAACAAGATCATTAGATGATTCAACAAATGTAGATTTTACCTGGAAAGAAAAGGGACTGCTGGCTGGAGTACGTATACCATTGAAACTTACCAGATCAAGGTACCATACATCTTTTGAAGGTGGAACCTATTTAGGGATTAGAGAGGTTAGTGATTTTAAAAATAGCATAGATGGCGATGGAAGAATTATAAATGATACACATCTTTTCAGGGATATGGCAGACAACGGTTACCTCAATTGGTCATCCACCTATCTGAGTTTTTCCTACTTGATGAAGCAAGGTTACAGAGACTTAAAACCAAAATGGGGGCAGTATTTCCGTATAGCATATGATAACACACTGGGAGCACAGTTTGACGGTGCACAATTCGCTGTAAGAACACGAACATATTTACCGGGTCTATTCAGGCATCACTCGTTGAACGGCTTCTGGGCTTATCAAAATAGAAAATTCACAAATTATAAAGAAAATTATTTATTCAGGAATAGTGTATACCTTCCCAGGGGTTTAAAGGTAAACACATTTCAACATTTCTATTCCATGGGGGTAAATTATGAAATGCCGGTACTCTGTCCCGATTGGAGTGTTGGGCCTTTCCTTTATATGAAAAGGATTAGGATCAATTTTTTCGGTGATTATGCCTATGGATTTACTTCATTACCAGATTTTAAATTTTTCACAAACCAAAGTTATTACTCCACCGGTGCAGAATTGAGATTCGATTTTAACGTCATGCGCTTTCTGCCGAATATTGAAATGGGTGTCAGATATTCTTACGGTTTTGATCAGGGTGATCGCTTTGAATTGATCTTCCCGGTAATTGATCTGTAAAATCAAAGGGTAATATTTTTGATATAAGAGATAACACCAGTATTTTTGGCTTTCAATTAAATTCAATCATAACAAATAATAAATGGCTGAAGTAATCAGGATGCCTAAAATGAGCGATACCATGGAAGAAGGGGTCATCGCCGCTTGGCTTAAAAAGGAAGGTGAAGCTGTGAAATCAGGGGATATACTGGCTGAAGTGGAAACAGATAAGGCAACAATGGAGTTTGAATCCTACTGGGACGGCGTCTTGTTGCATGTAGGAGTGAAGGAAAAAGATGCGGTGCCGGTAGATGGTGTACTTGCGATAATAGGAGAGAAGGGGGAAAATATAGATGAGATATTAAAGGAAATTGGAGGAGAAGGAGATGGTGGGTCAGCTAAAAAAGACACGGTGGTCGCTGCTCCTGCTGAAACCGTTGAGAAAATAGACACGGCAAACATCAATGCTACGCTGGTTGCTATGCCAAAAATGAGTGATACCATGACTGATGGTACCATTGTGGCATGGCTTAAAAAAGTAGGCGAGGAAGTGAAGTCAGGTGATGTGCTGGCAGAAATAGAAACAGACAAGGCCACGATGGAGTTTGAGTCTTATTGGGATGGAACATTACTGTATACCGGTCCAAAAGAAGGAGATTCTGTGGAGGTTGATGGGGTATTGGCTGTGATTGGAGAGAAAGGCGCTGATTTTGAGTCCTTAATAAAGGCTCATGGCCAGGAGGTGACAGGTGAAGAAGTACCTGCTCCTACGGGTGCTGATCGTGTACCTGTAGCTGTTCAGGCTAATGAACGCACGTCAACAGTTACTTCAGTGGGAGATAGTAACGATAACGGTAGGGTGATCGCTTCTCCCCTGGCCAAAAAAATGGCCGGTGAGAAGGGATACGATCTATCCAAGATAAAAGGATCCGGAGATCATGGTCGCATCATAAAGCGCGATGTAGAGAACTTTAAGCCACAAGAAACAGCCAGCACTGCGACAGCACCAAAAGGAGCACCTGCTGTGGCGCTTCCTGCGGTCATTGGCGAAGAACGGTACACCGAAGAGCCGCTGTCACAAATGCGTAAAACAATTGCCCGCAGACTTTCTGAAAGTAAATTCACCGCCCCTCATTTTTACCTGACCATGGAGATCAACATGGACAAGGCCATTGAGGCACGTAAGAGTTTAAATGAAATATCACCAGTGAAGATTTCATTTAATGACCTGGTGCTTAAGGCGGTGGCCAGTGCATTGCGTCAGCATCCGGGTGTTAATGTATCCTGGCTGGGTGATAAAATACGAAAAAATCAACACATTAATATTGGAGTAGCGGTAGCCATACCTGAGGGGCTTATTGTTCCGGTTGTACGGTTTGCAGATAACAAGAGTCTTTCTCATATCTCCGTTGAGGTGAAAGACCTGGCCAAAAAAGCAGCCAATAAAGAACTTCAACCTAAAGACTGGGAAGGAAGTACTTTTACGATTTCCAACCTGGGGATGTTTGGTATAGAGGAGTTTACAGCCATTATCAACCCACCGGATGCCTGTATTCTGGCCGTTGGCGGAATAAAGCAAACAGCAGTGGTGAAGGATGGAGCGTTGGTGCCGGGCAATGTGATGAAAGTAACCTTATCATGTGATCACAGGGCAGTGGATGGAGCGACAGGCGCTGCATTTCTACAGACATTTAAAGGGCTTCTTGAAGACCCGGTGAGAATACTCATCTGATGGGAAAAATAGCGATTCATTCAACAACAGTTCTGGCCGTATCACACAAGGGTCAGGTCGCAATAGGTGCTGACGGCCAGGCCACGATGGGTAACTATGTGGCTAAAAGTAATGTGAAGAAGCTCAGAAAGCTCAGTGAAGGAAAAATAATTGCTGGTTTTGCGGGTTCTACTGCAGATGCCTTTGCCTTATTGGAGCGTTTTGATAAAAAATTAGGAGAGTATTCCGGTAATATGAAGCGCGCAGCCATTGAGCTAGCCAAGGACTGGCGTACAGACCGTTATCTTCAAAAGTTGGAGGCCATGCTAATCACGGTAAGCAATGAGGAACTGCTCGTGATTTCGGGCACAGGGGATGTGCTGGAACCTGACAACCAGATTGCAGCTATTGGTTCAGGAAGCATGTATGCCCAATCCGCTGCACTGGCGCTTAAAAAACACGCACCACAACTTACGGCCGAAGAAATTGTAAAGGAAAGTTTGAGTATAGCTGCCGATATCTGCATTTATACCAATCATAATATAATTATTGATAAACCGGAGGTGTAATGAAAATTTATCACAATCCACGCTGTTCCAAAAGCCGTCAGACACTGGCACTGATTAGGGAAAGGGGAATTGAACCTGAGGTGGTTGAATACCTCAAAACGCCCCTTACTGAAGGCGAACTCAATGATTTGTTGAAAAAACTTGAGATGAAGGCTTCTGATATTGTGCGCAAAGGGGAAGAAGTTTATAAAACTGAATTTAAAGGAAAGAAGCTTTCAGAGGAGGAATGGGTGAAGGTGTTAGTGGTAAATCCAAAATTAATTGAGCGCCCAATTGTTGTCAGTGGCAATAGGGCGATTTTGGGCAGACCACCCGAAAACGTGAATAAACTCTGATCTATCCGCCGGAGATAGCCTGCATAATGTATATTTCCCGGAGATCTTCAATAGGGTCGCCTAAGTTATTGCGGTCTTGGATCATTTCATTGTTGATGAAAATGTTCACATGCTGACGAAGCACCCCCTGCTCATCAACGATATATTCCTTAATACCAGGAAACTGCGTATTTGCACGCTCAAGAGCCTCATTAATCGTTTTGCCATTAAATTCAATGGGCTTTAATGCGGGATAGAACCGATTCAGATTGGAGGTGAATTTTATAGTGGCCATTAATATTTTGTTAATGTCTGATCAATTTCATCAGCCCAGGCCAGTATACCACCTTTCAGACTGTACAGGTTTTTGAATCCTTTTTGTCTAAGTGCTGTAACAATATCACCGCTCCTTTTTCCACTTCTGCAATAGACAATAACATCCTTGTCTTTTTTTATATTTTCCAGGGAATTAAAAATTTGATGCTGTGGTATTGATAGGCCGCCGATATTTGACAATGTGTGTTCCCAGGATTCTCTTACATCAATAAGTTGATGGTCAATGCCCTGATCTTTCATGTTCTTATATTGTGATACAGTGATGAGGTCTGTGAAATTATTTTCGACAGGATTCATGCAGTATTCATCCAGTATCTCAAGTTTGGTAATTGTTTTACGCACTTTAGGAATTGGAATTTTTACAATCATGGATTCCATAGATAGTGCATCGAATAAAAACAATTTACCATCTAAAGGAGTGCCCGCTCCAGTGATTACCTTTATCGCTTCATTGGCCTGCATACTCCCTATGATGCCGGGTAGCATACCCAAAACACCACCTTCAGCACAGTTGGGCACTTGCCCTGGCGGGGGAGGTTCAGGAAAAATATCCCGGTAATTAGGCCCCCTGCTTCCATCGTTTCTTAAGTAGTTAAATACGGATACCTGGCCTTCAAAACGAAATATCGAACCATATATATTTACCTTATTAAGCAGGACACAGGCATCATTCACCAAATAACGCGTGGGGAAATTATCTGTCCCATCTACAACAAGATCATAACCCTCAAAAATATCAGCGGCATTTTCAACAGATAGCGGAATATTAAATACCGCTGTTTGAATATAGGGATTCAGCGCCTGAATTTTTTCAGAAGAAACGGTGGCTTTAAGACGACCAATGTCTTTGGTTTGGAAAAGTACCTGTCGTTGCAGATTGGATTCTTCTACCCGATCAAAATCAACAATTCCTATTTTCCCTATTCCTGCTGCAGCCAGATACAACAATACGGGAGCGCCTAATCCGCCAGCCCCGACAACAAGGACTTTTGCATTTTTAAGTTTTTCCTGTCCTTCAAGGCCGATTTCAGGCAGAACAAGATGTCTGCTATACCGCTGTAATTCCTTGTTTTGAAAGGTCATGGTTTGTTTTTAATACAAATTTACTGATTTAGTTGTTCTTTTGCCATGGTAGCGATGGTTTCACCTATAGAAAGTGAAGAAGTCGCTGCAGGTGAAGGAGCATTACATACATTAATTATGCCTGCCTGTTCATAAATGATGAAATCATCAATCAGACCACCATTTCGGTCGCATGCCTGTGCCCGTACCCCGGCACCGCCTGTTTCAAGGTCATCGGCTTGTATTTCCGGGATTAGCTCCCTGAGAGCCCTGGTAAATGCCGCTTTAGAATAAGAGCGATGCAGCTCGCCCAGGCCTACTTTCCAGTACTTAGCAGCTACCTTCAACAAACCGGGCCATGTAATGGTTTCAATAAATTCTGATAAATTTATATCCGTTTTTTTGTAGCCTTCGCGGGCATATGACAATACAGCGTTTGGCCCGGCTTCCACTCCACCCTTCATCATTCGGGTGAAATGAACACCGAGAAAAGGAAAGTTGGGATTGGGTACGGGATATATTAAATTATTGACCAAATACTCTTTGTCTTTTTTTAATTTGAAATATTCTCCCCTGAAGGGTAATATCCGGATGTTCAGTTTCTTTTCTACCATCATGGCCACTTTATCCGAATACAGACCGGCACAATTAATAACAAGTGTAGTTTCGAAATCGCCCTGACTGGTTTTAACAATGTGGTGCCCTTTAAACGATTGAATATCATTCACCTTACAATTAAAAATGAATTTTGCGCCGCCATCTTCGATCAGGCTTTTATATTTTTTCGATACAACGGAATAATCAACGATACCGGCCTGGGGGACATGGATGCCTTCTATACCATTTACATGGGGTTCAATTTCTTTAAGTTGCTCTTTGTTTAACTTTTTCAATCCTTTCAACCCATTTTCCGTGCCTCGGTTATAGAGGACATCCAAAGCCGGTAATTGATCCTTTTCGGTGGCTACTACAATTTTACCACATATATCGTATGGAATATCTTGTTTATCACAAAAGGCAGTGAGCATATTATATCCCTTAATGCAATTTTGGGCTTTTAAGCTTCCGGGCTTATAATAAAGCCCGGAATGTATCACGCCACTGTTATTGCCGGTCTGGTGTCGGGCAATTTCTTTTTCTTTTTCCAAAACCAAAAGCTTGATTTGGGGGTTATATTCTTTTAGTTTTAAAGCAGTGGCTAAGCCTATGATTCCACTACCAATAATAATTACTTGCTCCACAATAGTAATAATGATAATAATTTTCGCGAATTTAGCCCCAAAACATACCTTTGACAAACATTTGAAGGTTATATTGTTAACTACTTATTTTTCTGGAATGATTTTGGCTAATGTAGGATTTTGGAGAAAAATAATTCTTTTTAAAGCGAAGATATAACTTAATTTGAAGTGACATCATGACGGGAAAATTTATCAATGTGAAAAAATGGATCTTAGTGGCAATATTGCTGGTGTTTTATATGTCAGCAAAATCACAGACGAATTATAATCTATATACCTATTTTGTGTACACAATAGCTAAGTATGTAGAATGGCCTGATGACTATAAAACGGGTGATTTTGTCATCGGTGTCCTGGGAGATTCAAAGGTAGAAGAGGCACTAAAGGTCATGGCCATGAAGGCCAAAGTAGCTGGACGGCCCATTAAAATAGCCCATTATACTTCTCTTTCCGATATTTCAAAATGTAATATGCTCTTTTTGCCCATTGAGCAATCAGATCAATTACCCGGTGTCCTTAAAAAGCTACGTGGTAAGGCCACCTTGGTGATGACAGAGGAGGAGGGAATGGCACTAAAAGGCAGCTGTGTTAATTTTGTTCAGCGAAATGGTAAACCGGCCTTTGAACTAAATAAAGTGGCCATGGATAAGGCCAATCTTAAAGCATCATCTGAGTTGACGCGGTTTGCAATCGTGTTATAATTTGTTAAATTTATGCCATGCGAGGTTTTAAAGGAGTGAAGATTACAGTAGGTAAAAAAATAATGGGTGTGTTTTTATTACTTACCCTTCTGTTTATTATAAATGCCATTGTTATTTTAAGTACGGGGAATAAAATAGACCGTGTCGTTCAAGAGTCATCCAGCGTCATCAGACCAACTTCAGAAGCATTAAATGAATTTTTGTTTTCGGTAAACCGTTCAAAAATGCTGGTCACCAATTGGGTACATCTTCCCAATAACATAGCGGACAAAAAGGAATTAAATGTATTGCACAATATTCAATATCCCAGGCTAAAGGAAAAATTAGTTGCTTTAAGCAATGAATGGAAATCAGATAGCCTGAAAACATTGGTGGGCATCGCGATTGAAGATTTTGATGCATTGATGAAATTGCAGCGTGAAGGCGTCATGAATGTACTGGTAACTTTTGATGATTACGAGGATCCGCTGACCAGATTTACAGTAGATGATGTTTTGGAAAGTCAGATTATTCCACAGTCAAAGGAGGTAGCGGCTAAAATATTAGAAATTACAGAGTCACATGATTTGGTTCGTGCACAAGTGGATCGGGAAATGGCCGATTCTATGGGTATGTTGAGACAAATCACTATCGCGTTGACTTTAGTTCTCGTGATCATAGGATTAGTAAGCTCAACATTTATGGTGAGAAGTATTACTGAGCCTATTAATCAGGTGAGAAAAATCATCAATCAATTGCGAAAAGGAGAAATCAATACCCAATTGAAAGTTTCAGACAGTAATGATGAACTTGGTGAAATGGGAAAAGCAGTTGATGGCTTAATTGCCGGATTAAAAGAGACCACTTCATTTGCTCAAAGTATCGGTAGTGGAAAATACGATCAGGAATATACTCCACTGAGTGAGGGTGATGTTTTGGGAAATGCCCTTCTTGAAATGAGGGCCAACCTGGCCCAGGTGGCAGATGAAGATAAAAAGAGAAATTGGGTTACGGAAGGATTGGCAGAATTCTCTGAACTGCTTAGGAACAATAGCAATGACCTGGAAACCCTCACGGATCAGGTTGTTAGATCCCTCGTGAAATACCTTGGAGCCAATCAGGGAAGTATTTATATTGTCCAGGGCAATAAAGATGATGATTATATGGTGTTGTCCGCCTGTTATGCCTGGAATAAAAAAAGGTATCAGGAAGATAAAATATACCGGGGAGACGGTCTTGCCGGACAGGTCTGGCAGGAAGGATTGTCTGTATTTATGACCGATATCCCGAATGATTATATCAGAATAACTTCCGGGCTGGGTGAAGCAAACCCTTCAAGTATATTGATTGTCCCATTAAAAGTCAATGATTTGATTTATGGTGTCGTTGAAATTGCTTCTTTTTATACTATTGAAAAATACCAACGTGGTTTTGTTGAAAAATTAGCTGAAAGTATTGCAGCTACTATTTCTAATGTTAAAATGAATGCCCAGACGCAGATTTTATTGCGTGAGTCACAGGAAATGACCGAACAAATGCGTTCACAGGAGGAAGAAGTGCGCCAAAATATGGAGGAGTTGCAGGCTACTCAGGAAGAAATGGAGCGTAATCAACGTGAAATTAAACCTACGATTGAGGCGATAAACCATGCTGTAATGTGGGTGGAGCTAGACCCGGAAGGGAATTTCACACAAGCAAATGACTTGTTTCTATCCTGTGTGGATTACGAGCGCAACCAAATCTTAGGGGAACCTTACCGAATGTTTATCCCAAAGGAAATGAAGGTTTCAGACGAGTTTAAGAAATTCTGGCGCGATATCACTGCAGGAAATCCCGTTGTGGGTGAGTTTTTACTGATATCCAGGCAAGGTGATGAGGTGAACCTGAAAGGGAGTTTTATTCCTGTTTATAACACGGAAAGGGAGCTTGGGAAAGTATTATTCTTCGCTATTGATGTTACAGAATATATAAAAGAAAAAGGGGCAGTGGGAGTGTGAAATTTTTCGATGTTTATGACGACACTTTAGTGCCATGAACCTCGAAAAGGCAATAACACCATTGTTTCGTTTTGTTGACGTTTCTATATTTAACCCGGCTGTTTTAAAATGATCTTAATTAAGACTTAAGTCATTTTTTATTATTTCAATTTTACGCAATAGTTCCTCTTCCTGAATAGCGTATTCATGTGGATTAAATTTCCCGGCCTTTTTTACCCCAAAGTAGAATTTTATTTTTGGTTCTGTTCCTGAAGGTCGTGCTGACACCTTGGCTCCGTCTTTGGTGAAGAACTGTAACACATTGGAACGGGGGAATTCAATGTCTTCAGATTTTCCGGTGGACATATCGGTTGCTTTTCCTGCCTGGTAATCGACTACTTTAATAACAGGAGATCCCCCCAGGGTTTTTGGAGGGCTGTTGCGGAATTCCTGCATCATTTTGTCAATTTCCTCAGCGCCTTCTTTCCCGGTTTTGGTGATGGAGGAAAGGGTCTCCAGGTAAAACCCGAATTGAGCATAGATGTCCATCAGTAATTCAAAGAGTGTTTTACCCTTTTCACGGGCATAGGCAGCCATTTCAGCAATCATTGCACAAGAAGCAACGGCATCCTTGTCGCGTACAAAGTCACCAATCAGATAACCGTAACTTTCTTCTCCTCCACCGATAAACACCTTTTCGCCTTCCAATTCCCTGATCATTGTAGCTATGTATTTAAAGCCCGTAAGTGTGTCAAAACAATCAACCTTGAAATGGGCAGCAATGTCAGCGATTAGTTCAGAGGTAACTATGGTTTTTACAACATATTCATTTCCTTTAATTTTACACAGATCCTCCCATTTTTTTAAGAGATAGTAAATGAGCAGGCTTCCAGTTTGGTTTCCATTGAGTAACTGAAATTCATTTTGATCATTTCTTACAGCAATGCCCACCCGGTCTGCATCCGGATCAGTAGCCATGACCAGGTCTGCATCGATGTCCTTCGCTTTTTTCAGGGCAAGGGTCAGCGCCTCACTTTCTTCCGGATTCGGATAAACAACGGTTGGGAAGTTACCATCCGGAGTGGCTTGCTCTTCCACTTCATATACCTGTGAAAAGCCCATTTGTTTCAGGACTTCCGGGACGAGTGTAGTCCCTGTACCATGGATCGATGAAAATATGATTTTCACATCATGTGCACGATTTATAGCTTCCGGGGATAGTGAAAGTCCTTTTATGGCTTCGATATACAAGGTGTCTATTTCCTTTCCGATGGCCTTTATTTTGCCGGCATCCATATTGAAATTGATGGTATTGAGGTCGGTGATGGCATTTACTTCACCGATGACATTGAGATCGTGCGGAGGAGTGAGCTGAGCGCCATCAGCTCCATAGGCCTTGTACCCGTTATATTCTTTCGGGTTATGGGAGGCCGTAATGACAACCCCACTTTTGCAGCCGAAATGCCGGACGGCAAAAGAGAGCTCGGGGGTAGGGCGGAGCTCTTCAAAAAGATAAACAACTATTCCGTTGGCTGAAAATACATTAGCGGTAAGTTGAGCAAATTCCCTGCTGTTGTTACGGCTGTCATACGCAACCGCTACGCTGATCACTTCACCGGGATACTGCTTATTCAGGTAATTGGCTAAGCCTTGTGTTGCTTTGCCAATGGTGTATTTGTTCATTCGGTTGGAACCCATACCCATTATGCCCCGAAGTCCTCCGGTTCCAAACTCGAGATCTTTGTAGAAGGCATCCGTAAGAGCAGTAGGATCTTCTTTAGAAAGCATTTCCCTTATTTCCTGTTTGGCATCCTCATCGATTGCTGCGGCTAACCACTGTTCGGCTTTTTCCCGGATTTCTGACATGATCATCTGTTTATAGGGTAAAAAAATAAGCTGTATTTACCTTTACTGTTTTGGCACTTCAAATAAAGGTTTTAAATCCTAATTGACAAAGAAATCAGGTGCTTTTCCATTAAAATTAATTCGCTTTTCAGGTATGTGTTAATGATATTTAATATACACATTTAGTAAAATAAAGTCAATTAAAAATAATAAATAGAATATAACTACAGCGGGTGTAATTGTTAAATAATAACTATTAAATATAATTTTAGCGCCATATAAGTTTTGATAAATAATTGTACTTGCCGGTGCTTAGGCGTGGTCGCAATGATATTGTAATATTCATATGTTTAATGTAGATATAAATATTGGAATAAAACATTGTAAGGATTCAGCGCGCATAGACCGGTAGAAATATTGCAAAGGCAAACTGTATATTAAGGCATTGTGATAGAAATAACTGCCAACATTTGTAAGTATTATTGATTAGCTACGGTAAGTATAATTGACTAAATTACAATTAAAACTTGTTTATACCTATATATATTACTAAATTATAAAACCTAAAGAAACTTAGACATTGTGTTTAAGCAATATGTTGATGTTTTAAAAAAATACTATTATGTTAAAGAACTTAAAAATCAGAGCAAGGCTTTTGCTGTGTTTTGGTGCGTTGGCGATTTTAACTGCTTTCTTGGCAGTGATCAGTATTTACTATGTTAACCTGATTGGAAATGTGGGTACTGATGTGGGAAAAAGACTTACTCCATTGGCAGATCTCTCAATGGAGATCCAGTTGGCAGCAACGGAAGCCCATTTGTTGTTTGAAGAAATAATGGGTGGGGACGAAACGGAGGAAGTCGGGGATGTTTATAACCTGTTGGATGAAGGGATTTTGTTTGCAGAAACAATGTTGACCGGTGGTAAGATTGGGGATGAGGAATTTTTCCCAGCAGAAGACCAGGCAATTAGAGATAATGTAGAGCAGATTAAGATCAGCCTGATTAATTTTAAGCGTGCCGCAATTAAGCGGTACGATCTTTATGTGTCCGGAGGATTGGCAGCCGCTGGAAGTGAGGTTGAAGGCCAGTTTGATGCGGAATTTGAAAGATTTATTTCCCTGGCAGGTGAAACAGAAGTAATGGTAAAAGAAATTATTGATGAGGGTATGGATAATTTGGTGGAGGAGAAATCGGACTCGGTTTATATTGTGAGCATAGCAGGTGTGTTAAGTATTACACTGGCACTGATCCTTTCACTAATCGTATCTGCAAGTGTGGCTAATCCGATTAAATACCTGGAGCAAAAAATTGACCAATTGGCTGATGGTGACCTGACTATGGAATTTGAGAAGGTGTCTTCAAAAGATGAGGTTGGGAATATGACGCGTAGTGTAATTAAGATGACCGATAAGCTTAGGGAAGTGATTAGTTCTGTCATGACGGCTGCAGACCAGATTTCAATAGCAAGTACAGAAATGAACCAGTCGTCACAGCAAATGTCAGAAGGCTCAACGGAACAGGCCAGCAGTGCTGAAGAAGTATCTTCATCCATTGAAGAGATGGCCGCAAATATTCAGCAAAATACGGATAATGCACGGGAAACAGCACGTATCGCCAGTATGTCAGCCGAGGAAATCACTAAAGGAAGTGTGGCGGTAGAAGATACGGTGACCACCATGCGTACAATTGCGGAAAAGATATCGATTATAGGAGAGATTTCCAGGCAGACCAATCTGTTGGCTTTGAATGCTGCCGTGGAGGCTGCCCGGGCCGGAGAACATGGCAAGGGTTTCGCCGTAGTGGCTGCAGAAGTAAGGAAACTGGCAGAAAGGAGCCAACTGGCGGCTACGGAAATCGATGGTGTTTCAAAAAACAGTGTGGAGATTGCCCGAAAGTCAGGGGAAATGTTGAATGCAACTGTCCCTAATATTCAACGTACGGCAGATCTGGTTCAGGAAATAACCGCAGCCAGTAATGAAATGAACAGTGGAGCTGACCAGATCAATTCGGCTGTGCAACAACTCAATCAGATCGTTCAGCAAAATGCAGCAAATGCCGAGGAACTTGCAGCCACCAGTGAAGAACTGAATTCGCATTCGTTGGCAATGAAAGACACCATCAGTTATTTCAGAATAAATGTGGCACAGGAGATTGCAGGAAGAAAAGCTGTCAAAAAAGTTCCTACGCCTATGCGGATGGAGGAAAGAACAAATGCTGGAAATATTCAACCACGGATCAGAAATGGATTGGATATTGTTCTTGATGCTGAAGACCATCGGGATCAGGAATATGAAAAATTTTAATATGTTTGTGGGGGCGCTCATCGGATTGTGCTTATGCGAAAGATGATGTTTCTCTGTGTGCATTTTGTTCGGGATCAATCCGGTGGTCTCAGGTGCTGAAGCCGCTATAAGGCTACGTGAAGTGTACCCGGAGTCTTATTATTGGGGTGTGTTTAAAGTCATAGGCTTGCCTTTAACCCCGGTTTATGCAATAGAATGCTATTGCATAAACCGGGGTTAATGAAGGTCAGGAGACTCAATGATTTTATTTGTCCATGACTTGCCCTACTTTGTCAAGTTATGTCACTACATTAAAAAAGTGGCATTAAGTTTCCACTGGCTTTAAACTGTGGAAACAGTTGGCACAAAAATAATGGGCTTTAGCCCAACAAAAGGGCATTTCACTTTCGGCTAAAACCGGTTTAATGTGTGTCAAAGATTTTCCAAGGCTAAAGCCTGAGGAAATAGAACCCCATTTATATAGAACCCCATTTATAAAGGCAAATAGTAGGGCTAGAACTCAGGAAAAAGCTACTCATTCACTTTTTATATTCGCACACGGGGCATATAGATACTACTTTCTCAAATCTTGATCAAACATTAATAAGCCAGTTCAAATCGCAGCATTCCTACCAGGGCGTTATCCAATAGGGCATTGGCTCCGGGGTTTACTATATATTGAAATTCAGGCATCAATGCAAAATGATCACCAAACTGAAATTTATAGATCAGCTCAATGGCTGTTTCGCTGGTGTAATTTTCTCCGGGCAGGGCAATTTTATTCATTTCCGGGCTGATATTGGCTTTGGCTATACCCAGACCAATCACATCATCAGGCCTTGATGTAAACGGAGCCATATAATTAAGACCAAAACCCAGGTAAAAATTGTTAAAATTCAACTGTTTGGGAGCTCCTGACACCTGGAGAAACAATCCTAAACCCTGATCGGGGTTGTCGTTTTTCGGCATCACCATTTGGTCAGCCATGACATACCAGTTATGATTAAACCGAACATCTGCGCCATCAACAATGTTGGAAAACAATCCATTATGAAACATTCCACCTAAGCGGTATATCCCCGGATGGGATTCACTCGAATTGGAAAACTGTACTTCAGATACCAACAATACACCTTCTTCATAATTTACCGTCCACTGCATGCTGTGTTTGTTGGTCTCATAATCACCGGGATCTCCATCGTAAATAGCGCCAAGCCATTTGATGTTGTCAGATATTTCATAACGGGCCACCACACCCAATGTGATCACGGGAAAGATGGATACAGGAACTGTGCCACTCCCTACCGGTGTGATTCCAAACGAACTATTCGCGAAAGTAAGTCCATAGTCGGTAACAGTGAATTCCCCATTCAGGTCGTGCATGCCTGCCGAAAGTGAAAACTTATTAAAATAATGGGTGTATAATAATTCATACATTACTGTTCCGGGTCCGGCCTCAATATTGGAAAATGTCTGATAATCACCAACGAGGTCAGCAGTCGGTTCGCCTCCATGGGTGTTCATTCCATGAATGATAAACTCACCATTTTTCCATAAATTGGCTTTTTCGGTATCCAATCCTAAAGATACGTTGAGCATACCCATAAATTTGGTGCCTTTTTGTATGCCACCCTGAAGGTTACTGGCGATATCGCCGAGGTATGAAGCCTCAAAAGTCCATGGCGATGAGGATTCCTCATCATTTTCTTCTTCCTGGGCAAAACATGTAAACGTAAAAGTGAGCAGAATGAGACTCAAGGGTAAAAACTTCATATTTGACTAATTAGGTTAATAACAGCGAAAATAAAAAATGAAAATATTTTATTGAATTTAATGTTATTAATTACATGTAAAGCAAATACGCTCTTTGTACGTGATTAATTTTTTATCAAATTCAATAAAACATTTCATTATTAGGCAGGAGATTGATTGGATGTCATTCTGAGTTCCAAAGGTAAGATGTTTATTGGGTTGTTTTAGTGCAATATTAAGTCAAAAAATTACCAGTGTAGTATTTTGCGCTTTTGTGAATATTTGTGCTGACGAAAGTATATGAAAAGGATTTCTCCAAGCTTATTCTTATTGTTAGATCCTCCTTCAAAGCTTCACATATATATTGATTTTGAACCAATGATAAAAATAAGCTGGTGACATGATCTTCATCAATCATTAATTGAAAAAAATAAGTTAAATTAATATCGGTAGTTAAAGAAAAATTGTAAAAAGTATGGTTTTTGAATTTAATCTATCCAACTATTTCATTGGGCCAGACATAAAGACACAAAAGGCCGGGGAGGCAGTTTGTCATTTTATGGAAGAGTTATGGTTGTTTGTGGGAGTCAGGAAGAAGAGTATAAACAGAGAATTAAGTAGTGTAATTACTGATGCCAGAAAAACCCGGACTCAGTTGGGGGCAGGTTGGTTCCCCGACAAAAATATCCTTGCTAAGTTAAAGTACGTGAAACAAAACTACAGCGACTTCGCAGGGAACATCTGTGAAGATGGACAATTTGATGGGTTAATGGTAGAAGCTGCAAGAGGTTTCTAGGAGTTGGGTTTGTGGTTCAGTACCGGGGCCCGTGAGAAATCACGGGCCTTTTTTTTTTGATGAAAAGGTGTTGGGCCTCATGATGGGATTATTTATCAGCTTTTACGGGTTGACTATGATAAGCGGGAAGTGATCAGTTATTGGTTATTCGGAAGGTGAATTGTATTATTTTATAAAGTAATGAGTTTATGATGGTATTTGGCTCTGTAATAAGTTCAAACATATAATTAAGTGAAATATATTTAATTTTTAGTATTTGGTATTTATTAATAAATTATCTAATCACCTATGACTTTCATCATATTGTATTATTTTATCTATCATTTTGTGAAATGCGTTATGTCACCGGGTTTTTAGATGGCTAAACATACCTTTGCTAGCGAACCAATAATACAAACAAATAAATATTATTAATTATGAAAACCTTAGGAACCTTATTCGCAGTGATTGCGCTTTTTTTAGTCTTTTCTACAGGATGTAAAGAAGATGTCGAGCAAATTATGTACTATGATATCAGTGGTACTGTGACCTACCCGGATGGAAATGCAACGGGAGCCGTAGTATATCTGGCAAAAAATGCCACAGCAGCTACAACAGCTTATGATTTGATGACTGTTGCTGATGCATCAGGGGCTTATGCTTTTGAAAACCTGGAAGTGGGTAGCTATTTTCTGTTTGCCGAATACAATACGAGTAATACAAACAGTGTTGGCCGCTACAGTGGTGCTGTTTTTACTTCAGGGGAGGGCTATTTATTAGAGGTAAAGGATGCCGATGTTGCACAGGCATTGGCGTTGGAATCTGCCGGAACTGCCGGAGTGGCCGTAAATAACACAGCAGGTGGTACATGGTCATTGGATGCTGCTCATTCTGAAGTGTTTTTCGAATTCCCTTATGACGAATCCAATGCCACGTTTGCAGGTCGTTTCGATGCTTTTACCTTGGAAATAGACTTCGATGATGCCAACCTGGCTGCTAGCTCCATTAAAGCAACTGTTGACCTCGGTTCTGTGGCCACCGGAGCAGGTGGACGTGACGGAAATACCGGTTGTGTTTCCCGTACTTTTGGTGTAACCCGATCAGTAGATACCAACGGTGATGGCGTAGTGGACAACAATGACGACATTGATGCAGGTACTGATGTAGCATCCTTTGAAAGTACTGGTTTTGATTATTATGGAGACGGGTACGTAGCAGATGGTAACCTGACCTTTAAAGGAGCAACCAAAGCTGTAAAAGTGTATTTTAAATTTATACAAGGCTTTGAAGGTACAAACCGTTCTGGTGTAGCTACGCAATTCTCAAGTTTAGAGGCTACATTTGATATGGCTGCCAAAGCAGATTTTGGGATAGACTCTGGCCACGTAGGCGATGCTGATGTAACGATATACGCATCTTATCAAGTAACTAAACCGCTATAATATCTTAATGACTTTTGCCAGCCGGATGTTTTCTTCCGGCTGGTTTTTCTTCTTATCTTTATTGGATTAATGAAAACAAACACCATGAACAAATTAACTGTACAATCCCGGATAATTAGATGTTGTGACATTAGTTGGTTGAGTTTTAA
>Ga0224506_10000775_pt1 | contig 25034 bp, 22 predicted proteins | sample SF_Jan12_sed_USG_2_FD_169108 | JGI IMG/M metagenome (GOLD analysis project Ga0224506, IMG submission 169108) | Sediment microbial communities from San Francisco Bay, California, United States - SF_Jan12_sed_USGS_8_1 | ecosystem: Environmental > Aquatic > Marine > Sediment | place: USA... | reverse complement strand
CTATTTCCTCAGGTAGTGAGGATGGTATTATTATAAAATTTGGTCTGTATTTGTTCGCCTTTACTGCTTTGTATTCAGTAATTTCAATATTTAAAAAACACAGAGATATTACACTTTTTGTTGTGTATGTTGTTAACTCATTGTTTTACGCATTCTTCTTGTTTCTAGTATTGGCGGATTCATCAATAATCGAGGCGGCTAAACAAGGCGAGTGGTTGCCACTGGTTGCTAATATAATTTGGTTGTTGTCTTTTTTAGTGTATGGCGCATTATCACTTAACAAGACGTCCCAGTCGACGCTGATTAGAGTGTTGTGAAAAAAATTAAAACACAATACTTACTACCACTATTACTGCTTATCATATCTTGTAGTAGCAACAATAATGAAATAGTCACCGTAACGGCAGAAGTAAATGCGGACTACTTAATAACCGCCCATAACAACCAATTATATTTTACAGTCAGTGAAATAGAGCAATTTAGGACAGCCATCACTCGAAAAGTAATCTGGCATACAAAAACGACTGCATCCTTCTGTAGTCGTCGAATTATTCGCAGGGATGGAGAGGGTTTTTCAGCTGACCCAGGGGTTGTTTAGATATTTCTGGCTGGACACGTAAAATTTTAAATCACTATCCGTAAGCTATCCTGACGATAACGTCATCAAGGGTTAATGTGTGTGGAAGTAAGGGCTAGCCGGAATAAAGCAGTCTGGATTGATACAGTCCCTTGATAAAACTCTGCTCAAGTGATTTGTAGGCCTTCTGGATTTTTTCAATTCGACCCATCAGCTTGGGATAGTGCTCTTTGTGTTTGCCTTTCATATGTTCGACAAATTCATAGGAGTCTATACCCAGTCGTTGCAGAACAGGTGGTTCACCAGATTCTATATAACCGCGTTTGTCTTCCCTGATTTGTCTGCCGACCCAATCGACCAGTTCGATATAGTCCTTTAGGGTAAAGCCGATGCTGTGCTGATGTGTGTCTCTATGTTGTTGTACTAGCGGCATGAGTTTGGGCGGTGGGGTTGTTAGGGTATCTTTCGCTAGATTTGTTTTGTTCCACTGACGAATACGTTGCTGGATAGAGGTGTAGTCACTTTCTTCCGGTGTTTGTGCCATATTCGCACGTATGGGATTGAGGTCTACATAACTCATACAGGTGAGTACGGCGGCTTCATCGAGCAGGGCCTGTGACTTGAAACGACCTTCCCAGAAGCGACCGGTGCAGCAGTCTTCCTCGTTCGCACGTCGAGCCAGATGTTCATTCAAACAACGCATGTACCAGGAGATGTCCATCAGGCGTTTGCGCCAGGTCTTTAGTATCTTGTTCACGGCCACCTGTTCGGCCTGTGTGGTGCATTCACCTCGCTGATAACGCTCGACAAGCACGGGTAGTTTAAACAGCATCTTCCATTGTCGTATCAATGTCTCTTTATCCCAACCCTTGGCCTTATCCGTATCCACCCGCAAGACCAGATGATAGTGATTCGACATCACCGCATAGGCACAGATATCGATGGCAAAAACTTTGTCCAGTTCACGCAGACGCTCTGTGACCCACTCCTTACGGTGTTCATAACTCTGCCCACTAAAATGGTCTTCGCCACACAGAAAGGCGCGTCGTACACAACGAGAAATACAGTGATAGTAGGATGTGTCCTGAAGAGATATGAGCCTTTCCCTGGCGGTGGTCATGGTGTTTTCCTCCCTGAAAACAAAACCAGTCACCTTGTCAGGATAGAAGATATTGTTAGAGTGTCAAATAGAACCATTCAAGCTTTGGCTGTCCTGAAACTCTGTTGTTAGAGTGTCAAATAGAACTATTCAAGCTTTGGCTGTCCTGAAACTCTGAAACTCCTGTTACTATCACATGATACATACCTAACAACGCACACGATTTATGCATAAACAAATAATACACAATCTTCCTCAAAACAATCTGATTTCAGATTACAAAGTCCGTTCTCTATATACCTCACACCCAATACATTTAAAATTTACATCCATGTTACATAGATAGGCAATTTTCAACCTATTTATTGATCTATATCTATTTATAGATTCATCTTAATGATGACTCCTATGCTAATATTCCATGCATCATTGGCAACACATTATCTGGCCATCTATTTCTATTTAGCGTCGTATTTGGTCGTATCATTTATTCAGGAATTCAATATTTTCACACAAGCCGCATCCTTTTCCCGAGTATCTCGCAGGGTTAAATATCAACTACCCGAAATTATGCTCGCCTGTTTCTTTCTGCTTACCGGCAGTTCTTTTGCTGTTGCAGAACAACCGGCTATCGATATTAGCCGCCAGGTGGTATCTCTAATCCCTGATGCCGTCATTATCAAGGATCCAGAGAACGCCCTCACTCTCGACGATGTTTTATCGCTCGACAGCTCACCTCTTCTATCTTCCAGAGATAATATTGTCAGTTTTGGCTTTAGCGATGCTACCCACTGGATTCATATTAAATTGTATAATCCAGCGGCATACTCGATAACAAAATTACTTGTTTTTGAACCCACCTGGCTGGATGAGCTTGAGGTTCATATTGTCACGAAGAATGGGGCAACACAGTCCTATCATGCCGGTGATACGATGGCTTTTGGCCAGCGTACAGTTGCCAACCACAAGATTAATCTAGAACTGGACATTCCATCCGGGGCAAGTCGACTTTTGATCCGCACACGTACGGTAGATCCCTATCATGTCGGCATCACTCTGACAAACCGTGAGTCATTTTATCGTTCTGAAAATACTGAAACTCTGCATTTAGGCCTACTCTATGGTGCCATAGTTGCGATGATTTTATACAACCTTATCCTGTTCCTATCGACCAGAGAGCGGGTTTATGCTGCCTATATCAGTTACCTGTTTTTCTTTCTGCTGATGCACGCCACCTATAATGGCTATACCTTCCCTCTGTTCTGGCCTAATGCACCCAACTGGGGTAATTGGGCACATTCAATATTTATTTATTTCTTTGTTGCTTCCGGCCTTATATTCGCAATTAATTTTTTAGAACTCAAAAACAAGCAACCGCGTTCCTACAAAATAGCAATATCCTTTTTGTCGATCCTTTTTATATTTGCACTACTGACTCCCATTGGTGGCTATTCTCTGCATGTCAGAAGCTCCATTATCTGGATAATCATATATGCTCCGTTTGTTCTGATTCTAGGCATTGCAGCGTTACGCGCAGGGAATCGTTCTGCTCGATTCTTTCTGACTGCGGCGCTGTTCGGATTTATAGGTTCATTTATTACAGCGCTCGCTGTGGTAGGCCTTATTCCCTATAATTATATTAGCTATCATGCTGTAGACATTGGCATGTTGATTGACGCCATTTTATTATCGTTTGCACTGGCTGACCGACTGAGACTCGCGCGACTACAAACCGAACAGGTAAAGTCCGAGTTATTAACGGCAACACAGGAACACGCATTGCAACTGGATCAGACCGTTACCCAGAGAACACTGGATTTGAGCAATGCCAATGCCAGTAAAGACAGGTTTTTTTCTATCATTGCACATGATCTGCGCGGCCCTATAGGCGGACTGACCTCCCTCTTTAACGAAGTGATAATAAGACCTGAGGACTTTACTGCAGACGATCTGGATATGACACGCGAGTCGATAAGCAATACCAGCCAGCTATTGGAACAACTCCTTAGCTGGGCACGCAGTCAGCGCGGCGAGATGCAGGTGCAACCACAGGTCTTCGATATCACTGAGTTACTTTCAGAAACACAACAGTTATTTGCCAGTCTGGCCCTGAATAAAGGTATACATCTGGATATGTCACTGGATGCGAAACATTATGTCTACGCGGATATCGCTATGACACGCACCATCTTGCGTAACCTGACCAGTAATGCACTGAAATTCACCGAGCAGGCCGGTAGTGTCAGGGCAACGATAAAACAAGACGATGCACACTATATCGTTAGCATCATGGATGATGGTGTAGGTATTCCGCATGAGGTACAGGAAACGCTATTCCTTCTGGATAGCAGGACACCGACAACAACGGGTACGGCTGGCGAGTCCGGGAGTGGTTTGGGGCTGGTTTTGTGTGCTGAGTTTGTTAGCAGAAATCACGGAACCATTGGTGTTGTCAGCAATCCCGGCGCAGGCTCCCGTTTCTGGTTTACCCTGCCCGTTGCAAAATAACAGTTTAACGTTAACAATTTTTACAACTCTCGGCAATGCACGGATGTCTGCTCTAAGTCACGCCATACTGAACCTGTTTTTTCTCATTCACATCTATTCCCGGTATAATGGTATTTTTCCTCGATAGGTAATCGTCATCATGAGCACAGAAAAAGCCTTACATACGCGTAGCGAATCCAAATGTGAATTATGCGGCGCTACCGAAAACCTGTGTGTGTACGAGATCCCCCCGAACTCCACAGGTAGTGCAGATGACTCGGTACTGCTGTGCCCGACCTGTCTGGATCAGATCGAAGATTCTGCCAAGGTCGATGTAAACCACTGGCGCTGCCTGAACGATAGTATGTGGAGTCAGGTTCCTGCTGTGCAGGTCATGGCCTGGCGTATGCTGACCCGCCTGAGTTCCGAAGGATGGCCACAGGAGTTGCTGGACATGCTTTATCTGGATGATGAGACACTGATCTGGGCAAAGTCGAATGGTGATGGCGCCGATGAGGATGAGGTAAAGCATAAGGATAACAATGGCGCGATACTTGAAGCCGGTGATACGGTCACACTGATAAAGGATTTGAATGTAAAGGGAGCCAACTTTACCGCTAAACGCGGTACCGCTATACGCGGCATTTCACTAGTACCCAATAACCCCGCACAGATCGAAGGTCGGGTGAATGGTCAGCAAATTGTGATCCTGACTCAGTTTGTTAAAAAGTCGGGTTAATCCCACTTTATTCGAGTGGTACACATAAACACAGTCAAATCCAGCCGCTCTTCCAGATAAGTGCGCTGGCTTGCTGTGTACATGTTACTGGTTATCCTTTATACCATACGCTGCTGCAATCAGACTATTCATACGGTATTGAACTAGACAAATAGTTCGTCCTTCACACTCAGACGTTTCTTATTTTCCTCCATGCACATGCCTCAGATGGGCTATCGAGTTTCTCTATTGTGCGAGACACCTCACCATCGAGTTTCAAATACTGTGCATATCGTTGTGAAGAATGTTGATTGTTATGTTTAAGACCATGAATGCATTTTATATATTCGAGAAACCCTCGAGAAAACAAGGTGTACACCTGGTATGGCAGTGCTTGAATTGTTTTTTTCATTACGTGTTATTGATACATGAGCATATGTCTGGTCACATTGAGTCGGATAAATTATGCTCCACTACTTTATCTATCCAACATCCCTTCCACAACCGCATTCCATCCACCGGCAATATTCGCCAGCTCATATCCTCCTCCCCCCAGGGCCAACAATCGACCATGACCTAGCTCTACAGCCAATAGAGTAAGCCTGTGTGCTACATATCTGTGGAATGATACGCTAAGTTTTAAATCTGTGATCGGATCACCCTCCAAGCTATCGGTACCGCTTTGAAGAATGATAAATTCTGGCTCCGCTAGACGAATAAACTTCTCGGCCGGCTCACACATTGCAAGCGCGATGCGATCATCAGCACCAGGGGGCAAAGGAATATTCAGTTTACTGCCGATGGCTTTCGCCTTACCTGTTTCGTCTTTACCACCCATGCCAGGGTAGAGAAAATGTCCGTCTTCATGCAGATCAACGATACAAATAGTTTCATCCTCTTCATAGGCATAAAAGACTCCGTCGCCATGATGTGCATCGATATCGACATAGGCGATGCGAGTCAGGCCGTAGTTCTTTTTCAATGCCTGGATTGCGATGGCACAATCGTTGAAAACACAAAATCCAGCGGCGCTATCACGTCGCGCATGATGCAGTCCGGCTATAGGTACAAAGGCACTACTACAGCTTCCGCTCATGATTCCGTCTACAGCTTTCAATACTGTACCGACAACGGTTAGTGCTGCCTGATAGATACCTTTCCTGGCAGGGGTGTCCCCAAGATCCAGAAAACCTATACCTGTCGCGGATTGTTTCGCTACCTGGCCGATATACTCTTTACTATGAAACAGGGTGAGCTGCTCAATACTGGCCTGTGTGGGTGTCGCTATATTGACCTGCTGTTCCAGCCGCCTGTTTTTGAACTCCAGATAAAAGGCAGCATATCGATGAGGACCAAATGGATGCTTCGACCCGAAGTGATACTCCGATAATTCATCTCCCAGGTAGACACAAGGCTTTTCCATACCGTCTCTCTGTCCGTATATAAATGGTTCGCTGTTCTACAAGTATAGAACTTTGGGTGCCGCAGTTTTTTTCTCCTCTGTATGGACGCGGTTCTTATTTCAACTAGTTTTAGACTATAAAAATGGAATTTTTCAGAGGATGTTTGCCATGCCCGATAATATCGAAGTTGTTCACAGGGATCAGCAGGTCAGTCTGGCCGTCGAATGCAGGGCCTCGATATTTGGCATTCCCAAGGCAATGGCAAATGCCTTTAACCTGATCACAGTACATATGGAGCAACAAGGCATCAGGCCGGAGGCCCCATCCTACACCCTGTATAAATATGTAGTCTGGGATACAGACACAAAAGGCATTACCGGCTTCGTCAGAATGATAATGCACAAATGGGATATGCAGATAGGCATACCGGTACGCGAACAGATAGCTGGTAACGATAGAGTGATCGCCGCCCATATTCCTGCAGGGCGGTACCTACGCACACTGCATCGCGGACCATACAAGACTCTGGGCAGAACCTATGAGAGGGTACAGAAATATGCCCGGGATCAGGGCTTGTTACTGGCGAATTATATGGTTGAACGCTATCTGAATGATCCGCATGAGGTTTCACAAGCACAGCTGGAGACCGAGGTATTGATCCCACTGGCAGAATAGATACCATATGTGGCTAGGTTTGCAGCATATCTATGAAGGCACCAGCCACTGTATTGTCCAGGTTCATACGGTTACGGGCAATCCACAGGGTACGTTTGATACGCAGGTCACTGACCCGTATATGACGCAGGCTGCCAGCATCCACCTCTGTGGCCACGGCAAACCAGGGCAGAAAACTTACATGCCTTCCGCGTTTTAGGATATCGATAATGGCATCGGTAGAGCCCACCTCCATCACCACGTTTAGCCTGCCGAAGCCCTCTTCGATAAAGACCTGATCCAGGTGCTCGCGTATCGCCGCATTCTTTTCCCGGAGTACGTAACTCAGACCCAACAGCTGGCTTTTCTCTATCTCTGCCTGTGGTGACAACTGGTGGGTGTGACCACAAACCAACACCAGTTCGTCCTGACGCCACTTTTGCACCAGAATATCAGGGTGATCCGGGGCACTCTCCATCACCGCCAGGTCGGCCTGGCCGGTGGCCAGGTGGGGTTCGATGATACGGCCGTAGGCGAGACGGGATTCCACCCGATATTCCGGATAGGCATCTGCAAAACGCACCAGCCATTCGGGCAGAAAGTGCTCGCCGATGGCCATTGTGACCTCCAGACGCAAGGTTTGTTGCCCATGCCTGAGTTCATCCAGCGACTGTTCCAGGACCTTATGTGCATCCAGGGTTTGCACCGCAAATTGATATACGGCCTGGCCTGTCTTTGTTAGATGTAAGCGCCCACTAACCCGTTCCATCAGGTTGTCATCGTAGATCTCGTCCAGGCTACGAAGCCGCTTGGTTACCGCCGGTTGACCGATATTGAGCAGTTTGGCTGCCTCGTTCACGCCACCACGTTCCACTACGGCCTTCAGGGTCAGTAATGTTTTGAGATCTGGCAGGGCACTATATTCCATAGGGGAATATTCTAGACCATTTTTTCACTTACAGAAAGTTCTGTGTATCTGCATAATTGGCGCCTAATTTCAGTTTCAAGCCGAATTAATAGCGAGCTGGGCGTAAAACTGTCCGTTTTTACAGTCTCTGGTAGATATTCTCTCAGGGAATACTAACAGCAGATCTCGCGCCCCTTGCACATTAAGCAGTAATTTCATTTTCAATAGAGGTGTGACATGAGCGATAAGAAAGTCAGCATATTGTCCGTCATCGGTTTTGGTATCGTCAGTGCTGTCCTGTACACACTGCTGTATATCTACAGTGGCGACTTGGAGCAAGCTTCACAACTGGTACAAAAGGGCGAGAAGATCTACTTCCTGGTGCCGATTGCCATAGCCTTCGTCTTTTCATATATCCACGGAACCTTCACTGACCGATTCTGGGCAGCGCTGGGTCTGACAGCCAAGAAGTAGGGATTTATCAATGGAAGCTTTACAAGCGATTAACTTTATCGATCTAACCTGGGTCAACGTTACCTCTCTTATCGTGGTTGGCTTTATCGCCGGTATGGTAAGTGGCTTCATCGGCTCTGGCGGTGCTTTCGTACTGACCCCTGCGATGATGAGCTTCGGTGCCCCCGGTATCGTCGCGGTTGCCTCTAACATGGCACATAAATTCCCCAAGGCGCTGGTTGCCGCAATCAAGCGTAACAAGTATGGCCAGGTTGATGTAAAACTGGGCATCATCATGGGTATCTTTGCCGAGGCCGGTGTACTGATTGGTAAGAACTTCATGACCGATATCCGCAAGGACTTTGGCGATGTGGGTACCGATCTGTATGTCTCTGCAGTTTTCGTCGTGGTACTGGCCATCGTCGGTGGCTTTGTTATGCGCGATGCTATGCGTGGCAAGAAGACCGACGCTGCTAATAATGGTGTAGAGCAGAAGCACGAAGCCGGCAAGATTGCCAAGTGGGTACAGTCGGTTCATATCCCCGGTACCATGATGTACTTCAAGTCTATGGATGCGAAGGTTTCTGTACTGTTTATTGCGCCTCTGGGTTTTGCTACCGGTCTGCTGGCCGCTTCTATCGCTGTTGGTGGTTTCATCGGCGTACCTGCAATGATCTATATCCTGGGTGTACCCGCAGTAATGGCTACCGCCACCGAGCTGGTTGTTGCCTTCGTTATGGGCATGGGCGGTTCCATGTTGTATGCCTTCGACGGTTTCGTAGATATCCGTCTGGCCATGCTGATTCTGGCGGGTTCATTGTTCGGTGTACAGATCGGTGCCATTGGTACAACCTACGTTAAGGAGTACGTGGTTAAGTATGTAATGGGTAGCATCATGTTGATCGTTCTGGTTAGCCGTCTGATCAAACTGCCGGTTTATCTGGACCAGATGGACTGGATTGCTCCACTGTCTGCGGACCTGACCAGAACTCTGGATGTTGTCAGCTTCACCACTCTGATACTGGCCCTGGTTGTAGGTGCCCTGTCCATCCTGGTGGCCCTGATAAAGGGAATCGCAGAACACAAACAGCAGCATGAAAAGTTTGTTGATGTGGGCGCCAGTGACTAAATGTACTGAGACCACATAGAGCAGCATTATGCCTGTCTCGATATAAGAACACCGGCTATATGCCGGTGTTTTTATTTGCCTTGCAGATTTGTTATGACGGTTACGGCCAGCTCTTGTAGCGTATGTATCAGGCTACTGCCTTTCAAAACCAGATAGTCTGGATCACTGATACGTCCGTGTCGCTTATGATCACCTGAGCTTATCAGCACCGATATTGCATCACGATTCATGCCCGGACTTTGTTTGATTGCGGCAATAACCGAAATGCCGTTTAAGCGTGACAACTGATTGGTACAGATGTAGAAATCAAACCGCTCGTTTAATAAACGATCCAGCCCTTCCATACCATCATGCACAATAGAAAAATCAATCCCTTTTTTGGCGAAGGTCTTTTGTATCATCGCGATGTCGAGATCACTTTGTGCCACGATCAATCCACGAAACTGAAACTGATTACGCTGACTACGTAATTTGGTCAACTCTGATTCTATAAGATTAAAATCAGAAAGTTGATCCTCCAGCAAGGTATAGGCACGTCTGAGCAAGTCAACGTAGGACAACCAGCTTTGCATCTGCTCGCTGGAATAGTCTTCATTATCTTCCTGATATTGGTAAAAGCAATCTTCGAGGTTGTGACAGATAGTGGTAAGAATATCCAGACCGTAAGTGCCGGCAGATCCTTTCATGCTGTGTGTTGCGCGAAACAGCGACTCAAACACTTCCTTGTCGCCACCCTGAATCATCTCCAGAGCAAGGGACTCCATAGCATCAAATTTTTCAGGCAATTCACGCAGATAGTTTTCTCTAATCTGCGCAAGCAGGGCTTCGTATGTGTTTTTGTTTCCCGACATCCGATCTCCTCTGGTAGCAGTTTCTGGCTTTACACAGCGTTTGTTTTCTCAGCATATACCATATGGTAGAGCACAGGAATCAACAACAGGCTAACCAACAGCGAGAAGGCCAGCCCGGAAATAATCGTAATTGCCAGGGGCCGTAACAACTCGGAGCCTTCACTCAGCGCCAGGGCCAGTGGCAGCATGCCGACGATGGTGGTCAGCGTTGTCATCAGAATAGGCCGCAGCCGCAGACGTACCGCTTCCAGTATCGCCTCACTAAGATTGGCATATTCATGTTTCACCAGTTCTACATATTCCAGTAAAACAATCGCATTGTTAACGACAATACCCGCCAGCATGATCAGGCCCAACCACACCGGCATGGAGATCGGCATTTGCAGTAGCTGTAAGGTGAAACCAACGCCTATTACGGCAAACGGGATACTGAACAAAATGATACTGGGATTACGCAGTGACTCGTACTGCACCGCCATTACCACGAACACCAGGAACAGGGCCAATACCAGCAGGCGTTGAAGATCTCCACGTCCCGCCTTTAGCTCCTGCAACATGCCGGCATCATAGATGCTGTAGCCGGAGGGTAACTCTATCTCCTGCTGCACCCGTGCCAGGACCGCTGCGACCTGATCCAGACCGATACCTTCACCCAGTGAGGCAGTCACCTCGACGATACGCATCTGACTCTCGCGCTGTATCTGTGCCGCGGCTACATCCAGCTCCAGTCTGGCCACATCGGCCAGATAGACGGGGCGCCCCTGATACCGCTCGATAATCAATCCCTGCAGGCTGGGGATATCATGCAGCGCATATTGATTAACCTTGGCACGGATGGCGATGCTACGGTCACCCTGCAGGAAGTCGGATATCGCCACCCCGTCCAGTGCCATACGCACCCTTTCACCCACCTGCTGGACAGACATACCGACGCCGGCCGCACGTTCGCGATCCACCAGCAGGGCCAGCTCTTCATTCACCTCCTGTGCTGAGTGCTCAATATTTCGTAATCCCGGCGTAGAGGCGAGTATGGCTACCACCTCGTCGGCCAGTTTTGCCAGGATATCCAAATCAGCCCCTTGCACCCGTATACTGACATCATCGCCGCCGCGACTGGTGCGTATACCGCGTATACCCTGGGTTCGCATCCGAACCTTTACCCCGCTCATCTTCAACCGGGCGATCTGTTTGTTCATACCGCTGATCCACTCCTTGCTGCTAATACCACGCTGTGCCAGTGGTACCAATTGCAGATAGAGGGTACTGCTGTTGCTGCTTAGGGTTTCGGTGCGACCAAAGATACGGCCACCGACCAGGGTGTAGATCCCTTCTACCGACTTGTCTGCACGCAGGGTGGACTCCAGACGCTGAACGATCAGATCCATCTGTTCCAGTGCCATGCCCGGATCGGAGCTGATCGATACCTGTACACGGCCATCGTCCATGGCCGGCAGGAACTCCTGTTTGGCGGTCAGGAAATAAGGCACAGAGAGTGTAAGTAATACCATAAAGCCTGCGATCAGGATGATGGAGCGCCGACGGCTGTGCAGGAACGGTTTCAATACCCTTGCCAACAACAGATAGAGCCGATGTACCATCGCCTCCAGACGCAGGCGCAAGCGTGAGGCGCTGCTGTCGAGAACCTTGGCCCCCATCGCCGGCACCAGGCTGATGGCCACCAGCAGCGAGGCGAGGATCGCGGCTGAGATGGTAAAGATCAGTTCCCTGAACAGCAGGCCGATAAGACCACTGATGAACAGGAAAGGCAATACCGCCGCCAGGTTGGTCGAGGTCGAGGCGACGATGGCGGAATAGATCTCACGTGCCGCATGTTCGCCGGCCTGTTTCGGACTCTCCCCCAGTTGCTGATGGCGGTGGATGTTTTCCAGCATGACGATGGTGTTATCCAGCAGCATCCCCACCCCGAGGGCCAGACCACCCAGGGACATGATGTTCAAGGTCAAGCCACCGGCCTGCATGAACATAAAGGTAATCATGATGGCGATCGGGATGCTGCTGCCTATGATCAGGGTACGTCGAATATTGCCAAGGAACAGGTAGACCACCAGCATGGCCAACAACGCGCCACTGATCGCCGCCATGCTGGCATTGGAGAGCGAGTGACGTACATAGACGGCCTGATCGCTGACCTTGTCGATGGTGATACCTTCGGGCAACAGCCCCTGTTGTTGCAGCCATTGCAGACGACTCTCCACACCGTCGGCCACATCGACGGTATTCGCTGCCGGTTGTTTCTGGATCGATATCTTGACCCCGGTAATGCCGTTATAACGAACCCGCAGGCGGTCATCCTCATGGCCGTCGATGATGCGGGCCACCTCCTCCAACATCACCAGCTTGCCGTCGATACTGCTGATTGGCAGCCTGCGGATCTCATCCACCGTTCGTAGACGACCCTGGGTACGGCCCAGTAGCTCCTGTTGCGGGGTGATCAGCCGCCCCATCGGTACATCCTGATTCGCGGCCTTGATCATATCCACCAGCTGTTCCAGCCCCAGTCCCAGACTGGCAAGGCGGATCAAATCCGGTTCGATGCGGATCTCACGTACCAGTCCACCACCGACCTCCACCGCTGCCACCCCCGGCTGATTCAGAAACCAGCGGGAGAAGGTATAGTCGGCAAAACTGCGCAGCTCCACCGCATTCATCTGGCTCGAACTGATGACGTATTCCTGCACCGGGATCTGGGCCGGGTCACGCTTGTAGATCACCGGAGGATCGACGCTGTCTGGAAGGAAACGCTTGGCACGATCGAGACGGGTCGAGGCATCACGCAGCGCAATGTCGATGTCCTTACCGTAGGGGAAACTGAGATTTACCGAGCTGCGACCTTCAGAGGAGCTGGACTCCACGGAGATGGCATCCTCGGTGATGGCCAACTGTTCCTCCAGCTGGCGGGTAACACGATCCTCCATCACCAGAGCCGGTACCCCCGGGTCCAGCACACGTATACGCACCTCGGGATAGATGATGTGCGGCAGCAGGTCCACCGCCAGACGCTGCAGCGCATAGCCACCCAGCACCACCAGTGCCAGGGTGATCATCACTACCCCGACAGGATGATGGATAGACCAGGCAGCTATCCCGCCGCCATGTTGTTCAGGGCCGGCCATCGGCGGCTACCACTTCGACCTGTTGGCCACTCTTGAGTCCGCTAAAGCCCCTGACCACCACCTGCTCACTGGCGCTTAGCCCCTTGAGGATCTCCACCCGTTCGCCCTGAAAACGACCGGGGGTTACCGCTATCCGTTCAACCCGGTAGTCAGGCTGCAGGCGGAAGACGTAGCTGCCAGCCTGGTCCTGGCGCAAGGCGATCATCGGTATGGATGGATGGCTACCGGATTGCATACCGAGCCGAATGGTTACCAGTTGACCCGGCCGCAGATCATCGAAACCGGGTAATAACTCGATCTCCACCGTGGCCTGATGCGTTTGTTCATCCAGAGCCGGAAAGATACGCGAGATGCGTGCAGGATATTGCTTGCCATTTTGTATCTCACTGCTCACCAGCACCGCACTTTGCCGGCTCAGTCGGTTCAGCTGGTCTGACTCCAGTGCCACCCGGGACTTGAGACGACGAATATCCATAATGCTGAACAGATGACGATAACGCTCAGCCACATCTCCCTCTTCCACCAGACGTTCACTTACCACGCCATTTAACGGTGCGGTGATCTGCATATAGGCCAGGCGCTTGGCCAGCAGGCGTTCCTCGGCAATCGCTACTTTCAGTAAGGTCCGTGATTGGCCGTAGACCTCGGCAGAGACCATGCCCTCCTGTTTCAGTATCTGGTAACGTTTCCACTCTTCCAGCAGCTGCTCTTTACGCGCCTTGAGTTTTAACCACTCGGCCCGTACCAGACCATCATCCTGACGTGCCAGCAACTCACCGGCCGTGACATGGTCTCCTTCAAAGCGCCGAATTTCGATGACTCGGCCCGGCTCCTCGTTCAGTACCTTTACCAGTCGCAGGGGCTTCAATACCGCACGCCGCTCCAGCCACTCTGCACTGGTATTCTGTGTAACTGGTGCGGCCACCACCAACGGAAGCTTCTTACGCTTCTGATTATCAGCAGCCCAAATGGCATCTGTGAAGACCAAAAGCAGCAGAAAGGAAATAAAATGGACAGTGTGTTTCACGACGATGGATTCAGCTAGTAGACAAGGACATAGTTATAAGTCAGCACTCGCTAAACGGCAACCGAATTATTGTTTGCAGAATCGATTCAGATCAGAAGAAACCTATGCTATCACTTCCGATTCATACACCGATGTCAGGGTTTGCATAAATGCAGCGACATCTATGGGTTTGGTTATATAGGCGGAAAAGCCGATATTATCGGCCAACTCGATCTGTTGAGGCATGGCATCGGCGGTTAGGGCTATGACAGGGATGGCCGAGGTCTTTGCATCCTGCTTCAAGCGGCGAGTGGCTTCCAGTCCATCCATCTCCGGCAGATTGATGTCCATCAGGATCAGACCGGGTTGCTGTTCAAATGCGATGCGCAAACCATCTTCAGCATTTTTAACCGCTACCAATTCAGTATCCGGTGCCTGACTCTTGAGAATAGCGCGAACAACTTTAATATTCGCTTCGATATCCTCAATATAGAGAATACTTGCCGGTAGGTGTGCTTGCACAGCTTGCGTCATAAATCGTTACCCTAAATTCATTAAAACTGCCAAATCACATACAAGATACTTCTGCGACATAGGCCGTATGTGCAGCATAAATCAAGCGGGGACTCTTCTGTAGTGATTAATGTGAACACTTCGTTACAGAAAATCCGCCAAAATCTATATTAGCAAATCCCGGTTATGCGGTTGCAGAAAATCCAGCTCCGGCCCCCGTGGCACAATACGGGTAGGATTTATGCTGTCATGGCTCCAGTAATAGTGACGTTTGATATGTTGCATATATACCGTCTCGGCAATACCAGGCCACTGATACAACTCACGTAAATAGTTACCCAAATTCGGATAATCTGCGATGCGGCGCAAATTACATTTGAAATGGCCAAAATAGACCGCATCAAAGCGCACCAGAGTTGGAAACAGGCGCCAGTCTGCCTCGGTTATGCGCTGGCCCAGCAGATAGCGATTTTCAGCCAAACGTTGCTCCAGTTCATCCAGGGTTGCAAACATCGCATCAAAGGCCTGCTCATAGGCTGACTGGGTGATGGCAAAGCCGCAGCGGTAGACGCCATTGTTCACCGTGTCATAGATCGGCGCATTGATCCTGTCGATCTCGGTGCGCATTTCCTCGGGATAGAGATCCAGCTCAGCATTTCCCCATTCATCAAAGGCACTGTTGAGCATACGTATGATCTCGGAAGATTCATTATTGACGATAGTATTCTGCTTTTTGTCCCATAACACCGGTACGGTGATGATGCCGCTGTAGTTCGGATCGGCGATGGCGTAAAGCTGATACATGAAGCTCGACTGATGCAGATGATCGACCGTGGCATCGGCAAAGCCGTCATCAAACTTCCAGCCTTCCGGCCCCATATCCGGATGTACCACCGAGACCGAAATAATATCTTCCAGTCCCTTTAGTGCTCGGTAGATCAGGGTGCGGTGGGCCCAGGGACAGGCATAGGATACATATAGATGATAACGTCCCGGCTCGGCCTCAAAACCACCCTCACCAGAGGGACCGGCCTGACCGTCGACGGTTATCCAGTTGCGAAATACCGAGTCCTTGCGGACAAATTCGCCTGCCTCCTGTTCCGACTCCAGCCAGTCATCCTGCATCTTGCCATTGATCATCAGGCTCATATCCCGAGTACTCCACTAAGTTTCTTACAGTCTACCGTCTCTGCCAGCAATGTGTCGTGCAAATTTTTGCTAAATACGATCAGCCCCGTTGAACCATAGTCGGATAGAATATAGATACAACAGGAAGACAGGCCCATATGCCAAACGAATGCCCCTGTGGCAGCGGCAAGCCATATAGCGACTGCTGCGCCCCTTTTCACCAAAAGAACCGCAATGCCGAGACGGCAGAGGCTCTTATGCGTTCACGCTATAGCGCATATGTGTTGCAACTGGTGGACTATCTACTCTACAGCTGGCATCCGAAGACCCGCCCAGAGGAGGGATTTGACTGGGCACCGCGATGGCAGGGGCTGGAGATCATTCAGACCCGTCTGGGCCAGGCCCGTGACAAGCTCGGGTATGTGGAATTTGTCGCCCGATTCGAACTGAACGGAACCGACAACAGCATGCATGAGCTTAGTCGGTTTCAGCGATTTGAAGGTCGCTGGGTCTATCTGGATGGTGAACAATCCCCCCAGACCAGTACGGTTGCGAGGAATGCCCCTTGTCCCTGCGGCAGCGGAAAAAAGTCCAAACAGTGTTGTAGACGCTAGCTTTTACAGAGTTGTAACAAATAACTTATTGATAATCATCAGATTATAAAATGATTTATAGTTGAGCTTGGCGCCAGATCGATTATAATTCACGTATATACCCTTGAGTCTGTAGTTATGGATATTAGTCAGGTCATTCAACCCACACAGAAAGCCGGTTATAACGAGGCTTCCACAAACGCTGCAGCAGAACGTCCTGTCCAGTCAACGACGGCTGGTACCCGGGATAATGTGGAACTGTCAGACGAAGCGGTATTTCTGAACCAGCTGGACAATGGCAGCATTGAATGGGGACGCAGCTTTACTACCAATCCCCCGGTACCCCACACCCTGAATGAGATCCGTGAATGGGTATCCAGTTACAATGAAGGCCTGCGCTCGCGTGTTGAGGAGATCTTCCAGCAGCGTAATGTTCAGCTGGAACAGGATCTGGAGATCCAGCTGGGTGCCGAGGGTCAGGCACAGGTAGATCCATCACACCCGCAGGCAGAGCTGGCGCAACAAGCCCTGGCTGAACACCCGGAGTTAAACTCCCAACTGGGTGAGCAACAACAACGCCAGCAACTGGCCAATGTACTCGAGATCGGCGGCGCTTTACATACCGCACAGTCCGCCACTGAGCGCCAGGCTGAAGAACAGAATCTGACCCGGCAGCTTAACCACCCACAGGTTCTTCAATTGACCGTCCCCGCTGAAGCCTCCAAGCCTACCAATGAGCCGTCCCAGCAGGCATGATGCCTGTTTGATAAACGCCACGTAACATAAATGGAAGGTCCGGATGTGGGAACCACTTGTAAAGTTTCTAAAACTGCTAAATTCTGAACAGGCTCCTCATCAACTGAGTCTGGGATTGGCATTCGCGATGATAGTCGGTCTTACCCCAACCCTGAGCCTGCATAACCTGCTGGTTTTGTTTCTGCTGTTGACCTTGCGGGCAAACATCTCCACCTTTGTACTCGGCTGGGCACTGTTCTCTCTGCTGGGCCTGTTTCTGGATCCGCTGTTCCACGCTATCGGTCTACAGCTGCTTACCCAGCCTGAATTTGAGTCGATGTGGACCACGATGTATAACAACAGCTTTTGGCGCCTGAGCCAGTTTAATAACACCATCCTGCTGGGAAGTTTGCTGTTCAGCGTACTGGCCTTCCTACCGGTGTTTTTTCTTTTTAATCGCCTTATCCGCCTCTATCGCCTACGCTGGCAGGAACGTATGGGCAGCTTCTATCAGCGCTACATAAAATTGTTCAAGCTTGGACAATTCGTCAGCCGCTTCAGTCGTTAGGGATAAGTAGATGAATCAATGGATACGCTGGAAGGGGATTATCCCCTTTGTTTTGATCACAACAGCAATAGTGCTGTTTTTTCTGCTCGCCGTTGACAGCCTGGCCAAGGGACTCATCGAATCCACCGGTAGCAAGCTGGTGGGTGCGAAGGTCGAGACAAAAAATGTTGATCTCCACCTGTCGCCGTTGGGTATCACGGTGAATGGATTGCAAGTGGCCAACCCGGAACACCCGATGTCCAATGTCGTTGAGATAAAGCGGATACGTTTTGATCTCGCTGGCGACAAACTACTACTGGGAAAGGTCATCATCGAACAGATGGATCTGGATCAGGTTCGTTTCGATACCCCTCGCACGAGCTCCGGCGCGATCAGCAAACCACAAACCCGTTCTGTATCCACAGCAAAAACCGACACGAAGGCAACGACAGGCAGCACTGAAAAAAGTAATAATGAGGAGCAGCAAAAAGGTATGAGTATGCCCAGCCTTGACCTGCCCGATGTAAATGAAATCCTCGCCAGAGAGCCACTGGATACCCAGAGACAGGCCGATGCCATTAGCGCCTCTATCAGCAAAACCGGGCAGGACTGGAAACTATTGCAACAATCCCTGCCCGATCAAACTCGCCAGGATAGTTACCAGAAACGACTCTCTGCGCTGGCGAAAACCCGCCAGGATGACATCCGGCAGGTTGCCGTCGCACTAAAGGAGCTGGACGCAATTCAGCAAGACCTAAAGGCCGATGTTGGCAAGATCAATACGGCACGTAAACAGGTCCAGAGCGGGCTGGCAAAACTGGATATGAACTATAAAGCCCTGCTAAAGGCTCCTGCGGCAGACAAACAGCGATTGCTGAAAAAATATAGCCCTGATGCACAAGGAGTAGGTAATCTGAGCGCTCTGCTGTTTGGCAATCAGGCCGGTGACTATGTACAGCAGGGCCTCTACTGGTATCAAAAACTTGCCCCGATGCTGACCGGCGATGCACAGGACGAAGAGCCCAAGGCAGAGCGTCAAAAAGGCCAGGAGATACGTTTCCGTGAACATCAGCCCAGTCCCGACTTTCTAATCCGGCGCATCCACAGCTCTGTCGTAACCGAAAAGGGCAGCTTTGAAGGCCAGATACTGGATGTTACCCATCAACCCGAGATCATCGGCAAACCGGTCAGCTTTGAGTTTAACGGGCAACAAATGAGTGGCATGGAATCGCTGCGTATCCACGGTAAGCTCGATCATATAGACCGAGAAAAAAGCCTGGATCAGATCGATATGGAAATCAAGGCGTATAAGGTTTCACGCCATAGCCTGTCGAGTGATCCGAACCTGCAGCTGCTCATCACATCGGCCCGCAGCAATACCCGTATGCAAGCGACAAGTCGTAATGGTCAGCTGGATAGCCAGATGAATATCCATATGGACAAGATAGAGTATGACAACCGCGCTGGTAGCGATGAGTTCCAGCAAGTATTGGTGTCGGCATTTAACAGCGTTGAGGACTTTAATATTGATGCCAGTCTCCGTGGCAGCCTGAAAAAGCCGGCACTGACTATCCGGTCGGATCTGGACAGACGTTTGAATAAACAGATATCTGTGGCCTTCGACCGCCGCATCAATGCCTATAAACAGGAACTCAATCGCCAACTGCAACAGCTGACCGATGCACAGATTGCACCGGTAGAAAAGTCTATCGCCTCATTACGTAATGAAGTTGATACCGAGTTGCAGGCTACTGAGGCGAAATATCAGCAGCAGGCTGCCAGTCTCGAACAACAGAAGCGCCAGTATCAGTCGTGGATAGAAACAGAAAAGCGCAAGGCTGAATCTGCGGCCAGAAAGCAGCTGGAAAATAAGGCCAAGTCCCTGTTGAATAACCTGCGGGGTAAATGACCGGCATGCATCTCATCACACCACAAAGCTGTGGACACCGCTCACTGTATCGGCAGAGAGTCGATAAGCTGGTCTATAACCATTTCATGTTAGAATGTCGTACTGACGTCCATATGGAGCGATAACCATGTCCCGTTTGCGCTGGCCTACCTATTTTGCAGTAGTAGGCAGTCTGCTCATCACCAGCGGTTGTATGAGCATGATCTCCAACAGTATGTCCAAAACCCTCTCCAATGCCATTCTCAATCAGGATGATCCGGCGCTGGTTCGTGACGGTGCCCCCGCCTATCTGCTATTGATAGACGGTCTGATCATGGACAGCCCTGACAGCGAAGGGCTACTGGTGGCTGGAGCCAAGCTGAATGGTGCCTATGCCAGTATCTTTGCCGCCGACAAAAAACGCGCAAAACATATGGCAGCCAAGGCCCTGCGCTATGCCCGTAGCGCAATGTGTCAAAGCCAGGCCAGTATCTGTGCCGCAGAAAAAGGCCCCTTCCCCGCCTTCCGTGAGTCCCTGCAGGACACGAGCAAGTCACAGCTACCGGTGCTATTCGCCTATGCCTCCGCCTGGGCCGGACAGATCCAGGCCAACAGCAGTGACTGGCTGGCGATAGCCGATATGCCCAAGGTCGAGGCCCTGCTGGAGCGCATCATAGAACTGGACCCAGGCTTCGAAAACGGTCAGCCACATCTTTATCTGGGAGTGATGCGCAGCCAGATACCACCCTCCCTCGGCGGCAAGCCCGCACAGGGCAAGAAGCATTTTGAAACCGCCATCCAACTGTCGAAGAACCAGGATATGATGGCCAAGGTCCTGTATGCCGAAAACTATGCACGCCTGATGTTTGAGCAAGAGCTGCACGACCGGCTGTTGAAAGAGGTATTAGAGGGTAATCCCAGGGTTCGGGGACTTACTCTTACCAACACTCTGGCCCAACAACGGGCAGAGCAACTTATGATTAGTGGTAAGGACTATTTTTAGAGAACGCCATGTATAAATTAATTATTTCATTCCTGCTGGTACTGTTTATTCAGCCCATTCATGCACAAACCTTCAAGATCGCCACCGCCTCACCGGACGGCACCTTGTGGATGAAGGAGCTGCGCAGCGCCGCAAAAAATATTGAGCAGCAAACCGCGGGGCGGGTGAAGTTCCGCTTCTACCCCGGTGGTGTCATGGGCAGCGATAAAAGCGTGTTGCGCAAGATCAAGATCGGCCAGCTGCACGGCGGACTGATCACAGGTGGCGGTATCGCTACCGTCTATCCTGATGCCAACCTCTATAACCTGCCTTTCATCTTCCGCAGTTACGCAGAGGTAGATTATGTACGTCAGCGTATGGATAAGGTATTGATGAATGGCCTGAAGAAAAAGGGTTATATCAGCTTCGGTTTTAGTGAAGGCGGCTTTGCCTACATGATGGCGAATACCCCGGTGCGGGGGATCAAGGATCTGGATGGTCTTAAGGTCTGGATACCGGAAGGGGACCGCGTCAGTCAAACATCGTTTGAGGCCGCGAACATATCCCCTCTGCCACTGCCGCTGGCCGATGTCCTGACAGGTCTGCAGACCGGCCTTATCGATACCGTTGCCGGTTCTCCGGTCGGAGCCATTGCCCTGCAATGGCATACCCAGGTCAGTTATCTCACCGATGCACCACTGATGTATCTGTATGGCAGCATGATGGTGAAGCGCAAACACTTTGAAAAACTCTCGACCGCGGATCAGGATATCGTCATGTCCGAGATGGGCAAGGCCTTTGCCCTGATCAATAAACAGAATCGTAGCGACGATCAACGTGCTCGTCAGGTACTTCAGCAGCTGGGCATAAAATTTATCCAGCCGATCAAAAACGAGAAGGCACAGTGGAAGGTGATGGCCGATAACGCCACCAAGCAACTGCTAAAAGATGGACATATCAGCACAAATACCCATCAGCAGATGCTGAACATCCTTGCCAGTTACAGGAATGGCAAGTGAGCGAGAATCGTCTGGTACGGGTCCTGCAACGCTTTGAGGATGGGCTGCTGGTCAGCATTCTATTGTCGATGTTGTCGCTCGCCTTTGCACAAATCGTCATGCGCAACCTGTTCAATTCCGGCATGGTCTGGAGTGAGCCACTGATCAAGATACTGGTGCTCTGGACCGCCCTGTTGGGGGCGATGGTCGCAACACGCAATCACAACCACATCAATATTGATGTCCTGAGCCGGTTTCTGCCACCACGCCTGCATACCGCGCAACAACGCCTGATACATGCCATTAGTGGTATCGTCTGTATGCTGCTGGCCTGGGAGAGTCTGCGTTTTGTGGTTCTGGAGTGGGAAGAGGAGAACATCGCCTTCGCCAGCGTACCTGCGTGGATTCCGGAACTGATCCTGCCCATCGGTTTTTTCAGTATGGCCATGCGTTATCTGTTACACAGCCTGCATCCGCATAAGAGACCTGTTACATGATCACAACCCTGATCCTGATCCTGATGGCCTTGTTGGGTGTACCCCTGTTCGTCGTCATCGTCAGTGCCGCCATCGTCGGTTTCTATCAGGCGGAGATCGACCTGGTTGCGGTAATCATCGAGTTCTATCGCCTGGCCGAGATGCCTATCCTGCTGGCGATACCACTGTTCAGTTTTGCCGGCTATCTGCTTAGTGAATCACAGGCACCCAAGCGACTGGTCGCCTTTACCGAGGCCTTTCTCGGCTGGGCTCCGGGTGGACTGGCGATGGTCTCTATCCTCGCCTGCGCACTCTTAACCGCCCTGACCGGAGCGTCAGGCGTGACCATCGTCGCCCTGGGCGCACTGCTCTATCCGGCCATGGCACAGGCCGGCTATAAAGAAAATTTCAACCTTGGCCTGATCACCTCGGCCGGTTCACTGGGACTGTTGTTTGCCCCGGCATTACCACTGATACTCTATGCCATCATTGCCCAGCAACTCAATGTGGGCGGTAAGCCCTTCACACTTGATGATATGTTCCTCGCCGGGATACTGCCGGGCCTGCTGATGATCGTCATGCTGGTGATCTGGTCCTACTGGAAAAACCGCCATCAGGCCCGTACCAGTTTCTCCTGGGACAAGGCCAGGGAGGCCATGTGGCAAGCCAAGTGGGAATTGCCACTGCCGTTTATTATTCTTGGCGGGATCTACAGTGGTTATTTCGCTATCTCCGAAGCCGCCGCGGTTACCGCCCTTTATGTACTACTGATAGAGGTCTTCGTATTAAAGGAGATAACTCTAAAAAGATTGCCAGATATCACCCGCGACTCGATGATCCTGGTCGGCGGTATCCTTATCATTCTCGGCGTCTCGCTGGCCTCGACAAACGTCCTTATCGACGGCGGTATACCCAACAAGATCTTCGCCGTCATCAGTGCCCATGTCACCGACAAGCTGACCTTCCTGACCTTGTTGCTGCTGTTTCTGTTACTGCTGGGCGCAATACTGGATATCTTCTCGGCGCTGGTCCTGATGGTGCCCCTACTACTGCCTATCGCCATCGGTTATGGCATCGATCCGGTACACTTTGGCATCATCTTCCTGGCCACCATGCAGCTGGGCTACTTCACGCCGCCGGTAGGCATGAACCTGTTCATCGCCAGTTACCGCTTTAACAAACCCGTGATGCAGTTATATCAGGCCACCCTGCCGTTCTTCTTCATCTTGCTGCTCTCGGTCTTGATCATAACCTACTGGCCAGCCCTGAGCCTGGGGCTGAGTGGACGTTAATCAAGTTATGACTACTATTACCTCACTAACCGATTTCTTTGCACAATCCGGATTCCAGTTCCGCATCTTCGATATGGGGCGTCGGATAACCGCGATCGCAGCAGATGACTTCCAGGCCATGGAGAATACTCAGCAACCCTATCCCTACCCCTTGCAACGCCAGGCCTGGATCAGCTTGCTGGGCTGGCAGGAAGATGATAGCGAAAAGCACTTTATCTGGTTTTTGCGCCTGCCTCTGGATGAGGCAGGTCATATCGCCTATGCCGCACGTGATGATCTGTTGCGCCGACTGGTAAAGATCGCCGATCAGGGACTCAATGGTGCCGATGAAGCCGCCCTGCAGTCCTCGATGGACGACAATCCATTCGGTTACAAACCTGCAGATGAACGTATGGCAGTCTTTCATGCCAAGGCACGTAAACTGCTGGGGCTACCCGCCAGTCAATACTATGCACCTGCACGAGATTACTTTGCCGGCCATGTAGCACTCGACCAGTGGAACCAGCTGGGCCTGCAGGGGATCGCCGATGTGGCTGCCCGCCTGGAAGAGGATGACAATGCCCGGCATCTGGCCGAGATCATCGATAGTCTGCCCGAAGTTCCGTTTGAGGCCATCTGTCAATGTCTGGAGAATGAAGAACTGGACATGTATCTGAGTCAGGCCATCGCCCGTCGCGCCACCCGCAACATGACCCAGCAGGAGCCCGATGCGGGCCAGATAGCGCTCTGCCTGCGAGCCCTGTCCATGTCCAGCTCCACAGGTATGCGGCGCAACCTGATCGAACAGGTGCTGGCCTCCGACGTCGGTACAGATATCCAGATTCTGGTGGCTATCTCCGGACGGTGCTGGCAGGACCTGGAAGATGAAATTGTACTGCATGACTTTCTGACAGCCCTGGCCCGTAATAGCGGAGGACAGGAGGTATTTAACAAGGTACTGTCAGATCTGTTTACTATCCCGGGGATGCGGGTCAACATTATGACCGCATTGCGCAATCCGCAACGTACCGATCTATTGTCCGATGCCCTCGGTCAATTCTTTACCGCCATACGCCAATAGGGAAACGGATGTATCAGTGTAATGGTAACGAAAACCTAATCGACCTGGAGATACCGTTACCGTACCGGGATGCTCCACTCCCTATCCTGCTGGCCGATGAACTGAACCTGATCCTCAGTTACGTTGTGGCAGACAGTGACGAGGAACCGGATAGCACCGGCCTCGGTCATCTCTACGAAGAAGAGCCTATGCTGGCGGTCAAGTTCCAAAACCCGCTAGCCCACTTCCAGGGGCCGCCTGATGATGGCGGTATCCAGAACCATCCGCTGGCCGCGGCTGGACTGCAGGCCTATGGTATCTATGTGGTGGAAAATTCTCCCTGGGTCGAACAGCTGCGTGTCATGCAAATCCGTAGTGGCCTCTATCGCGCCAGCGACTGGGTACCGTTAAAACACTACCTCTTC
>Ga0224506_10000774_pt1 | contig 25050 bp, 25 predicted proteins | sample SF_Jan12_sed_USG_2_FD_169108 | JGI IMG/M metagenome (GOLD analysis project Ga0224506, IMG submission 169108) | Sediment microbial communities from San Francisco Bay, California, United States - SF_Jan12_sed_USGS_8_1 | ecosystem: Environmental > Aquatic > Marine > Sediment | place: USA... | reverse complement strand
TATTGAGCTTTGTTTTGCTTGCCATTCCCTAGAACAATGGAAGCCGTTGAATGTCTTCGATCATCAATACGTTTTTGGGGCTTGTCAAACCTGTCATGCATCACCCGGTTCCCATGTTGCTGTGGGGATTACAAGTGTGTGTGGTGCATGTCATGGATTTGATGTGTGGTCTAATGCTGTTTACGACTTGCCTTCTGCCGCTGGCCCCGCTCCCCCTTCCCCTCCTGCACCCGCTCCTACAGGCGGTGGTGGTGGACTAGGTATGATTTAGCAGGCATATTTGAGTAGGTGTGAATTGTTGAGAAAATTCCAAGTGCTCAGAAAATTAGGAACACCAGCGTTATTGTTTAGTTACAGCCCTCAATCACAATCCGACTTCCACCTACGATTTGATCTTTGTTTAGAGCAAGTCCTCGCAGTTTCACTTTTCCGGTTTGACAGTTAACACCGGTATCTATTGCTAAAAAAATTAACCTGCTGCACCCGTCGCTCGATTTTTGAATTGCTTAACTCCACTTTTTTATACGCAATAGCTTTTGCTCGATCGGGACCAAAACGAAGATTGTTAACGTCAACCATTTAAAATGGATCGATTGCCTATTCGGTGGCAATAAATGCGTCGATGGTTTTTTGCAGTCTGGGTTCGAAATAAATAATGAAATTAATAAGAAAAAGTTTCTGTGAATTATTAGCTGTGGAATTTGTAAAGAATCTTAAATTTTTAATATTTCATTCTGCCAAATTAATACACTAACCACTAACCACTAACCACTAACCACTAACCACTAACCACTAACCACTATCCACTAACCACTATCCAGCGAGTTATCATATCTGGATAAGTTTAGATTCACTTATTTCATGATTACGACCCTGTATATTTTTCTCAAACAATATTCTCCTATCTTTCTAAACTAGTATCTGGGTCACATAGGCTCTTGGCTCAAATTAAGGTAAAATGAGTGATTCTGTGAGCAGGTGTGTTTGATTAAACCAAGATAGGGCCAAAATGAGCGAATCGCCAATACAACGACGTAATACCCCCACGGTCACTATAGGCGGGGTGAAAATAGGTAGCCTGGAGCCGGTGGTGGTGCAGTCCATGACTAATACCGACACCGCTGATGCAATGGCCACGGCGATCCAAGTGGCTCAATTAGCCAAGGCTGGGTCTGAATTGGTAAGAATTACTGTGAACAGCGATGAAGCAGCTGCAGCGGTTCCTGAGATACGTGAGCGCTTACTTGCGATGGATCTTGATGTGCCGCTGATTGGTGATTTCCATTTTAATGGGCACAAACTACTCGACAAATATCCGGCCTGTGCCGAGGCGTTGGCCAAATATCGCATAAATCCAGGCAACGTCGGCAAAGGCAAAAAACGCGATCAGCAATTCTCGCAAATGATTGAATTCGCGTGCAAATATAATAAACCTGTGCGCATAGGCGTGAACTGGGGCAGTCTCGACCAAGATTTGTTAGCGCGTTTGATGGATGAGAATAGTGAGCGTCCACATCCGCTGGAGCCTACCGCAATTATGCATGAAACATTAATCCGCTCGGCTCTCGATAGTGCTCAGCGTGCCGAGGAATTGGGACTTGGGCATGATCAAATTATTCTTTCCTGTAAAATGAGTAATGTGCAGGATTTGATACGTATTTATCGGGACTTGGCGCCACGTTGCGACTATCCACTGCATTTAGGCCTGACCGAAGCGGGTATGGGATCAAAAGGCATTGTTGCCTCTACCGCAGCACTAGCTGTGTTATTACAGCAAGGCATTGGTGATACCATTCGCATCTCTCTAACCCCCGAGCCCCATGGCGATCGCACTAAGGAAGTCATTGTCGCCCAGGAAATTCTACAAACCATGGGTTTGCGATCATTCACACCGATGGTTGTCGCGTGTCCCGGCTGTGGCCGCACATCGAGCACCTATTTCCAAACCCTGGCCAAAGACATACAGTCGTATTTGCGTGAACAAATGCCTCAATGGGCTAAGACCCACCCCGGTGTGGAAAACATGAATGTGGCGGTTATGGGTTGTGTGGTCAATGGACCGGGTGAGAGCAAACACGCCAATATCGGCATCAGTCTACCCGGCACGGGTGAGAAGCCGGTCGCACCGGTGTATGTGGATGGCGAAAAAACCGTAACCCTTAAGGGTGACAGCATTGCCCAGGACTTCCAGCAAATCATCGATGATTATGTTGAAATCAATTATGCTGTGAAGACACCCGTGAATGTCTAAACCGACATAAACCCAATCACAGCAAAAAGGATTTTGCGGCAAACCGTTTTTTAACCGAAGAATCATCATGAGCAGCAAAACCGAAAAAAAACTTTTACATTACACCGGCAAAGCTATTGCCGAATTTAAAATGATTCAACCCGGCGACCGTGTATTGGTCTGTGTCTCGGGTGGTAAAGATTCCTATACGCTTTTGCGTTTATTGCATATTTTAAAAAAACGCAGTGGCAAAAACTTTGATTTATTCGCACTGACTTTAGACCAAGCGCAGCCGGGTTGGGATGATTCGGGCTTACATGAATGGATGACGCAACAGGGTTTTGCCTATGAAGTCATTCGTCGCGATACCTATTCTGTCGTGATTGACAAAATTGCAGAAGGCAAAACTTATTGTTCTTTATGTTCACGCTTACGCCGTGGTGTTATATATCGCTATGCCAAGCAACACGGTTTTAACAAAATTGCGCTAGGCCATCATCGCGAAGATTTAATTGAGAGTCTGTTGATGTCAGTTTTATATAGCGGCGAAGTGCGTTCCATGCCGCCCAAGTTATTAACCCAAGACAAGCACCATATTGTGATTCGGCCCATGGCTTATTGCCAAGAACGTGACATTATCGCTTATGCCAATGAACAGGGTTACCCGATTATTCCGTGCAATCTTTGTGGCTCACAAAAAAATATGACGCGCAAAAAAGTCAAAGAATTGATTCAAACCTTGGCCATGGATAATGCAAAAATTCCCAGCAATATGCTTAATGCCCTGGGCAATGTAAAAACCACTCAGCTCATGGATCATGATTTACAAGATTTCAAATTCCTCGAAAAAACACTCATACCCTATGAGCCTGGCATGTCCATGGGTAAGTTTGATGATCTAAATAATGACCCGCTTGGCAGTCCGAATCTTGACCCGGTAGTGATAAAAAATGTCGATGAGGGAATAGTTGACTTTTTTACTCAGAAAGCTTGAATAACCGAGTTTCCCTGTCTAATATTGAATTTAAGGGCCTTAAAACCCTTAAAGCCCAAAGTTAACCTGCCGGTAGGCGCCGATTGAAAGGGGGGCGTACTATGAGAAAGTTGTTAATTCTAGTCAGTGGGGTTGTGTTTGCAGGAAGTGTTATCGCTGGTTCAATGGACAGTGAAGGGAATCCACATGGGAAAAGCGGTGGCTGCGAATCAAAAGCAAAAATAGCCGAGTTGAAATCAATTCATGGCGATGACTGGTTGAAAAAAATCCAGAAACACGCGATTATCAAGAAAGCGGATGAGGCTCGATCGACAAAACCAAGCCCGACATCCAAGTCCTGGGAAAACTTTATTTAACTAACACTTTCAGCCCCCGACTCCGGGGGCTGAGTTTATCTGAAGGTGTAAAATGATTGAGATATACGATAAAAAGGGTTTTGATATTATATTTCGATCCAATGCGACCACACTAAAAGGTGCTGATTTACGTGGGGCCAATCTAGTCGATGCGAATCTAGTACAGGTCGATTTAAGTGGTGCGGATTTACGTGAGGCTAATCTTCAAGGTGCTGATTTGCGTTTGGCAAACTTGCAAGGCGCAGACTTGCGCGGTGCTATTCTGCAAGATAGCGATATGACGGCTGCTAATCTCGCTAATACCAAGTTAGATAAACCACATTTTTCGATTCCAGTAGTCAGCGAATAGCGCTATCGCCCTAGTATCTACGCTTAATTACACTAATTCCAGCTCTGTGAGAAAATTGTTACATTCCCGTGATACCCATAGGATAGTGTTTTCCTAGTATTACATTTGCATAAAGACATTGTAGGTCTAATGCGCTATAGGAATTGCATGCCATGAATTCTGATAACGAGGTGAGCGGTGTTAATTAAAGTTAAAAACCCAGCAGATGTAACTGAGAATGATGTAACCGATGCCCAATTGTTTGCACAACGGCGTTCATTTATTCGCGCCAGCGGCCAAATTGCCTTAGGTACAGCACTAGGCACGTTGTTTACACCTTCGATTGTTGATGCGCGTGGTCAGCCACTAAAGGCGAAAAAAAATACACGTTTTAATACCAGTGAAACCTTATCCAGTTATCAAGATGTAACTAGCTATAATAATTTTTACGAATTTGGTACGGCCAAAGAAGATCCTGCGATTAATGCACGCCATTTCAAAGCCCAACCGTGGACAGTTAAAGTCGATGGCGCTGTTAACAAGCCTGGCAATTATGCATTTGAAGATATTATTAACCTAAATCAACTGGAAGAACGCATTTATCGTTTTCGTTGCGTCGAAGCCTGGTCCATGGTGGTGCCTTGGGTTGGTGTGTCCTTGGCAAGTTTTATCAATCAATTTCAACCAAGCTCAAAAGCCAAATACGTTGAATTCACCACGCTTTATGATCCGAAGCGCATGCCTGGGCAAAACCGTGCTGTTCTGAATTGGCCTTATGTTGAGGGATTGCGTATGGATGAAGCCATGCATCCCTTAAGCATGATGGTGGTAGGATTATACGGTGAAGTATTACCGAATCAAAACGGCGCGCCTTTGCGTTTAATGGTGCCGTGGAAATATGGTTTTAAAAATATTAAATCAATTGTGCGCATTCGTTTTAGCGAGCATCAGCCAAAAAATACGTGGCAAATTGCTGGGCCAAAAGAATATGGTTTTTATGCTAATGTGAATCCACAAGTTGATCACCCGCGTTGGAGTCAAAAACGTGAGCGCCGCCTCGGTGAATTTCTAAAGCGTGAGACATTGATGTTTAATGGTTATGCTGATGAAGTTGCTTCACTTTACCAAGGCATGGATTTACGAAAGAATTTTTAATCAAATGCGAAACATTGTTTATTGGAAATTGCTACTTTTTGCACTTAGTTTATTGCCAGCGGTTGCGTTGGTTTGGATGGCTCTACAAAACCAATTGGGCGCTAATCCCGTTGAAAAACTGATCCACGAAACCGGTGAATGGGGTTTGCGCTTTTTGTTGTTAACCTTGGCGATTACGCCTTTACGCAAGAAATTTTCTTGGAATGTATTATTAAAATTCCGTCGCATGTTAGGTTTGTTTGCATTTTTTTATGCATTTACTCATTTCGCAATTTATTTAAGTTTGGAACATTTTTTTGATTGGCAGGAGATACTCAAAGACATCGCCAAACGCCCTTACGTCACCGTAGGATTCGTCGGGATTGTTATTCTAACCGTATTAGCCATAACATCGTTCAATGGTATTCGGCGTCGCTTAGGAAAACGATGGGTGGTTTTGCATCGCAGCGTGTATGTGGCTGCAAGCTGTGCAGTATTTCATTATTTATGGTTGGTTAAAGCAGATATTCTTGAACCAGTTATTTATGCAGTAATATGGCTGGTGTTACTAGCAGTGCGCCGTCAGGCGAAACCAACGCAACAGCAATCTACACTTCAAGCTCGCTCTCAACAAGTATAAGCGAATTTTGTTTGGCATAACGTTGTTTAAGCCATTGCATACTTTGTTGCAAGGACATGGCTCGGTGTACGTAAAAGCCTTGGATGTCGTCGCAATTCATATCTGCTAGCAATTCTTTCGCCGCAGCGGTTTCAATGCCAACTGCAGTTGCTTTAAGTCCTAAATCATGTGCAATATCAATCGCTGCCTGTACCACTGAGCGATGGTCGTCATCGTTTAAAATATTGGTAATTAATAACGGTGATATTTTTATTTCGCTTAAAGGTAAACGCTTGAGCAAGGATAATGAGGAATAACCTGCACCATAATTATCAATGGCAATTTGTATTCCCATGTCGCTAATGCGATTAATCATAGTTTCAATTTGTTGTTTATCGAGTAATAAAATTTCTTCATCGATTTCGAAGCAAAGATTTTGTTCATTTATTTGGGTTTTGCGTATTAAGTGTTTTAAATGTTGATCGAAATGATCGTGTTGTAATAATTGTGCAGACAGATTGATGCTAATGGTGCTGCTTCGGGCGATAAGTTTGTGTTGAAAAAATTCTCCAATTTGAATTAAGGCGTTCTCAAACAATAAGGGCATGAGGCGATGTTGTTCGGCGGCTTTTAAAAAAGCACTCGGTCCGAGTATGCCTTTAACGGGGTGGTGCCAGCGTAGTAATGCTTCAAAACCGGAAAGTTTATTTTCACTTACATTAGTTTTAGGCTGAAAAAAGCTTTGTATTTGTTGGCGATCCAGAGCTTCGTGCAGTGCTTTATTCAAACCTATTTGCTGCACGCTGCGTGGGTCCAGTTCGGGGCAATAATAAGTGGTTGCGAGCTTGTTTTTTCGTCCCCAGTGCAGCGCTAGCTCGGCGCGTTGTAAAAGCAATTTGGCATCACTGCCATGTTCGGGGTAAAGTGAAACACCAATGTCAGCACGTAATTCTAAATTAAAATCGCGTGGATTAATTGGTAATTCTATGCATTGGCGGATGTGTCGTAGTTGCTGTTCGATGTCAGATTGTTGTTGCACATCGGCGAGTAAAAAAGCAAATTCATCGCTCGCGAGTTTGGCAATGCGATTGGGGTGTTTGGTCGCACGCTGTAAGCGTGCACTGATTTCGCGGATAATATCATCACCCAGATCACGTCCCAGGTTGTCATTGATTTCCTTGAAACCTTTTAAATCCAATACCAAACAAGCCAGAAAATTGTGTTGATTATTATTAATAATGTCCTGGGATAGGCGGCTGAATAAACTACGGTTGGGTAAATCAGTTAATAAATCATGTTCGGCAATATGGCGTAAGGCGGTTTGGTTATAAGAAATTTGTTGCTGCAATTGTTTGTTTCGTTGTTGTGCGTCTCTGAGTTGTTGTTGTAGTTGCTGTCCATGGTGTTGGGTTATTCGAATAAGTCGCAGCGGATGATTGAGAAATAAATTGTACAAGGTTAAGGCAATGAAACTACTCACTGCCGCCACCAAACTGGAACGCAATATGAGCGGTCGTGCGCTCATGCTGAGTTTGAAATAGGCCACGGTTTTATTTTTTATTTTTATGGGTGCAACTATATTTAGTTTTGGACTGCGGGGTGCGACACTGCCTGAGTTGATAATGGTGACATTATTGGGAAGTACCAATTGGAAATAATGGTGATTAATAAAGCGTAACTTATCCGAAAGCAAAGCCTGTTGGGATTCCCAGTGCTTGGGTTGAGCTTCGATTTGGTGGTTAATGAGTTGCGCGGCAGTGTTTGCGTTATTATTGAGCAATTGTTGAGTCGAGAAATATTGTACGCCCAGATAGACGAGCGCAGGCACAAAAGCGATAGCGATGCAAACGCCTAATACGGTTATTGAAAGTTGTTTAGTGCTTTGGTTAATATTCCCTAACCGGCCCATATCCCTGCCCCCTCTTGCCGGATAGCATAGACTGGCAGTATTAGATTAAGCCGATCTTATTGTTTTTAAAAAGATAAATTTCGCAGGGTTTGTGGGTATTAGTATGATCAATAAAAATGCCGGAGCATAAGCTCCGGCAAACATTAGCAGAACGGATTGAGGGAGGGAGGAGGGATCCGCTCTGTAATTCCCATATCGTTTACCGTGAAAGAAACTTGAGCGTGTCTAGCGTATATTCATAGGATTGGCTTGATATTCAATAATTCGACCTTATTATATAGGCTCTCATTTGAGGAAATTTTTTCGGAGTTTAAATGAAACGTATCTTTTTGTTTTTAATGACAAATTTGGCCATAATCGTAGTCTTGAGTATTACCTTGAGGCTGTTAGGCTTTGAAGGCATTCTCGATGCCCAAGGGGTGGATCTGAATATCAACCAGCTCGCTTTATTTGCGGCTGTGTTTGGTTTTGGTGGTTCGTTCATATCCTTATTGATTTCCAAGTGGTCAGCAAAACGAATGACCGGCGCGAAGGTCATTGAGCAACCACAAAATGCAACTGAACAATGGTTAGTGGACACGGTACGTCGTCAGGCTAAGACGGCAGGCATTGGTATGCCGGAAGTAGCGATGTATGACTCTCCAGAGTTAAATGCCTTTGCAACAGGTGCGAATCGCAATAAAGCCTTAGTTGCCGTAAGCACGGGTTTGCTAAATAGTATGAGCAAAGACGAAGTCGAGGCCGTACTTGCGCACGAGGTTAGTCATGTTGCCAATGGGGATATGATAACCTTGGCTTTAATCCAAGGTGTTATTAACACCTTTGTGATTTTTCTGTCCCGCGTTATCGGCCATTTTGTCGATCGGGTGATTTTCAAAAATGAGCGTGGCCATGGTCCAGCATTTTGGATTACGGCGATTATTGCAGAACTAGTTTTAGCGGTTTTGGCGAGCATTATTGTCATGTGGTTTAGCCGTAAACGGGAATTTCGTGCTGATGCCGGTGGTGCCAAATTAACGAGTAAGGCGCAAATGGCTTCGGCTCTTGAGGCCTTACGCCGGCACGTTGAGCAACCGCACCAACTTCCCGATCAATTGGTCGCATTTGGCATTAGTGGTAAAAAAGATGGCGGCATGAAACGCTGGTTTATGTCACATCCTCCATTAGAAGAACGCATTCAAGCATTGCGTAATGGTTAAGTTGGAAGTATTTGCTAATAAAAAAGGGGCTGTGAGGCCTCTTTTTTTTCGCTAACATAATTAACTAATCTGTGAAAATTGTGCGATCGTGGTTTGCCTTCACTGTATCCCAAACAAAACACTACTTAGTTCTGAATCACAAATCTAGCGTGCTACAATTTTATGTTTTTATTGCAAGCAGTCGAACAAATAGTGGTTTGATTGTGACTAAATATTTTTTCTTGCAGAAAAATATTTAGGTAGTACTAAGCCTGAGCATACTTGATCAAAATATTTCAATACGACCCACCATGCCCGCTTCGGCATGCCCTGGGATAACACATTTTAAATCATCATAACGACCAGTTTTAATGGGCACTAACCACCATTCGACTGTTCTCCCCGGATAGACCTCCACCTCGCGAATATTGCCCTTGATTTCACTTATAACTGACCCGCGTTCATCTAGTGTTTGAATTTTTCGAGTAAAGACGGCTTGAGAAAGTTTGTCAGAAGAGAAATAATGTTTGTTATTGCTTGGATTGCTTAATACCAGTTTAATTAATTTTCCAGTTTCTATTGTAATTAAGTTAGGCGAAAAAATCAGTTGGTCGTTTTTATTGCTTAATTCAACCCTAACAGTTTTAATTTCTTGTGCGCTCAAATCGCCTTTAGCGAGCGATGTTGATGAAATCAGTGTAAGTGTTAATAAGCTAAGGCAGAATAATGTTGATTGAAATAAAGCGTGTTTCATACTAAATCCTTTTCACAATTTACACATACCAACGCAATACTGCCGCGCTTAGCAACGGTATCAAGCCTAGAAGGGATAGTGCTTGCCAAGTCATAGGCGCGTTCAGTAATATTTCGGTTTGTGTTTTGAATAATAAGAAGCTGTAACCCATTATGCTGATAAGTAAACAGCTTATTTTAAGAATGAGCGCTAGTTTTGCGAAGGACTCTAGGTCCGGGACATGCCCATACAGTTGATAACTGGTAATACCAAATCCAATGCCAGTGAATAGTTGCACTAGCCACATGAGCAAAGTAAAAGTCAAAATTTTTCGTATGTTGAAAATTAAGCGCCGCTGGATCAAATATAGAATCACAAGCGGGCAAGCCGATACACTAACCGCACCCACATTGTGTAGCATTTGCAGCAAGGCAAAGAGCAAATTCTCCATTGGTTGAATTTACTCTTCTACGTTAACAAAAATAGCATGTTCCGGTCCTGTGGGTACATGCCCTTTATCGACAACTTTGATGATGATGGCGTGTTTGCCGGGGCTGATCGTTGGAAGAGTATAGGCGCCCTGCAGAGCGCGCTGTGACGGGCCTTTTTCTCCATCAACCCAAATGTGCATATGATTTCCACGAGAGCCCAGGTTTGCTTGGTACTTCACAACGTTTTCTCGTGAGGAATAAAGTGTGTCACCATCTTTGGGTGATTCGATTTTCACTGTGCCGCTGTTGGCATATGCGTTTGAGTTAATTATTGTTAATAATATGCTAGTGGTGATAAGCGTAAATAGTTTTGTATACCTGATATGCATGTGTTTCTCCGCTTGTTAATGAAATGCATATCCAATCAACCAGTGGGAAGTGGTAAATATTCCCAAGGTTGTGAAATATTAGTTACTAAATCGAGCCGACGTGAAACGAAAGCCTAGCAAGTCTCATGAGTGGGCGTGATTGAATAGGTTTGAGTGGCTTGGGATAAATGTAAACACTAACGGAGAGATTTAAATAAAAAAATTGCCTAGGCCTGCGCAGAAAAGTCGTAGCGTAAATCTGCCTCGGGGGCTTGTAGATAATTACCTTGGATATAATTTACGCCTTCCTGCCAAAGTAGGGCAAGACTGTCTGCATCTTGAACGAATTCAGCAATGATGTTTTTGTTTAGACCGCGTGCAGCTTCGGTGATTTTTTGTAATTGTTTTTGGTGTTGGCGATTGCGTGAAAGATCACGGATATACAAACCATCAATTTTAAGATATGTGATGTCGAGTGTGGCGAGCTGTTCGAAGATTCTTTCGTCGTCGTTAATGTCTTCAATGGCAGCGAGGCAACCTAAGTCTTTTAATCCGGCAAGAAATGCTCTTAATTCATGGGGTGAGTTCGCTACCAAATCCTGCTTGAATTCAAACACCAAACTGTTTTCGATGATTGGTGTTTTGATAAGAAACGCCTTTAGCCATGGAAGTATCGTTCCATTTAAAATAGAACTGTTGCTGAGTTTAATAAAAAAACATAGATTACGTTCTTCGCTTTGCTCCTTTTGCAAGCGTTTCACGGCTTGTTCGATTACCCAAAGGTCGATTTTTTCGGCTTGTTTGCTCTGCTTGATTTGTTGCCAAAAAGTTTCGGGTAGGGTTTCGTGTTGGTTGTTAACCACACGCCGCAACAAAACTTCATATTTTTCACTTGCAGAGGCCTTCAGGTTGACAATCGGTTGGTAAGCCAGGCTTAGTTCACTATCACTGAATAATTCATCAATGGGCAAATCCACTTGGCGAGAACTCTTGTTTTGTTCAAGACTGGAGTGATAAATAATGCTTTTATTGCCACCATCCGCACGCGCAGCATTTAAGGCGATATCTGCTTGATGCAGGCTTTCATTGGCCTGTGCTTTTGCATTGACCGTGCTTAACCCAATGCTAACCGTTAATTGCAGTTTGCGATTATTGATGGTGAAAATATGATTGCTGAGCTGAGTGATAATGGATTTGCAAAAACCATGAGCGCGACCTTTTGGTAGGTTCATGGTCAAGACAATTATCTGGTTTAAAACATAACAGCGAATAACGGGTTCCGCTTGTTCGAAAATTTCTGTGAGTTGATCTAATAATAACTGTGTGCCGATAGTGCCCAGGCGATGTAAAATTTTGTTGAACTGGTCGATTTCGATAAATGCAATCGACTCAAGTTGGTGTTCGCGACTTTGAATGTCTTTGATTAATGTAATGACGCTGTTTGTAGTTGTTGCTTCAGGTGTTTCGTTTTGGTTGGTGACATGCAAGCGAATACATTTTTCATTTTTTATGTGAGTGTTTGCCAATTGAAGCTGTATATTTTTATTGTCATGTTCCAAGCTAAGTTCTAGCGCGCTTTGATCTTCGCACTGGCGTATGGCGTGTCGTAAAGCGAGCTGTGACTCCTTGGGAAAGAAATCGAGTAGCGGAAAGTGAAGTACGTCATCATTGGTTTTTTGCTCTACCACCTGAGCGAAAGCCGTATTCGCTTTGACGATGATGCCATCATGAATGTAGGCGATAGGGTCGGGATTGAGTGCAAGTAAATCCTCAAAATTTTGTTCGGTGCTTCCGACTAACTGGCCTAAGCGTCGGTTTTCGTTTTTGGTTTTGTAGTAAGCTAATTCTCGAATTATGCTACGGCGCAACAATGAGATTTCACTACGTCCAACCAAATCGTGGGCCGTCGATGTTAAATATTGTTCGGCAAGTTCCCGTTGGTAATGGTCGGCAATGGCGATAACGGGCATGGATTGCTTTTGTTGTTTGAGGATGTCGCTGAATTGGCGTAGATTAATCGACGTAGTCCGCAAGGAAAAAAGAATAACATCCCAATTTGTATCTTGCTCAAGCACTTCCAGTATCGTTTCACTATTATGTGCAACACGATATTCCAAGGTGAGGCCGGTTTTGCTGAGTTGATTAATAATTTCTTCGCCACTGGACGTGCTGGAATCAATAACAATGCAATGAATAATATATTGGTCGGCTAGTGCTGGCATGTGTTTCTTATCGGTTTTAAATGGCGCAACCATTGTTAAATTGAAGACCACAGCATATCAAAAGGAGTGCTGGATTCTTGGTGATTAGCGTTATTGCTTTGGCTTTTTTCCACAGGAATTAAACTCACTTCAAAGTGAGCATAGCTTCCCGTTTTTTCTAGCACATCATTTAATTGCACGGCGAGTTGGATTTCATCACTAAGTAAGTGCAGTTGTTCGCCTGTGTGATAAATCGTCGGTAGAATCATGCTTAGGCGTTGCTGTCCGGCGCGGGTCTGTGGTAATAATAATGCGGGTAACCACTGGGGCTTTGCATCACGACTTTTCGTTGAGCCTGTATTTTTGCACGCGCTGACGGCAAGTGCTTGTGTGGCCAATAATTCGATGCCTACTTCCAGGCTGTTTTGTTCCAGCGTTTTGAGCCAGCGTATAACGCCAATATTCCAGTTGTCGTTACTCGGCTTGGGGTCATGATGAATGCTAATAATCGATCCGACAATAGCGGTGGTCACTTGGGCGTTTTGCCAGTGGATGCGATAGCCGCCAGCGCTCTCATTCACCAGTTGGCAATTAAATTGCTGGTAGTTTTCATGACGATCAATGGAATTTGATTGCAGACTAAAACTATTTTTGTTGTTGCTAATAGAAATTTGAAGGCTGGGATTTTGTGCTAAATCCCACACATCAACACCAATGTCACTAAAAGTGGATTCACTGGGCTCCGTATAATATGTCGTTGCATGAGTGCTTGTTTGGTTCGTGTGGGTCGATATAAGCGGCTTGCTGTTGGTTTCGTCGGCCAGCGCATATAGTTGTTCATCCAAGCTTAATAAAAATTCAGGCATGGTATTTTGAGTGACCGTGTGTAAAAAGTAATTGGCGGGATTAATGCCAACGCAAAAATCGACTTCATTGTTTTTTCCTATACGCGAAAAACTGCGTTTGGGAATGGCACCCCAGGCAAGTACCAGTCGGCTCACGGTTTCTTGATCGAGGCCAGCGAAATTTACAGCTGAAAAAGTATTGTGCTCATTCAATTTTGCCCGTAACACCCGTGTCAGTTCGTTAGTATTAAGCGCACGCATGTAGGAGGTAGAACTTTTTTTGTTGTGGATGTAATAAATAGGTGCTTCGCCTTTTTCTAAATTTACAGCGAACAAACCTGGGCTGTTATTAAAATCCGCGAGACGAAATAAACGGGATTGGTTTGACCATTGGCTCAAGGCGTCAAACAATAAAGCGATTTGTTTCTGTGAGAAGCGGTAAGGATTAGCGATGGCGAGTAATAAGGCACGTTTATATAAACCGCTAATCGTATTTAATTCTTGTGTGGCTGTTTTGATTGTTGATTCGTTAATATTGTTATGTTCAGCAAATAAATATAAATGATTAAGTTCCAACCATAATTGTGAATGGATAGGTTGGTATATTTGGTACCGTTTCATTAGCGTTTGTGACAGAAAATCCAGCGCGCCATAAAGTGCTTGCGCGAACAAGCGGCTATCGACTCGGCGACCAATGCCGTCTAGATTGGACTCGATAATGACTTTGTAGCCGATGGCCATTTCATCAAGTAACGCACAAGCAAGGTTAGCAGTTTTGCTTGCTTTTTCAGACAAAGGAAAGCGGTGACCAATATAATGACGGTCCAGTGAAGCAATTAAATAACTCACGGGCTGGCGAAATAATTCGAGTATTTTGCCACGTTGGCTTGGATTGAGTTCGCGACGATTGATTTCTGCGAGTGCTTGGTAAACCAGTCGGGCGGTTTCACCTATATGGGCAATGGGTAATTGGCCAATCCATTGCTCCACAGTTTTAGCGCTAGCCAAACTGGGCTGGGGTTTGGACGGTACACGTTGCGGCACAACTAAGCCAAGTGTATTTTCTGTTTTATTTGCCATCTAGCAGGTGCTCCGACTTTAAAACTCCAAATAGAAAATCCGATAGGTATTTGATTCTACCGTGCTGTTGTAAGAGTACAAGCAGTGATTGGCCGTACTATACGAGATATAACTGAAGTTAATCTTAATTAAGTCCTTGATGGCTTTGTAACTGATTGAAAATAATATTAATTCTAGTATAAGTTTGGCTTGTTTTTAGGCTTGCAAATCGCCTTATAAGACGTTGATTTTGTACCTAGATCCAGGTTTCTCATAAACAAATTTTGGCAGCAGGTAGCCGGGTATTTGGCCTTGCAATGTTTGGTATAGTTGCTTCGCTTTATCTGGCGTCACTTGGAAGTGCGCTGCCCCCTGAACAGGGTCAAGCTGGTGTAAATAATAGGGACTCACTTGATAGTTGAATAGACGCCAGCTCAAGTTGGCCAACACCTCGGCATCGTCATTGACACCTGCAAGTAATACCGATTGATTAAGCAAATGAATATTGTGCTCATGCAATAAGCGCAAGCCTTGTTTGACGTTCTCGCTAAGTTCATTCGGGTGATTACAGTGCACCACCATGACAATGGTCAAACTTGACTGCTCAAGAATCTGGCAAAGTGTATGTGTGATGCGTGCGGGTAAAACAATCGGTAGACGGCTATGAATGCGTAGATGGCGAATGTGGGGAATGTTAGCAATGTCTCTAATTATGTCTGCCAATTGTTCGTCACTTAGCATTAAGGGGTCTCCGCCACTTAAAATTACTTCGTGTAAATCCTGATGAAGACGAATATAGTTAAGCGTTTGTAACCACTGATTTTTTATTGGATTTGAGGTGGAGTAAGGGTAGTGACGACGAAAACAATAACGGCAATGTACGGCACATGCACCAGTCAACGTTAATAACAACCGACCTTGGTATTTATGAATAATTCCCTGATGTGGACTGGCGGCTTGATCACCAACCGGGTCTATGGAAAAACCAGGATGGATTTGCTTTTCTGCATCAAGTGGCAGTACTTGGCGCAATAAAGGATCATTTGCATTATTTTTTTCCATGCGCATGACAAAGTCCATAGGTACCCGCATGGGAAATTGCTTTATGTTCGGCACATCAAGATTTTCAAGCCCAAGAATGTTTAATAAATCCTGAGCCTGGCGTACGGAATCGGTGAGTTGTTGCTGCCAGGAAGGCCGTTGGCCCTGCCATGTTTGTGCATTTCGCGGTATCATACGCCTCATTCGTTTATTTGCTCACAATCAGAGGTTTCTATGGCATCGTATAGTACTAACGAATTCCGCTCGGGTCTAAAAATAATGCAGGACGGTGACCCCTGCGCGATTGTTGAAAATGAGTTTGTAAAACCGGGTAAGGGCCAAGCTTTTAACCGAGTAAAAATCCGCAATTTAAAAACCGGTCGTGTGGTTGATCGTACCTTTAAAAGTGGCGAGAGTGTGGAAGCTGCCGATGTGCTTGATGTCGATATGCAGTATTTGTATAACGATGGTGAGTTTTGGTACTTCATGGACCAAACCAGTTTTGAGCAACTCGGGGCAGATGCAGCCGCCATTGGTGATAGCGCCAAATGGCTTAAAGAGCAGGATATTTGTGTGGTGACTTTATGGAATGGCTCGCCTATCAGTGTCACCCCGCCTAATTTCGTTGTTTTGCAAATCACTGAAACTGATCCTGGTGTGCGTGGCGATACTGCGAGTGGTGGTGGCAAACCAGCGACCTTAGAGACCGGTGCCGTGGTACGCGTGCCTTTGTTTATTGAAACGGGCGAAATTATTAAAGTCGATACCCGTTCTGGTGATTATGTGGGGCGCGCCAAAGAAGAATAGTTTTTGTTGTGACCATGAATCCTTCGACTGATTGGCGCAGTGATGCGAGCTTAGAGCACTTACAACAGCGCGCGAATTTGTTAACTCAAGTTCGCGCTTTTTTTGCATCCCGTGGTGTGCTTGAAGTAGATACACCGCTTTTGAGTGCAAGTGGTAATACAGATCCGAATATTGAAAGTTTTGTCGCAAGCTGTGTACAAGGACAGCACCAGTTTTATTTGCACACCTCGCCAGAATTCCCGATGAAACGTTTATTGGCGCAAGGCATCGGTGCGATTTTTCAAATTTGTAAAGTGTTTCGTTGTGATGAGCTGGGTCGTTGGCACAATCCAGAATTTACCATGCTTGAATGGTATCGACCTGCATGGACCTATCAACAATTAATGGACGAAGTCGATGCTTTGGTGAGTCAAGTGTTAAACATCGATGCGGCAAAACGTATTAGCGTACAGGAATTATTCGAACACTATTTGTTTTTGAATATTCATCAAGCGAGTGTCAACGATTTGAGGCAGTGTGCGTTAAAGCATGGGATAGGTTTATCATCATCATACGTTGAAAACGATGAAATCGATGTTTGGCGAGATTTGTTATTTACTCATGTGGTTCAGCCAAAACTAAAAGATGAGGCTGCGGTTTTTATTTTTGATTTCCCTGAAAGCCAAGCGGCCTTGGCAAAAATTAACAAGGGTTTTCCCGCAACCGCCATGCGTTTTGAATTGTTTGTTAAAGGCATTGAGTTAGCGAACGGCTATCAAGAGTTAACAGATGCGGAGCATTTAAAACTACGTATGCAGGCTGAAAATGAAACGCGTCTACAACGAGGGCAGTTACCTGTCATTATGGATAAACATTTAATTGCGGCACAACACCATGGTTTGCCTGAATGCAGTGGGGTTGCATTAGGGTTTGATCGTTTGCTGATGTTGCAGTTAGGTATCGAAAACATTCGAGAGACCATGAGTTTTAGCATTAATAAAGCCTAGGTTGTGTCAAGTGTTTATTGCATAAACAAAAACTTTAACTATTATTATGAAGACTGGTTTAGGTTTGATCGTTGGTAGCCTTAAGCAGATGAGGGGGAGTTGTGATTTCTAGTCAAACAAATGAGAGACGTTGGAGTGAACGCTATACTTCTCAACTTCGTGTTGATGTTTATCAAAAACAAATTCGCATAACATCGGCTGTGTTATGTAATATCGGTTTGGGTGGATTGTTTATTCAATCTGATTCGGTGTTACAAAACCTGGACTGTGGTCAAGCACTGAAATTATGTATTAGCCATCCAGCGAATACACAAAATGATTGTGAGAGCGCATTATTTCCCGCAACTATTATTCGCCAGGAAAAAGCAGGAACAGGCTTGGTTTTTTCAGATGTAGATGTCTGTTTATTTCAAAGTTTACGCGAATTATTACGCGTCGTATAAAGTTTATTTCGTTCCTAGCAACATTCCCATTTCCACAGGATCACCCGCGTTTAAATTCTCCAGCCACTGCATTTGATTTTCTCCGAACAATAAAATGACAGTTGATCCCATATTAAAACGACCGAGTTCGTCACCTTTATTTAGGTAAATGGCTTGTTCACCTTGAGGCTCGTACTGCCATGCGCGGATGTTTTTGCTGCGTGAGGGGGTAATTGTACCGGCCCAGACAGTGTCCATGCTAGAAACAAAAATTGCGCCCACGAGAATCACTGCCATCGGTCCAATGTCAGTGGAAAAAATACTCACTACCCGTTCATTACGGGCAAATAGCCCGGGTACGCGCCGTGTAGTCGCGGGATTAACGCTAAACAAGCGTCCAGGAATGTGTAACATGCGCTCCAGGCGGCCATTAAAAGGCATGTGTATGCGGTGATAATCTCGCGGGGATAAATAAATCGTGGTGAAATTTCCATTTAGAAATGCATTGGCGTCTTGCTGGCTACCGCCGAGCAAATTAGTTAATGAAAATGACTGACCTTTGGCTTGAAAAATATCTTCATTTTCAATTTTGCCAATTTGACTAATTCGTCCATCCACTGGACAGGCAATAGAATGTTGACCTGCACACAACGGTCGAGCCTCCGGTTTTAATTCGCGGGTAAAAAAATCATTAAAACTGGTGAACTGTTCGATGTTATTTATTTGTGCTTGCTTCATATCGACATCATAAAGTCGAATAACCGCTTTAATTGCTAGATTCTTCAACGGCCGCCACGTGATGCGCGTTAACCGATACATCCAACTGGACAAAAAATGATGCGGCAAAAAGTATTGTGGCAGCACCTTGAAAAAATCAGAAAATTTGCCTGATGAGGAATTATTACTAGTCATTAAAATTGATCACCTTTTACAACAACGTGCTATTATCCCACGAAATAGCATGAAATGGATAGTGGATCAATGGTCAATGAAAAATCTACCCTGATAGAACTAGCAGAGAATATTGGCAAATGTTTGCAGGCTAGGCAATTACGTATGGCCTGTGCAGAATCCTGCACCGGTGGATGGGTCGCTAAAGTGGTCACGGATATTGCGGGTAGTTCCGAATGGTTTGATCGCGGTTTTGTTACTTATAGTAATACCGCTAAAAGCGAAATGCTGGGTGTTAATCAGCAAACCTTGCAACGTTTCGGCGCTGTCAGTGAGCAAACTGTGATTGAAATGGCTAAAGGTGCGTTTGAGCGCAGTGATGCTGATATTGTGGTCGCTATTAGCGGTATTGCAGGGCCGGGTGGTGGTAGTGTGGAACGCCCTGTAGGCACCGTCTGGTTTGCATGGGCGACCCACGCCTCAGAAAAACCTCAAGCGCTGGTGCAAATCTTTGCGGGCGATCGGGAAGAAGTGCGTCAACAATCGGTTGAATTTGCTTTGCATGGAATTTTGAAACGCATGAGCGCCAGTTAGATGTTATGAGCCTTCGTCAGCGGGCACACCTCAAAACGAGTAATCACTTGCGTTTGTTTTTTGCTTTATGGCCTGAGGAGCACGTTCGCCAGCAATTAATTAATTATGCGCAGCGACTGCAAAGCATTAATAGTGGGCGTTGTGTCGATGCGGATAATATTCACTTGACCTTGCGGTATATCGGCATGTTTTCAGTGAAAAAAATACCAGCGCTTGAGGTTTTCTGTGAGAAAATTCAGTCGGATTCTTTTGTATTGCAATTGCAATCCGTGGGCTTGTGGTCTAAACCACAAGTAACATGGGTTGCCCCTATGCTTATTCCACCTGCCTTGACTTGCTTGCAGCAGCAGCTGGATCAGGTATGCCAAGCACAGGGTGTTGCCGCTGATCCACAGCCATATCAACCTCATGTCACGTTGATTCGTAAAAGCAAAAAACTTGCGGATGACTCACCTCGATTAGAGTTGCTGGACTGGCCTGTAAGCAGTTTTGTTTTGGTGGAATCACGATCGACCCAACGCGGTGTCAGTTATGAAGTTTTACGGGAGTGGGAATTAAATAAACTTGCCTCAGATTCCAACGACGCTTTTAGTCAATCGTAGTGCTTGATTTGTCGCTGTAGCCACTGACTAATGAGTTGTAGAACTTCGTCTTCGACAGGCTGTTGCATCAATTTTTTGTAATTAAAAAAAGAGGCAGGTTTAGCATCGTTGCGTAGAATATGGGTGAGGTTTGTCAAGATGTGCGTTTCGCTTTCCTGTTGCAGTTGCGCTTCAATTTTTTTTACATCATCAGATGAGCATTGAATATCCTTGCCTCCGGCAATCATCAAAACCGGACAAGCGGTTTTTGCGTGAATATCGCTTGGATTGGCTTGCATTGCCTGACGAAACCAATTCGCGGGTATTTTTGCAAAGAAGAATAAACGTATGACGGGCTTATGTGAGGTTTTAATGCGACGTATTAAACGTTGTTGAAAAGCGATTGGATTTACTAAATAGCCTAGTGTGCGTAGCATCATTCCTTTAGCGCCGCTTAGGGTTTGAATGCTCTGCTGTATATGCTTCGCTTGAGTGAGCAAGATGTTTTCCAGGTTTTCACAAAAAGGATTAAGCAAAACTATTCCGGCTATGTCTTGGTGTCGCGAACTTAATTGTGGTGCGATAAGCGTACCCTCGCTATGGCCTAATACAAAAATTTGTCGCGGGTTGATCGAGGGCTGTTGTTGCAAAAATCTTATCCAGGCATCAGCATCATCGACCAAGTCAGTATGGTTGGCTGAATAATAATCACCACTACTTTTACCGCAGCCACGCTTGTCATAGCGCAAACTCGCAACGCCGATCGATTCCAGTTGCTTGGCAATAGCGTTAAAAATATTTAACTTAAATCCTTTTGAATTTTCATCTCGATCTAAAGCACCGCTGCCGTGCACCATAAGAACCGCGGGTGCCGCTGATGTCTCCTGGGGTTGCGTGAATGTGGCAAATAAATTTGCGGACCCAGTGTTAATACTGACCTCAGCTTCGATCATTTTTGTATTATAGGTTTAGCCGTTTTGAGCAACCAAAGATAACCAACGACACCGGCAATTATTGAAGCAGCAAGAATTCCTGTTTTTGCCATGAGCAATAGTTCAGCATCACCAGGGAAAGCAAGTTCGCCAATAAAAATTGACATGGTAAAGCCAATACCTCCCAAGAAACCAACACCAATGAGTTGATGAAAATTAGTCCCCGCAGGTAAAGTGGCAATCCCAGCCTTGACTGCAATCCATGAAACCCCGGCGATACCAATTAATTTACCCGCGACTAAGGCAACAATTACACTAATAGTCACTGGGTGAGTGAGTGAGCTACCCAAGGTACTGAAGTCAATGGGAACTCCGGCGTTGGCTAAAGCAAAAATCGGAATAATAATAAATGCGACCGGCATGTGCATACTATGTTCTAAACGTTGCAGAGGGGTTTCTACCAAGTGCACACCATTTTCTAAGGTCTGTATAATTGAGCGTTGTTCTTCATTTCGCATAATGCCCTGGTTCGGACGATGATGGGCGTCGAACTTATCCATGAGTTTACGCACCAGTTGACTAAAGCTGCCGGTACTAAATTTTGTGGAGGCGGGAATCGTGAGTGCGGTTAACACGCCAGCGAGGGTTGCATGAACACCAGATTTCAGCATGGCCACCCATAAACATAAGCCGACGAGAAAATAAGGCAAAGGGGTGCGAATGCCAACCCGATTGAAAAAAACCAATACAGCAAAAAGTCCACCTGCAGTAAGTAGTGCGTTCATGTCGATAGTTTCTGTATAAAAAATTGCAATAACCACGACCGCACCCAAATCATCAACAATGGCTAGGGCGACTAAAAACATTAAAAGTGTTTTTGGAACGCGAGCGCCGAGCAGGGCAATAACGCCAACCGCGAACGCAATATCGGTCGCCATGGGAATACCCCAGCCTTTCATCATGCTGGGATCGTTGTTCATCAAAAAATAAATGCTTGCAGGTACTACCATGCCACCAATCGCGGCAATGATGGGTAGTGCTGCTTGGCGAGGGTCGGCCAATTCGCCCACTAAAACTTCACGCTTAATCTCTAAGCCGACGACGAAAAAAAACAAGGCCATTAAACCGTCGTTAATCCAATGATGAAGTGTTTTTGACAAATGCCAGTCACCCAAGGCAATGCTAAGTTTAGTGTGGAGGATGTGCTCATAACTATGAACTAATGGGGAATTGGCAACTATCAATGCGATGATGGCGCAAATCATAAGTAACAAGCCACTAGTGGTTTCCCGGTGGATAAACTCCTCAAACGGGGAGACAATTTTGTCAAATACTTTCTCTAATGGGGCAAAGTTTTCTTCTTGAATCGGGTGCTTGTCTTGGCTCATAACTCAATTGTCTGCTTGATTATTAGGGAGGTTATAATTCTATCATTCTCTGCGAGATGAACACATGGTTTTTTTATTATGGGTAAGCACTGGTTATTATGTCTATACTTTGCAAAAAATACTGAACTATTATGTGCTTGCGCGATATGATGGTCTTAGTTTGTTAATAGCATGTGCTACCACAAAAGCATATTGCAAAATTAACTAGTGAGGGACTGCAAATGTCGAAACTTAACCTACTTATATTCGTAATTTTCGTTGCTCTATTGTCTGCTTGTACGACGGTTGCTGTGAAGCCAGGTGAGATACTAAAAGTGGATCACCCTTCGGTTATCACCGTTGCAGAGAAGCAACAAATTGAAGTTAAGGGTTTTGAGCTTAAAAATGAGCATATTCACTATTTTGCCGACGGGCAAGAAAATCAACTTGGTTTCAATCAAGTGGAAAAAGTTGTTGCTATTGATCGTTGGAAGGCCGGCAGATGGGCAAGAAACACGGGTTTAGCTTTCGTTGGAGGTGCTTATTTGTATAGCCTGGCGACGGTGGGAATTGATCAATGGCTTATCATTGCATTGCCGCCGGCGCTTTTGTTCTACGGTGCCGGAGGTTATGCCGTCGGTTATTTGATTGGTGATCGAACAATTTATCAGTTAACACCTGCCCATCAAGTACTGCCGTATGCGTCTTTAGCGCCTCAATCAAGCGAAAAAATTCTACCTGCTGATGACCAGTCACCTATTCATTTTGGATTAAATTTGGGAGTATCTTCGGGTTATATGCCCAAGTTTAACAACTATGTGACGACAAATTCACTTAATGAAAATGTTAATGCTGTATTTGCTGCGAGTTTGGAGCTGGGGTATCGCTGGTCACCAAATTTAGTTGTGAGTGCACATGCTTCGGCAAAGACACACACCACTTTTGGTGATGCTGATGAAGCATATGATCGAACTGTGTTTAGTGTCGGACCGGTGGTGCAGTATTTTCCTTATCGACGCGGTGTCTATGTGAAAGCGGGATTGATGTCTGCCTCGTACAATGAGTCTGCACGAAATGCCACAGATCCTAATATCGAATACTATTCAAAAGATTATTCTGGATTCGGCTATATGGCTGGGTTTGGGTTTGCTTATTCAGTGATGTCGAATTTGTATTTAAGCGCAGAAATGATGGGACATCTTTATCAGTTAGCGCAAGTGAAAAATCCAAAGTTGTTAGAATTTAATGTGGCGTTAAATTGGTTTTAGACAAGTTTGCTACGATTTGTGCGCCAACACCTCGGGTGTTGGCGCAAACCCGTGGTTTACACTGGATTGTCTAGGTTAGTGGTAAAGTCCTCGCCTGGATGTTCGACAGCAATATCTAAATATTGCTGTTTCGTTTCCTCATTTTCAAAATAGATTTTTAAAGCATCATCACCTGTGCCTTCTATAATGAAGGGATGTTGGTCAAGATCATGAACGTCATTAAGTGTGATAGGGTCAGTTGTGCTTATTCGCATGGTCCAGTCCTCTCGATTGAAGTGCCCATATTTTATTAGCGGCTTTGCTTGAGTATTTTGAAATAGAGACGTGAGAACCGCTAGAATTTAAACTGATTACAGTTTTAAAAATAGCCAGTTTTTGTACAAAAATACAATAAAATTTATCAATTATCCCTGTGCCGCAATGAGAATATTTTATAAACTGATTGTTTAGTTTAGCGACGTAAGCAATTGCATAAACGTTTGCTTTTGACCGTATAGGCCATTAGCGCGGGAGCAAGAAAAATATCGGCAAACAAGGCCATAATGATGGTGGTGCCAGTCACCAAGCCGAAAGACACCAAATTATTCATATCAGAAAAGGCGAAAATAAAAAATCCTAATGATAATACAATGGTGGTAACTAACATGGCGCGACCGGCCGTGTGCAGAGTTTGATTTACTGCTTGCACAACATCGCCGCATTGATTGAAATAGCGTTTGAAATGGTGCATGAAATGAACCGTGTCATCGACGCTTAGACCAATAGCAATGGAACCAACCAATATAGAGGATAGGTCTAGCGGGAAACCTAATAACCCCATAAAGCCTAAAGCGACAACGATAGGAAACAAATTCGGAATCATGGCGATTAAGCCAATACGTATGCTGCGCAATAATAAAATCATCATAATGCTAATAACCACTGCTGCAATCAAATAGCTATCACGCATGCTGACAATAGCTTGCGCGGATGTTTCTGTGAGCAAGGTGATCATGCCGGTGACGACAAAAGGAATTTCATGATTAAAATGTTTGTCAATTCGAACTCGTAATTCATCGAGAAAGGTTTCATAAGCGCCAGCGCTTGTCCAGGGCAACTTCAGGGTTAAACGAGTTTTGCTATAGGCGCTGTCCACCAGTGCTTGCAGATCGTCACTACCACTATTTTCAAATAATAATAACTCCTGGGCGATCAAGTTAGCCGTGTCAGGCAGTGTGTGAAAGGCAGGGTCGTTTTGATTCAGTGCCTGGTTGATTAATTTAATGGTGTCAGTAATGGCAATGGTTTTACCGACATACATATTTTCTTCGCCAGTCATTTGTAATAATGCTTGCTGTAAACTTTCCAGTTTTTGTAAAAACTCAACTTGTTTGACGCCATCGGTTTTACCTGTGTCGAGCACGATTTCGACATACATGGCGCCGTCCATGGCTTGGTTGTGTACTTGGGTTGCTACGCGTAAAGGATCGTCTTTGGGAAACCAACTAACGGCGTCGTAGTGAAAGCGTAATTGGCTGGCGCCAAATAACGCGACCACTAAAATAAAACTACTCGTTAATATGACGCTGCCGGGGTGGCGTGTGGAAATGAGTGCCAGGCGGCTAATGAAATTATCAATTGCTAAATTCAATTTACCATTATTATCGACTTCTTTGGTTTTAATTGGCAGCAAAACGATTAAAGTCGGTAGTAAAATAATACTATAAAAGAAAGCCAACATGACACCTAAGGCGCCAAAAACTCCAAGATAGCCAATGGCGGCGATTTCTGAAACAG
>Ga0224506_10000773_pt1 | contig 25072 bp, 23 predicted proteins | sample SF_Jan12_sed_USG_2_FD_169108 | JGI IMG/M metagenome (GOLD analysis project Ga0224506, IMG submission 169108) | Sediment microbial communities from San Francisco Bay, California, United States - SF_Jan12_sed_USGS_8_1 | ecosystem: Environmental > Aquatic > Marine > Sediment | place: USA... | reverse complement strand
CTTGGTATCAAGGGGCCTTTTTAAAACCATTCAAATCAAAATAGATCAACGATAGCTCTTCCTGATGTCGCTCCGTGACTGCCATCTCATGTCTCAATATTTCGTAAAATGTACGTTGATTATTCAGACCGGTAAGCGCATCTTCTCGCGATAAAGACTCAAGTTGGCGTGTTCGTAAAGCAACCTGCTCTTCCAGACTTTCTGCATATGTCTCCAAATCCTTTTTAGCCACCTCGACTTCACTGACCAGGGATGCGATATAAGTATCAAAGACCATCTGAATATCAAACATAAATAACTTATTCATTGCTTCTTTTATTGCTCTACGCAATACAACCTCATCCGTACCATCACCTTGCAAGGATTCATCTATCTCCTCGTTAAGAATCTCGTGTAACAACCAGACTGCAGAAATGTACAATTTTGGCGAGACTCCAATACGCTTGTGCACCATACCGATACGCAAGCGTTTGTTCACATATTCTGAATCATAATAGCCGGCAAACAATTCAAGGATATAACGATGCATGGCACCTTTTAATCGACTCAGGGTCTCGGCATCACCAATCACCAGTGCAATCTCACTAATCTCAATCTGCTTACTATAAAAGCGTTCTACTATTGCATCGATCCTGCCCTCAATCACGGGAAGATGTGAACGCAATACTTTAGACTCCTGTTCACCTATGTGTAACAAGTTCTTACGCAATTCAATCTCGCGCTCTGTGATCTGAAGTTGCTCTGCCAGCGTTTTATCAATATCCTTCATTTAATCGCATTCCCGTGCTAAAACTATGAAATATAATATTCCTATTATGATCTAATAGTCGAAAAAAAAGTTAATTCCATGTTAATACTGAATCGGTCATAGTTGATTTCAGCTGTTTGTTAATTCACCTAGAATATCATCAAGCATATCGCACATCAGAGCTATCTCATTCATAGAAGTATTTAGTGCCGGCATAAAACGCAATCTATTATCTCGCGGCGCATTCAAAAGCAAGCCCTTATTCAGAGCCAGACATACTATTGAACTGGCAGGTATCAGCTCCGTATCCAGAGCAAGTAGCAAACCGCTGCCATATACCTTACCCAAGCCGTGTATCTTCGATAAATGTTCCAGCTTGCTGGCTAGTAACTCACCGTTTGATCTTACCCTTGCAAGAAATTGATCCTCACATACGGTTTTCATCACAGCCACACCTACCGCGGTCATCAGCGGATTGCCATTAAAGGTACCGCCCTGATCACCATAGTCAAAACAGCTGTACTGTTTCTTCACCAATAACGCAGCCAGCGGCACCCCGCCACCCAGTCCCTTACCAAGAGTCATGATATCGGGCTCTATATTGTAGTGCTGATAGGCAAACCGTTCGCCCAGCCGGCCGATGCCGGTTTGCACCTCATCGAAGATCAACAACACCCCCTCCTCATCACACAGCTCTCTCAACTGTTGTAGAAACAATCCTTCTGCAGGGATAACGCCGGCCTCGCCCTGCACCGGTTCCAGTATGACTGCGACCGTCTGTTCATCTATCAGGGTCTTTACCGACTCGATATCATTGAATCTTGCCTTGTTAAATCCTGGGACCTTGGGCTCATACAGGTTTTCCCACTGTGGCTTGCCAGTAGCCGACATGGTTGCCAGGGTCCGGCCATGAAAACCATTTTCAAAACTAATTATCTTATAGGCTCCGGCCTTGTGTAACTGCCCCCATTTTCGCGCCAGCTTGATAGCCCCCTCATTGGCCTCGGCACCACTATTGGCAAAGAACACCTGATCAAAACAACTGTTTAGGGTCAGCAGACTAGCCAGTTCCAGCATTGGGCGGTTGTAAAAACCGGGACTTGGATTAATCAGCCTCTCCGCCTGCTGTTTTATGCTATTGACAATCTCAACCGGACTATGGCCAAGACAATTCACCGCCCAGCCCTGTATAAAATCAAGATATGCCTTTCCTGACTCATCCCAGAGCCAGGAGCCCTTGCCGTTTGTAAATACCATTTCTGGTCTAGGTGTTATGGGTATAAGTGCATCTATACCATATACTTTCACACAATTATCCATTCTCCTTCTCCATTTATTTAAAGTACAAAAAAAGGCCGCAGGTTCTGCAACCTGCGGCCTTGTATTAATAGCGTCTATTTACGGCTAGACGATCAATTCCTCTTACACACGCACAGGTCCTCCTCGTGCTGCAGCTCGCAGCTCGCTATATCGGCGTCGCAATGTGTAGTTGGATCGAGATCCATAAACATAAAAATTCATACGTGTAATTTCGATCAATTCGAATGAAAGGTCAAGATTTAGCTCAGTGTTTCGATCCATTGATTTATACGTTCACTCTCTGCGATCACGATCTCTTTATCCTGATATATGCTACCGATCATGATTCCCCCCTGTGCCATGGACATCAGATGTATCGAAAGTATTTTTGCTGTAGCCCCCTTGCCCAGGGCACGAAATTGCTCTTCACTCCAACTTAGTAGCAGATCAAATAGTCCCATCGATAACTGACGTTTATCTTCGTCATCCTTTACCAGTTCGACATTCAAACTTCCTACCGGACAGCCATAGCGACTATTGGTATCTGAATTGTCCCTCATCAGCATCACAATCAGACGTAGACGCTCTTTTGGATCAACATGTTCTGATTCCCATTCGGCAATCAGACGTGTCAACCATGACTTGCGCATATCAATGACAGCACGCAGTAATTCATCCTTACTCTTGAAGTAGTAGTAAAAGTTACCCTTGGGCACACCTGAAGCCGTTGCGACATCACTAAACGATGTATTGTTATAACCGTGCTGATAAAACAGATCCGCTGCGGCCTGTAGGATTTTTTCCCTGTTTTGTTCACCTTTCTCTGGCATTACATGCTCTACTTCTTTAATCCGTAATGTAGGTTTTATATATCACAGTTTTAACATTATGTCGGCATGTACGACTTCTGTACCAGGCATACCATCACGTAAGGCGTAAAAAATTGCGCATAACGGCCGGTACGAAGGCCTATAAATCCTCCTCGCGAAAACTTTCAGCAAGTACTAACGTTCAGATAAACAGTGTGACATCGGACTTTTGCGCCTCGGGCAGAAAACTCGCCGCACCGACCCAGTCCTTCACCTCTGGAATAAACTCGTCATAGTCATAACCAAACAGATCCACGGTCATCTGGCAGGCCACCAGTTTGACCTCTGCCTCGGCACATATCTCACGCAACTCCTCGATACTGGCAACACCTTTATTCCTCATGGTCTTTTTCATCATCGAGGTAGCAAAATTTTCAAATCCGGGAATATTACTGGAGATAAGGTTGGGGACATTCCAGTTAATATTCTTAAACCAGCCGGGGCCAAACGGCATCTTCATCGGCATAGCCGGATTACCCTGTGGAGAGATCTCCAGTTGCAGATCCTTTTTCAGCAGATTCAGGCCGTAAAAGGTAAAGAAAATCGAAACATCCCAGCCGAGTGCAGATGCGGTAGAGGCCAGAATAAAGGGCGGGTAGGCCATGTCTAACGTGCCCTTGGTGGCAATGATCGCCATAGTGGGGGTGTGGCTGGCCTCTTTTTCCGCCAGTTTCTGCTCCAGTCTCTGATCAAACCAGGCATTCATCTCTTCACTGTTCAGGTTTTGATTGCTCATAACACTACCTCAGAATATTCAGACGTTCGTCTTATCAAGACTAATACATACGTCTAACTTTTCAAGATAGAATCAGTGCTGAGTACAGCTTTTTTCAACATAACCAGTGCAACTGCATAAAAAAGGGAGCCGAAGCCCCCTTATAGAAACTCGGCGGTACGAATGATTCAGTCTGCCGATTCCACCACCAGCATGGTGCCGTCGACACCAGTCACCCTGACGCTCTGGCCACTGTCACAATCCGGACCCAGGACCTTCCAAGTGGTGTCGTCCACCTTGATCTTGCCATTACCGTTGACGATGGGTTCCTGCAGTGTGAAGGTGCGGCCTATATATTGCGAGCCACGGCGGTTAAGTGTGGGTTGATCACTCTGCTGCGGATGTTTCTCCTGATACTGCCGCCAGATAACGATACTGGCCACCGAGACGATAGAGAAGACCATCATCTGATAGGTCCAGCCCATATCGCTGAACAGGTAGGCCAGCAGGCCGACCAGCACCGCCGAGATCCCCATCCACATAAAGAAGGTACCGGAGACAAAGATCTCAAGGACCAATAGTACGAGGGCTGCGATCCACCAGTGCCAGTGTGTCAATGGGTCCATTTCGCCTCCTAGTCCTTGGTCACTTTTTTCGCCAGTTCGGCGATACCACCAATCGCGCCGATAACATTGGCGGCCTCCAGCGGCATCAGCACCAGCTTCTCGTTGGGACTGGTAGCGATGGCCTGTAGCGCCTCGACATATTTCTGTGCAACGAAGTAGTTGATGGCGTTAATGTCACCCTTGGCTATAGCGAGGGAGACCACCTCGGTGGCCTTGGCCTCTGCCTCGGCCAGACGTTCACGCCCCTCGGCCTCACGATAGGCGGCTTCTTTCTTGCCCTCGGCCTCCATGATTGCCGCCTGTTTTTCACCATCTGCTTCGAGTATCGCCGACTGTTTCATGCCTTCCGCCTCAAGAATAGCGGCTCGTTTTTCACGCTCGGCCTTCATCTGCCTACCCATTGCCTCGACCAGGTCCTTGGGCGGACTGATATCCTTGATCTCAATACGGGTCACTTTAACTCCCCATGGTGTGGTGGCATCGTCCACCACCGTCAGCAACTGGGCATTGATGGTGTCACGCTGCGACAACAGCTCGTCCAGATCCATCGAGCCCATTACCGTACGCAGGTTGGTCATCGTCAGGTTGAGGATCGCCAGCTCCAGACGATTTACCTCGTACGCGGCTTTGGCCGCATCCAGTACCTGAAAAAAGACCACGCCATCAACCCGCACCATGGCGTTATCCTTGGTGATGATCTCCTGCGATGGTACATCCAGTACTGTCTCCATCATGTTCATCTTCGCGCCGATACCATCTACGAAGGGAATGATCAGATTCAAGCCGGGGCGCAGGGTGCGGGTATAACGACCAAAACGTTCAACAGTATATTCCATGCCCTGCGAAACGGATTTAACCCCCATCAACACCAATGCAACGGCAAGGGCAAAAAAGATTAGGACGAAAGTTTCAAAGCTGAAAAACATGTGACCTCCTGTTTTATTGTTTTTGCTAACAGCAGCATAACATCAAACCTGATACTTTCCGTGTCAGAAGTCAGCATATTTTGATGCAACTGAAATACTCTTCATTTTCCAGGTCAAACAAAAGACCAAAAAAAAACCGGTATCTCTACCGGTTTTTGATCGTCCTGGACAGTGTTATACCTTAAATCGACTCACACCTTGTGCCAGCTGTTCTGCTACCAGTTGTATCTCCCGGGTTGCGGCATCCATCTCTTCTGTCGCTCCGGCTGTTTGCATACCGATATCTTTAATATTCAGGACATTTCGACTTATCTCTTCTGTTACCGAGGTCTGCTCCTCCGCCGCACCGGCTATCTGGATGTTCATGTCGGTAATGGAAGAAACAGCACGGGTAATTTCATCCAGGGTAGAACCTGCTGTCGCCGATTGTTCTACACTTTCAGATGCCTTGCTCTGACCCGCCTGCATGGCCGATACCGCCTCCTTGGTGCTGGCCTGCAAACGTTCGATCATCTGTTGAATCTCTGCCGTCGAGGCCTGGGTCCGCGAGGCCAGCGTACGCACCTCGTCGGCGACGACGGCGAAACCACGGCCCTGCTCACCGGCACGTGCCGCCTCGATGGCCGCGTTCAGCGCCAGCAGATTGGTCTGTTCGGCGATATCACGGATTACCTCCAATACCGAACCAATATTGACACTTTCATCACTCACACGACCTATGACATTCGATGCACGCTCAACCTCTTCCGCCAACCCTTGTATGGATAGGGCCACACTCGCGACCAGCCTATTACCTTCCTGTGAACGTCCATCCGCATTTCTCGTCTGCTCTGCGGCATGCGCTGAACTTCTTGCCATCTCCTGAGCCGTTGCGGCCATTTGATTGATCGCGGCCGCTACCAGTTCCGTCTCACGTTGCTGATCCATCACCCCGCTATTGGCCTGTTGCATTACACTGGCCAACCGCTCGACAGTACTACGCAAGGTGTTGTTGGACTCCATAATACCGGTGATCAAGGGGCGTAACTGTTCGCTCATTCGCACAGCCTGCTGTGATAACAAATCGATCTCATTACGACTGTTTACCGGAATCGATGCTGAATTTGCAATTTCTACCGTCAGATCGCCGGCGCCGATCTGGGCCAGGGTCTGTGTTATGTTCGCCAGAGGTTTAAGTATTCTTCTCAGGCTCAGAAGAATAATGGCTACGATAACCAGTGCCGCGACGATTGAAATACCAATCAGGCTATTACGTAATGTTACGGCCGTTTGGGTAAACTCACTGGTATAACTGCCAGCGGCAACTACCCAGTCCCAACCCTTCACATAGTGATAGGCAACCACCTTGTCCTGTGCAGCAGGGTCATTTGCCCCCTTCCAGGAATAATGAAAATAACCACTCTCACCTTCCAGCAGCTTGCCGAACACCTTCTCACCGGAATAGTCCGCCATCTCCACCAGGTTTTTACCTATCAGTGATGGATGCATAACCAGTACGCCCCGGTTTTTCTCCTGAGCAGAGATGGCATATGGATAACCTGTTTCACCAAACTTTACCGAGGTAATCTTCTCCTTCAGCTTGGCAAACTGCTTTGTATAATCGAAGCCCACATAGAGAATGGCAATGACCTCTCCAGCTGCACTTTTCACCGGTGTATACTTGGCCATGTAGTGCTTGCCGAACAAAAAGGCGGGACCAAAATAGGTCTCGCCATTCATCAACATTTTATAACCGGGATGTTGCTTTCCCAGGTAGGTTCCAAAGGCTCGTTCACCATTCCCCTTGCGTAAGGAAGTCGAAATACGAAGAAAATCATCGCCATTGCGCATAAAGATGGTGGCAGTGCCGCCGGTCATCTTTGTGAAGGTATCAGGCAAACTGAAGTCTCCATTCAGCACATCACCCTGATGGGTCAGCACAGGAACCTGTTCCTCACCGATTTGTACGGTCAGATCCTTGTTAAGCACCAGGTTTTCACTAAACATATTGAAAAACAGATCTCCCAGCTTGTCGGTACTGCCAAGCAGGCTTTCGTGGAAAAATTCCAGATTATTGGCAATCAGCTTTACTTCATTCTGTAATTGATGCTCGACAACCTCCTCGATTCCCCGTGTGGTTTGCATGGTGATGAATGTCGTCATGGCCCCAAACATCGTCACCACCACAGCGAGGACTATGGAAGATATTTGATAGGTTAGAGAGGTATTTCGATATTTTGCTAAAAGGGCCATGCTCAGATTCCTGTATGCCGCCAAACCGGTTGTGTAAAGTATAATTTTCGCATTCGGGCTACAAGGAAGAGCCGTGTGCTTTTACCCATTGTTTACAATATCCGCTGTTTAACACTGCTCCCAGGGTAATCCTGCATAACGCCAGCCCCCGGTACTGCTACGATGATGGTGCTCATCGAGCTCACCCTCAAAACCCTCACTGACATTAAACACATCGGTAAAGCCGTTTTCGATCAGTAACTCACCCGCCTCCAGTGAACGCTTGCCGCTGCGACAGATCAGTACGATGGGAACATTGGCCTCATTATGGTGGTCCGAGACACCTCCGAGGATGAGTTTGCGTATATCGGTGACAAAATGGGGATTGATAGTCCAGTCCGGCTCATCGATCCAGGGAATATGCACAGCACCCGTTGGATGACCTACAAACAGGAATTCCATATTCGAGCGTACATCCACCAGCAGGGCCTTGGGATTTTCCTCAAGTAATTGCCAGGCCTGCTTCGGGCTCAGGGCTTCGGGCTGTCTATCTGGCATAATCATCACCTCGCTTCGTTATCCCTCTAGACTAACGGCTATCTCAGGAATCACAACCTGTTTCATTTTCACGTTACAATAGCAACTATGAGCAAGATCAATATTCCTCCCAAGGCCCTGATGCGTCCCATTGGACGGGCCATAGTAGATTACGACATGATCCGTGATGGCGATCGGATACTGCTGGGCGTCTCTGGCGGCAAGGACTCACTGAGCCTGCTGCATATACTCAAGCACCTGTCGACCTATGCACCTGTCAAGTTCGAGCTGGCGGCACTGACCATCGACCCCCAGGTAGAGGGTTTCGACCCATCGCGACTGAAACAATATATTAAGGACCTGGGCATCCCCTACTTCTACGAGGAGTATCCCATTGAGGAGCAGGCACAAAAGAGCATGAAGAAGGACTCCTTCTGCTCTTTCTGCTCGCGGATGAAACGTGGCCTGATGTATTCCACTGCACGCCGCGAGGGTTATAACGTTCTGGCGCTGGCGCAACACCTGGATGATCTGGCCGAGAGCTTTCTGATGTCGGCCTTTCATCAGGGCCAGCTGCGCACCATGAAAGCTCACTATCTGAATGATGACGGGGATATCCGCATCATCCGTCCACTGGTCTATGTACGTGAACGTCAAACCGCCGACTTTGCCAGCAACAATGATATGCCGATTATTGCTGACAGCTGCCCGGCCTGCTTCTCCATGCCGACCCAGCGTGACCATATGAAACAGTTACTGCTGTCGGAAGAGCAACAGACAAAGAATATCTACAAAAACCTCCTGACCGCCATGCGCCCACTGATGCTGGAAGGCGGCATTCCAGGCCACGACAAAGACCATGACTAGTACACCACAACGACCACGAGATCGTATCAGAGCCATATTAGCCCGGCTGCTATTGCTACTCTTTGCCATCATGCCTCTGTGGTTGAGCCATGCGATTGGCTACCTGATCGGCATTATCGGTAATATTGTTCACAATGAGATGCGTTATGCCGCGCGGATCAATATCAAACTCTGCATGCCACAACTCTCCACCGTGCAGCAATTAATGCTGTGTCGCCAGTATCTGATAGAAACCGGCAAGACCTTTACCGAAACCAGTGCCATGTTGTTATGGCCCCGATGGCTGATCCTGCGGCAGATGAAAACAGTCATTGGTGAAGAACTGGTTCGACAAGCGCAGGCCGAAGGTAAGGGGGTGATCTTCGCCATCCCCCATCTGGGTTCCTGGGAGATGGTAGGACTCTACTGTTCCAGTCGCTACCCGATGACCTCCCTCTACCGGCCTGCACGCCTGCAGGCTATGGATTCGATCATTCGTCGTGGCCGTGAGCGTTTTGGTGCCAGCCTGGTGCCCACCGATAACCGGGGGGTTAAGGCACTGTTAAAGGCCCTGTCCAATGGCGAAACCGTCGCCATTCTGCCGGATCAGGTACCCGCTCAGGGCCAGGGACTCTACGCCCCTTTCTTCGGCCATTCCGCATATAGTGCAAGCCTGTTATCCCGGCTTGCCCAGAAGACCGGGGCCGTAGTGCTCTTCACCTATGCTGAACGCCTTTCCTGGGGCCGGGGCTATCGCATTCACTTTCTTCCTGCTCCAGAGGCGATCAACGTTGAGAATTTGCAACAATCCGTTATTGCTGTAAACAAAGGGGTGGAGATGTGCGTAAGGGAATGTCCTCAACAGTACCAATGGGGATATCGGCGCTTTAAGTCCCAACCTCCGGGTCAGGCAGAATTCTATTAATACCGCCAAACACTTCACAGCCCGGATACTCACAGCGGATTCTGCATCCTGTTTTTCTTCAAGGTTCACATTCCTGCACCGATAATAGTTATTGAATCTACAACACAAACTTAGGCTTGTATCGACGCCAGTAGTCACAGTATATTGGTTAAAATGATATTTCTCACAAGTGCTGCATGTCCATAGATACCATTATCGATAGCAACCAGAATATGGTGATCCATATCGTCACCGGCCCGCTTATGCTCAATGAGATCAAGCAGGCTACAGTGCAGCTATACAGCGATCCCCATTTTCGTCCCAGCATGAACATCCTCGTCGACCTGCGTAACGGTACGGTAAGAAACCTGAGCCAGCAGGATATCGAAGATTTTGTTGCGATGAATGTTCAAATGGGTCAACAACGAGGTGCAGGCTACTCGGCAATCGTTACCGCCCGCGATATCGACTTTGGTATCGCACGCCAGATACAGTCGATGCTGGATAGTACATCCCGTCGTCTGGGGGTCTTTCGTGACTATCAGGCGGGGGTCGACTGGTTATACCAGCAAACAATGCCGTGAAACTATAGGTAGGGGGATGGCGCCCCATCTGGACGGGTACGATAAACCGTCAGGGTCCACATATACTGCTCCGGATGTATGCGTATCATCTGCTCCAGCACCTCACTCTGCCGCTCTGCGTCCTTCTGTACATCACCACTGGGAAAATTCTCCAGTGCCGGCAAGACCCGGAACTCGTAACAGCCCTTGCCGGTATAGGAAGCCATCACCGGCAAAACCTGCGCTCCGGTCATACGCGCTAACTTGGACAGCGAGGTAATCGTCACCGCAGGGACACCAAAGAATGGGGCAAACACCCAGTCACTCCCCGCCACATGGGACAGATCCTCATCGGGTAGATAATAAAACAACGAACCCTGTTTGATCGCCTTTATCACCGGTCGCAGACCGGATTCACGCGCGTATAAAGTTGAGTTAAAACGTAGTCGTCCACGGCTCATCAACCAGTCCACGACGGCATTCTTTGCCGGCTTGATCAAACCGACTCCGGGATAATCCAAGGTAAATGCAGCGGCACCATAATCCAGTACGATACTGTGTGCGGTGAGCAGAATCACTGGCTGGCCACTGGCCACGGCGCTAGCCAGATGCTCACCACCCACCACCTGTACCAGGCGACGCAGGCGCTTCTCACTCCCCCACCAGAGGATGCCGTAATCGAGCATAGACTGAACCAGGGTACGGTAAAGTTCACGCAGCATCTGCTCACGTTCCGCTTCGCTCTTGTCTTTAAAGGCCATAGCCAGATTGATACGTGCAATCCTTTGGCGATTACCGGTACGGGCCGCCAGCCGGTCCCCCATTCTGTACGCCAACCATTGACGTATCTGCCATGGCATCAGGCTCAGTAACCATAACATCAATACCGCCAGCCAAACCATCCAGTAACGCGGGCCAAGGAATTGCCATTGAAAACGGGGTGAAAAGTGATTGATAGCCTTACTCATTGGATCTCGCTAAGTAGTCTGTCCACCATCTGTTCTGCCTGATCGGCATAACTGATACCAAACAGATTCAAATGATTGAGAATATGGTAGAGATTATACAACAGCTTACGGACCGAATAACCCGGATCCAGCGGCCAGGTCTCGTTATAAGCGGTGTAAAAGCCTTGGCCAAACCCACCAAACAACTCTGTCATTGCAAGGTCTGTTTCACGATCACCATAGTAGCAGGCTGGATCAAAGAGCACCGGCTGGCCATCCGGGGTAAAACCGTAATTGCCGGACCAGAGATCGCCATGTAATAAAGAGGGCAACGGCGAATACCCCCGGAACAGACAATCCAGCCCCTCTAGCAGCAGGAATCCCTTCTCCTGCAGGCGACCATCGTAACCATTATTAGCAGCCATTGTGAGTTGCGCTCCCAGGCGCCGGCTACGCCAGAACTCTATCCAGTCTTCGCAGGGGCTGTTGTCTTGTGGACTGGAGCCGATGGTATTGTTCTGATCCCAGCCAAAAACACCTCGCTGGTAACGATGCATCATCGCCAATTCGCGCCCCAGTTCCGGATCTTCTCCCCGACTACGTAATGACAGATATTCCATCACCAGATAGGACTGCTGACCGATAACACCCCATGTAATGACAGTCGGCACTCGAATGCTCTTGCTTGCTGCCATCTCGCGTAATCCCTGTGCCTCAGCTGCAAACATATCCAGCTGTGCAGCATCATGGGTCTTGATAAAATAGGCATCTCCCGATGTACAGGTCAGTCTGTAGGCGCTGCTGATACAGCCTCCTGTAACAGTCTCACAGGCAGCTGGCGAAAATGCGCCAGAGCCTGCTTTACCAATTTCTTCACCTATTTGATCCCAAAAGCTCATGGTACGGGTTCCTGAACTGACTGAATTTGAATACAAATGTTAAATCATCTTTAAATCAATCAAAAATAGCGACTACTTCCACTAGAAAACTATGCAAAATACCGATACTCATACGGCAAGATTTGAAAAATCCTTGTCAACAATACTCTGAGGCACACAATACTGTGTCCGGTTCCGCCATAATACATAAAGTATAAAACTGACATTGAGTAGTATGAATATGAAGTCCATTTTTATCGTTGATGATGATGATGATATTCGCTTAATCATCGAATACATGCTGCAAAGGGAAGGCTATGAAGTTACCAGTGCCAAAGATGGTAAAGAAGCGATGGATCTGATTAATCAGAACGCAGCCCCTGATCTGGCCCTGTTCGACGTAATGATGCCTTATGCCGACGGTTTTGAACTACTGGGTTTTGCCCGTGAACAAAGTAAATGGGCACAGACACCTATCATTATGCTTACAGCAAAGAGTCAGGAGACGGATATCGTCAGGGCTCTGGATAATGGCGCCAGTGATTATGTAGTAAAACCGTTTAAACCCAACGAGCTGTTAGCCCGTATCCGTCGCCAATTACACTGAGCACCTCATTTTCATGCCACATAGACTCCAAGCTTATAAAACAATATTGCTTAGTGCTTTTATGTTGGGGTGGAGTCATACCATACAAGCCAGTACTGAACATGAGCTGCAGTTCTTTCATCGTTACAGCACTCTGGACTCTCCCCGAAGTGACTGGTCTGACTGGAGACTCTACTGGTATAAGCAGCAGGATGCAGATAATGCTCTCTATCTGGAATTAAATGATATCTACCATTTCGGGATCAGGGATCAACAACTGGCATGGGGAAATCGGATTAACAGTAGTTCAACACTGCAATATCAAACCGAACTAACCACAAGTACCGCGCATAGTCTCTATCCATTGTTCAGTCTTTATGGTGGTATAGAGACTAAATTAAACAAGTCTCTGGTATTAAATACCGGCCTCAGGTTTTCACACTTTAACAAGAGCAACAGCACCGCCAGCAGCCTGTTATTCACTAGCCGTTTTGATTATTACACTGGAAATCAGCTATATTCATACAGTCTCTATTTTACCAATATGCAGGGTCTGGCCTTATCCGACAATGTCATTACTCATAGTATTAAATATGCGTATATTTATAGTGAGAAAAACAATATCTATCTCAGCTATGCACAGGGTGATGAGATCGACTTTGATCCCGACAATGCAGCCTTAATAAGCAGTGCTACACAATCTATCAATCTTGGGGGCTTGCATTGGCTGAACCAAACACTTGCAATCGTATACACTATAGCCAAACACAATGTCGCCCCCACTACGAACTCCGGCTATCAACGAAATGAATTATATATCGGGCTTCGTAAACTCTACTGATAGCCTTGTCCAATTCGGCCTATGGGTTTCTATAGGTGCGGTTGGTATTACTGTTAGTTTGATAATCTACATATTATTGTTCCGTTTTATACAGATATGGCGCAACTCTGAACAACAGCGCTTCCAGAATATCTGGCGACCAATACTCGCTTTATGTCCAACGGTTATACCAGATACACTGCCGGCCTTATCCAACCGTGACTATATGAGCATACTGACACTCTGGAATCACTACTATAATATTATCCATGGCGATGCCACCGGCAACCTACTGGTTCTGGGAGAGCGCCTGAAACTGGATAGCATTGCACGACTGCAACTATTCAGCGCCAATAAACGACAGCAATTAATAGGTATACTCACGCTGGGCAATCTACAATCCCGCGAAGACTGGCCCCTGCTCAACCGCTTTATTCATCAGGCTGATACCAGCACTTCACTGGTTTCCATGCGGGCCTTGTTTCAAATCAATCCCCGACGTGCCCTGCAGACCATGCTGCCCTATCTGGTAAGCCGAACAGACTATCCTACGGCCCAGGTCGCCAGCCTGTTAAAAAAAATACCGTCAAATGAAATATGCCCGCAGCTTGTTCTGCATATGATGCTAAGTCTGGGTCACGGTTCGTCTCACCTACTAAGGTTAATGGAAGCCTGTGATTGCTCTCTCAATCGACAGGTATTTGCCACGTTGGTAAAGAAACTTCCTGATGACCATATTATCTCCACGGCTCTGGCCCTGATCTCTGATCCCCATACTCTGGATCTTATCCTGCCCTACGCACAACATGAACGCTGGCATATACGCGTCCATGCAGCGTCTGCGATAGGCAGACTCGCAACCAGAGAACACCTGCCTGTATTGTTAGATTTGCTGGAGGATAGAGAGTGGTGGGTGCGTTATCGCGCAGCCCAGGCAATTACCAAGCTTCCTTTTCTTGGGCAGGATGAGCTTGGCCGATTAATGAACACCATTGACGATCGATATGCCAGGGACATGTTAAGTCAGGCGATGGCGGAGCAGGGCTATGAGTGAATACATACGGATCTTTGAGTGGCTGTTCCTGAGCTATTTCATCATCCTGAATGTCGGTTATATAGGCCTGAATTTTATCGCCTTGTTGTACATAAATCGTTACATCAATGTACTCTCTTCGGACAGTATGCCTTCCTCTCTGGGAGGGATGGAGCCACCGGTAAGCATTCTGGTACCGGCCTACAATGAAGAAGCCGGAATCGTTGCCTCGGTACATGCCATGTTGCAGCTACATTATCCCGAATTCGAGATCCTGGTGATCAATGATGGTTCAACAGATGACACCCTGAAGTCCCTGGTGGAAGAGTTTGAGTTGCGGCCTTTTCCCGAAGCCACACGTCTACGCCTGGAGACCCAGGATATCCATGCGGTTTATCTATCAAACAAGTATCCCAACCTGCGAGTAGTAGATAAACAAAATGGTGGTAAGGCCGATTCCCTGAATGCCGGAATCAATGTCTGCCGCTTCCCACTATTCTGTGTGGTCGATGCCGACTCCATCATGCAGCACAATTCCCTGCAACAGGTGGTGCAGCCCTTTATCGAAAATCCACTTACCATTGCAGCCGGGGGCACGATACGAATATCCAACGGCTGTACCGTCGAGCGAGGTTTTCTCTCCCAGGTATCACTACCCCGTAATCCGTTAGTACTGGTACAGATCGTTGAATATCTACGCGCCTTCCTGTTTGGTCGTATGGGCTGGGCGCCATTAAATGCCCTTCTAATCATCTCCGGTGCCTTCGGCGTATTCAAGAAGGAGGCCGTGATCCTTGCAGGTGGTTATCGGGCTAACACAGTCGGCGAGGACATGGAGCTGGTGGTGCGTATGCACCGCATCATGCGCCAGCAGGGCAAACCTTATAGCATTACATTCGTGCCCGACCCAATCTGCTGGACCGAGGCTCCCGGAGACCTGGCCAGCCTCAGAAGCCAGCGGGTACGCTGGCAACGTGGTCTGGCCGAGAGTCTGACATTAAACCTGTCCCTGCTATTCAATCCCAGAGGCGGCACAGTCGGCTGGCTTGCCTTCCCCTATATGGTCATCTTTGAGCTTTTGGGGCCATTTCTGGAGGTCGCGGGTTATCTGTTTTTCTTCAGCGGATTGATCTTCGGCTTTATTAATACCGATGCAGCAGTGATCTTCTTTATCGCCGCCTTTGTCTTCGGCCTGCTGTTGTCTGCTGTAGCATTACTCCTTGAAGAGATATCCTTTCATGTCTATCCCAAGATTCGTCACACTCTCATCCTCTTTCTTGCCGTCATGATGGAGAATTTTGGTTATCGTCAACTCAACTCATTCTGGCGTCTTGAAGGTATGTTGCAGTGGATGCTCGGTAAAAAGGGCAGTTGGGGCAGCATTAAACGAGTCGGCCATGGAAAGAAAAAACTCGCTGAAAAAGAGTCGTAGTCTGGCACTGCGAATTTGTTACAGAAATGTCACGTGATATGGACTCTATCTTGACAGTTATTCACAGCACATAAAGATCAAGCACTTAGCCTGCCAGACACTCGGCTTCGCGCTTTTGCCTCTATAAAAACAACATAACACACTGATATATAAGATATTATCTGAATAGTACAAAACGTAACCAAGTTGTCACAAATCCAGCTGTCATGCGACCTGAATGGACTTAAACTGAACTTATCCACCGACTTATCCACAGCTTCTGTGGATAAAGCGACATTATCTTTTGTAACAAGCAGTTAGCGTAGCATTAGCATATTATTGATCCACTTATACGCTCAATACGATATAAAACCGCTCTCTATCCAGCAGCTCCCACTGTTTTTATACACAGCCCTTTTAAAACAATTATTTACCGTACCACCATAAATCCGCGATCTGCTCCTACACTATAAAAACAATATAAGATACTGTTTTTATTATTTTTTTACATTATGAACAATTTATCACCATGATGCTATTCGGCTTGTTGTTACGGCCCTCCCAGCCCCTTGCCCCCATCTTATCCACCAACTTATCCACAGTATCTGTAGATAACTATATAAATGCTTATCGCCCCACCTGTTAGCAAGGAGAGTGGTAGAATTCCCCCATGCCCAAGCCTTCCCCCAAATATCTTCGATTAGCGATTCCAACGCCTTTGCGACGTCTGTTTGACTACCTGCCACCAGAAGGGATCGATACAGAATTACTGCTTCCCGGCCTACGGGTCCGTGTACCGTTCGGGCGAGGCAACACCATCGGCATCCTGCACTCCGTTGTTTCAGAGACCGATGCCCCCCTGAACAAGCTACGGCCAGTCACCGGGATCATCGATGCCACACCGATCCTGTCGGCCCCGGTAATGAAACTGCTGCTATGGGCTGGCGACTACTATCACCACCCAATGGGCGAAGTGATGCAGAACGCCTTGCCGGTAATGCTGCGAGAGGGGCATCCAGCCGAGGCACGTGGAATATTCCACTGGCAACTGACACCAGCCGGTAGCGAGATGGATTCCACCTGCCTCGGGCGGGCAAAGAAACAGGCCGCCCTGCTGGCGCTGCTACAGGAGCACCGGGAGCTGGGAGCGGCACAACTACAACCCTTGATGAACAACTGGCGCGAACCGATGCGCCGCCTGCAGGAGAAGGGCTGGGTAGAGCAGCAGGAGCGCTCCTGCCTGCAGATCAATACTGATGCAGAACAGGACCGTAACCTGCTGCTGAACGAGGAGCAGCAGCACGCCGTCGATCATTTATGCGCCCGGCTGGGCACATTCCATAGTGCCCTGCTGGAAGGGGTCACCGGCAGCGGCAAGACCGAGGTCTACCTGCAGATCATCGAACAGGTACTCCAACGTGGCGAGCAGGCCCTGGTACTGGTGCCGGAGATAGGCCTGACACCGCAACTGCTGCAACGCTTCCGCTCGCGCTTTACGGTACCCATCGCGGTACTGCACTCCAACCTGTCGGATCAGGAGCGTCTCTGTGCCTGGCTCAAAGCCGGTGAAGGCGAAGCGGCCATCGTCATAGGTACCCGTTCGGCGGTCTTCACCCCGCTGGTCCGCCCCGGCATCATCATTATCGATGAGGAACACGATGCCTCGTTCAAACAGCAGGAGGGCTTTCGCTATTCGGCCCGCGACCTGGGGATTAAACGTGCACGGGATGAATCCATCCCTATCCTGCTGGGCTCGGCGACCCCGTCGCTGGAGAGCCTGCACAATGCCCTCTCCGGCCGTTTTGCCCATCTGCCGCTAAAGCAGCGCGCCGGTTCGGCCCGCGCGCCGTCCATGTCACTGCTGGATATACGCAGCCAGTCGATGGAGACAGGGCTGTCGGCACAGCTGCTCGAGGCGGTCAGGGAGACGCTGGCCCGGGATGAGCAGGTCCTGTTATTCCTCAACCGGCGGGGCTTCTCGCCTGTGCTGATGTGCCACGACTGCGGCTGGGTCAGCCACTGCAAGCGCTGCGACGCCAACCTGACCTACTACCGCCAGCACAACCGGCTGCGCTGTAACCACTGCGGCAGCGAGCAGCGCATCGAACCGGCCTGCCCGACCTGCGGTAGCGTCGATCTGCGCGACATCGGCCACGGTACCGAGAAGATAGAAGAGAGCCTAAAGGCCCAGTTCCCTACCGAGACCATCGTCCGCATCGACCGCGACAACACCCGCCGCAAGGGCAGCCTGGAGTCACTGCTGGCACAGGCACAAAGCGGCGAGGCGCGCATCCTCCTGGGCACACAGATGCTGGCCAAGGGCCACCACTTTGCCAATGTCACGCTGGTGGGGATCCTCGATTCAGACCAGGGCCTGTTCTCCGCCGATTTCCGCGCCGCCGAGCGCATGGCGCAACTGATCACGCAGGTGGCGGGACGCGCCGGACGCGCCGAAAAACCGGGGCGGGTCCTGATCCAGACCCACCATCCGGACCATCCGCTGTTACTGAGCCTGATCCGGCAGGGCTACCAGGGCTATGCCCAGGCCGCGCTGGCGGAACGCCAGCTGGCCGAAATGCCGCCTTACTCGCATCTGGCCCTGATCCGTGCCGAGGCGGTGGACGCCAGCCTGCCGTTTGCCTTTCTGCAACAGGTGCTGGCCCTCTGTATGGGGCAAAACCTGCCCGAGGTACAGGCCTGGGGACCGGTGCCGGCCCCTATGGAACGCCGCGCCGGCCGTTACCGTGCACAGCTGTTATTGCAAGCAACAGAGCGCGCACCGCTGCACAGATTATTGCGCCAGCTGGCTCCGCAGCTGGAGGGGATGAGCTCGGCACGCAAGGTGCGCTGGTCGCTGGATGTGGATCCGTCGGAGATGTTCTAGTGGTGAAAACACCGTAGCCATTTCCATTACCGTCCAGACAGGGGATAATGGTGGTCTTTACTGTTTACGTTAATAGAGATAACAACCGATCTATGAAAGCGCACCTGCAAGACCTTCTCGCCGACGCCCTGCGTACCCTACAACAACAGAGCCTGTTGCCTGCGGAGCTGGATGCCCAGATCCATATCGAGCATACCCGTGACAGCAGCCATGGCGACTTTGCCTCCAACCTGGCGATGACGCTGGCCAAGGCCGCCAAGCGCAACCCGCGCGAGATCGCCCAGCAGATCCTCGATGCCCTGCCTGAAGATAAGGCGGTGGTGAAGACAGAGATCGCCGGGCCCGGTTTTATCAACTTCTTTATCAATGCCGACGCCAACCGTGCCGTGGTGCAGCAGATCCTTGAGGCAGGCGAAAGGTTCGGCCGCGCCAAGGTCGGCAACGGTCGCCGGGTGATGGTGGAGTTTGTCTCTGCCAACCCCACTGGTCCACTACACGTAGGCCATGGCCGTGGTGCCGCCTACGGTGCTACCGTCGCCGATCTGCTGGAGGCCATCGGTTACGATGTGCACCGCGAGTACTACGTCAACGATGCCGGCCGGCAGATGGATATCCTTGCCACCTCGGTCTGGTTACGCTATCTGGAGTTGGGTGGAGCGGAATATACCTTCCCCAGTAATGGCTATAAGGGTGACTACGTTCAGGACATCGCCGCCAGTATCCGCCGAGGCCATGGGGATACTCTGGAAGTCGGCATCTTCGAGGTGTTTGATGGCGTACCTGCCGATGAGCCTGCCGGTGGCGACAAGGAGGCCCATATCGATGGCCTGATCCAGAGTGCCAAGACCCTGTTGCGTGATGACCAGTACCGCCTGATCTTCGACAGCGGCCTGAACTATATCCTAGACGACATCCGCGATGATCTGGAACACTTCGGTGTCACCTACGATGAATGGTATTCCGAACGCTCGCTGACCGACTCCGGCGCGGTGGAGAAGGCCTTGATGCGCCTGCGCGAATCCGGCCATATATATATAAAGGATGGTGCCGAATGGTTTAAATCCACCGATTTCGGTGACGAAAAGGATCGTGTGGTGGTTCGCGAAAATGGCCAGTCCACCTACTTTGCCTCCGATATCGCCTACCATATGGATAAGCTGGAGCGCGGTTTTGACCGCGTTATCGATGTCTGGGGTGCCGACCACCATGGCTATGTACCACGCGTACGTGCCGCACTCGAGGCCCTCGGTGATGATCCGTCGAAGATGGACGTGCTGCTGGTGCAATTCGCGGTACTCTACCGTGGTGGAGAGAAGGCGCAGATGTCGACCCGCTCCGGCGAGTTCATCACCCTGCGCCAGCTACGTAAGGAGGTCGGCAACGATGCCGCACGCTTCTTCTATGTGATGCGCAAGGCGGAGCAGCACCTGGACTTCGATATGGACCTGGCCAAGTCACAGAGCAACGACAACCCGATGTACTATATCCAGTATGCCCATGCCCGGGTCGCCAGCGTCATGCGACAACTGGCAGAGAAGGGCTATACCTATGATCAGGCCCATGGCCTGGCCAGCCTGGCCTGCCTCACCGAGTCGCACGAAGATGCACTGCTGACGCGTCTGTCACGCTATCCGGAGATCCTCGAACAGGCTGCAGTGAACCATGAACCGCACCAGTTGATGTACTTCCTGCGTGATCTGGCCAATGAGTTCCATACCTATTACAACGCTCATCAGTTTATCGTTGATGACTCGGCTCAGCGTGATGCCCGTCTGGCCCTGATCAAGGCCACACAGCAGGTACTCGCCAACGGCCTGAATCTGCTCGGTGTGTCGGCGCCGGAGACGATGTAGGCATGGCTCGCGGCAAGAAGAATTCCCCCGCCTGGGCATGGCTGCTAACGGGCATGCTGATTGGTCTGTTCGCCGCCTTCCTGGTCTACCTGAATGATACCCGTGGCAGTTCCGGCAATCGCGCCAAGACCGAACGCCCGTCCAGCCAGAAACAGAACAGTAGCGAACAGGGCGGCGGAGCCAAATTCGACTTCTATACCATCCTGCCTGATATGGAGATCCCGGTACCGGACATCCAGGAGATCCTGCCGGATAACACCGCACGTCCTCGTACGCAGGAAAGGACCACAGCTACCGCCCCGGCCAATATCAGCAATCCGGTAGCAGCGAGCAGCTATGTACTCCAGGCTGGAGCCTTTCGCAGCATTGAAGAAGCGGATCGCCTGAAGGCGAAGATGGCCCTGCTTGGTGTAATCGCCCATATCGAAAGCGCCGAGATTAATGGCACCACCTGGCATCGGGTACGCGTCGGTCCCTACGACAATATGTCGCGACTCAACGACACCAATAACCGTCTGAAAGAAAACGGTATCGCCGCGATGCTGCTAAAGATCAAAAGCTAACCGCCTCCCCCTATCCACCCGGGCAAAGATAAAAGGATTTATCTATGAGCGACCTGGGACTCACCCATATAGCACTTTGCGTTTCAGACCGCCCCGTAGTATCGACTTCTACCAGCGTTATGCCGGGTTGAAACCGGTGCATCAACGCGAGGGCTTCAGCTGGTGATTAGACGTTCGCAGGAAGTTCGTCATCGTGCTGCTACAGCAAGACAATCCTGTCGCCCCGGTTCAAGCCGATAATCATTTGGGGTTTGTGGTCGAAAGCCACGAATAAGTCGAGCGTCTATCTGCGATGGCCAGGAAGGATAGCTGCCTGAGTGAAGGGCCCAAGATGCGGGACGAGAACATCCCCCTCTGATGCGTAGAATGAATCCGCAAACCTAATAACACGGCTCCGTGTCGTATCACTGTGCTCAAGCCATCTATTCCGAGTCAAATAACAGCAATAAATTACATATTAGCCATATTAATCATATGGTCTTCATCGATAAGATTGTGTCCTGCATTTAACACAATATCCACCAATAGCGATCGAAAATAGCCTCAATTGTAAATTTTGTTTCCCAATTGTCACAAATGTTAACCTACTAAAAAGCTTTGGTAATAGTAGCTTTCCGGCTATAGAGCAATCCCCGGTTTCGGTCGAAACTTCTCTCAACACGGCAGGAAACGGGAATCACTGACATGCGCGCACTTATCATCATCACTCTGGCTCTGACAGGTTTTATCATGCAAACCGCCATGGCCGCACAGGTGACTGGTATCGCGTCTGTTCGCATCCTTGCCCCGGTGAAGGTAAGCATGGAGAAATCCCCGTCCGTAGCCGTTTCCCAACAGGAAATCGGCAAACGTAATTCCATAAACGATATCTCTTTCAATACCAGCCAGGATTATCATTACACCGTTTCCTTCAACGAGAAGGACACCTGCCGTTTAATTGCCAGCAGCACCCAAACCATTAGCAATACCTGTTCTACCGCCACCGTCAACTTCAACTAGCTCGCAGACTCAGACGCTATAGTACTGAGTTTTACTTCAATCCCGCACTCTCCACCTATATCATAGGTGCATGATTCTGATACTTGCCCTTATCCTGTTAGCCCTGCTTATCTTCGGCCCACAATTCTATGTCCGTCATGTAATGAACAAATACAATTGTGTGCACGAGCGCTTGCCCGGCAGTGGTGGCGAGCTGGCACGCCATCTGCTGGATCGTTTTGAGCTGGCAACAGTGACGGTGGAGATCTCCGAACATGGTGATCACTACGACCCCACAGCCAGGGCGGTACGATTGAGCCGGGACAATCTTGAAGGTCGTTCACTGACCGCTATTGCCGTCGCCGCACATGAGGTCGGCCATGCCCTGCAGGATGCCGAAGGGGATGCAATGTTTGAGGTACGCAGTCGCATGATTCGTGTCGCCACACTGGCGGAGAAGGCCGGGGCCATCGCCATGCTGGCGATCCCGCTGTTAACCCTGCTCAGCCGCAGTCCGATGCTGGGCCTTGTGACCCTGATAGTCGCATTGACCTCGTTCCTGAGTGCAACCCTGGTGCATCTGGTGACTCTGCCAGTGGAATGGGATGCCAGTTTTGGCCGAGCCCTGCCGATCCTCACCCAGGGTGAATACATCGATAAAAGTGAGACCCGGGCAGTAAAACGGATCCTGCGGGCAGCCGCCCTGACCTACGTTGCCGCCTCACTTACCAGTCTTCTCAACCTAAGTCGTTGGTTGACGATTCTGCGTCGCTAAATAAAACCTACTGAAATTTTATTTCGCATCATGGCAAAAGAGCGATAGCAGGCCCATGGGTGGCTAATTCATACGTCTGTACTAGGTTTATATCTGCGCCTAACTACTTGATATAGGTCAACAAAAAGGCCATTTTTATTGTATATATACAATAAATGCTTATACTGAGACCCAAGGATGTCAAGTAACGAACATCCAACATAAAAAAGTTCTACCCGCGTCGAAACATAAAAAGATTTCTAAACAAGGACGGATGGCCTGACGGCGATCTATGTATGGAATTCGGAGGCGCGCCATGAAAACCAAAATTTCCAATCGGAGTGTAAGAACCACACTCTATACCTTCTCATCAGGATTGATTGCTGCTCTTAGTCTGGTACTAAGTAGTCAGGTCCAGGCGGGAACCATTACCGGATCAGCACATGACTTTTCTGCCAATGGCTACAGTGGTGGCCAAATCTGTGTGGTCTGTCATACCCCGCATAACTCAGATACAACAGTCACCCAGGCCCCATTGTGGAACCATGCAGTCACCACAACAACCTTTACCATGTACACTTCGGGCAGCCTGGATGCCACCAGTGTCGGCCAACCCGATGGTGTCTCCAAACTCTGTCTCTCCTGCCATGACGGCACCGTTGCGATAGACAGCTTTGGTGGTGCCACAGGTACAAACTTTGTCACCGGTTCCAAGCGAATTGGTGACGCCGGTGCACTTAATGATGACCATCCCATCTCCATAGCTTACGATACCGCACTGTCACAGACCGATCAGGGTCTGCATGATCCTGCCACCCGCAACGTCACCATCGGCGCGGGAGGGGACAAGACCCGTACCGGTACCGTCGCCCAGCTGATGTTGTCCAACGGCACCGTACAGTGCAGCTCCTGTCATGATGTACACAACAACTTTGCCGTTCCCGGTGCCGTCGGCACGCCACTGTTGAAGGTCTCCAAGGCAGGAAGTGCTATCTGTCTGACCTGTCACAATAAATAAAACGTTAGGGCTTACCCATCCGTATTTCTGCATTGCAGGGATACGGATGCTTTCTTGCTGTCATTAATAGCATTCATTCTGGCAGGTTTAAGGGTTAAAGATGAACATCAAAAATAATAATTGCGTCTATAAAACAGTATCTATCCTTATCGTATTCCTTTTTATAACGGCTTGTAGCGGCATTGAAAAAAAACCGCAGGAAACTATCTATTATCCGCCATTACCAAACTCCCCGCGTATACAATACTTGGCAACATTTTCTACCGCACGGGATATGACCGGTAAAGAGAATCAATTTTCCAGTTTTATTCTAGGTGAAGATGTAAAGAAAGACAGTTTAATCTCCAAGCCGTATGGTGTTGCCTTCTACAAAAACAAACTCTATGTCGTGGATATTCGTGGCCCGGGTTATGCTGTGTTTGATTTCAACACCAGGAAGACCTATACGATACATGGAAACGGTGCCGGACAGATAAAAAAACCCATCAATATAGACATTGATAGTCAGGGCAACATATATATAACCGACACAAATAAAAATCAGGTTCTGCAATTCAATCAGGAAGATCGTTTTGTCCGTAGCTATGGCAATGGAAGCGATTTCAAACCCAGTGATGTAGCGGCTGGAGCAGACAAGCTCTTTGTCAGCGATCTGAAAAATCAAAGAATACATATCATCGACAAACAGTCTGGCCAGATTATATCCAGCTTTGGTAAGGCGGGCTCAAAGGATGGCGAGCTGTTGTATCCAACAAATATAGAACTGGCGGCTGATGGATTTCTATATATATCTGATACCGGCAACTCTCGCATTTGGAAGGTCACACAGGATGGAACGTTTGTAAAACAATTTGGTAAAGTAGGTAGCGGATTAGGCCAGTTTGCCCGCCCTAAAGGCGTTGCTGTAGATAAACAGGGTCGTATCTATGTCGTAGATGCGGCCTTTGAAAACATTCAGGTATTCAATTCCGAAGGAAAATTGCTACTCTTTTTTGGCGGTAAACAAACCGCAGCTGATCGTCTGATTCTGCCAGCTGATATTGAGATCATTGACTCTGGTTTTGACTATTTTAAACGCTATGCGAGTGAAGGATTTCAAATCG
>Ga0224506_10000772_pt1 | contig 25101 bp, 23 predicted proteins | sample SF_Jan12_sed_USG_2_FD_169108 | JGI IMG/M metagenome (GOLD analysis project Ga0224506, IMG submission 169108) | Sediment microbial communities from San Francisco Bay, California, United States - SF_Jan12_sed_USGS_8_1 | ecosystem: Environmental > Aquatic > Marine > Sediment | place: USA... | reverse complement strand
GGGATTCTCCTTGTCAATCAGGAAATAAAAGCCGAGTCACCAGCCCTTTATGACTTGACACCGACGATCCTTCAGGTTTTCGGCATAGAAAAACCCAAGGAGATGATCGGCAAACCCATATTTTAAAGCGCAGGAGAAAGAAATGGGAAAAGCCAAAATAAAACTGGCTAAGGAGCTAATGGAGAAAGTGAAAAAGTACGCTAAGATGGCGGGCTACTCTTCGGCTGAAGAATTCATCACCCACTGTCTGGAGAAAGAAATCGCCAAGCTTGAGGAATCTGACTCAGAGGAGGAAATCAAGAAAAAACTCAAGGGCCTGGGTTATATTTCATAATTACTAAAGAACGCCATCCCAGGGAGAGCCCAAAATGAAGGCAAGAGGTCAAGGTTAGAATGTGGGTCTTCAACTCAATCTTCGGAAAGATCTTTGAAATCCTCTTTATCCCCTTCAGGAGCATGAGCCCCTGGGTGGGAATGATCATAATTTCATTTTTGACCTCTCTCTTGATGCTCTTTGTCTTTCGCTTCACCTCTAACCAACAGGGAATACGGAACGTCAAAAATAAGATAAAGGCGCATCTGCTCGAAATCCGCCTGTTCAAAGATAGCCTAGGAATATCCCTCAAGGCTCAAGGGAATATCCTTCGCTACAACCTCAAATACATCGGCTATACAACAAAACCGCTACTGGTGATGATCATCCCGCTCGTCCTGATCCTGATCCAGCTTAATCTCTGGTTTGGGTTCAGCTCATTGACTCCCGGACAAAAAGCCATTCTCAAAGCTGAGCTGGATGGGGACCAGAGCCTCCTCGATACCCAGTTTGTGATCGAAGCTCCTCCCGGTCTGAAAATCGAGAGTCCACCTCTTCGGATCCAAGGGAAGAATGAGGTGAACTGGCGGCTGCAGGCCACAGAACCAGGCATTCATGAGTTAACGCTGATGGTTAACGGGCAAAGACTGATCAAGAAAGTCGCAGTCGCTCAAAAACAGCTCAGCAAAATTTCTTCGATCAAGATCCGTCGGAACTTCATTGACGAATTATTCAATCCGGGCGAAGCCCCCATCCCTGGAAAGATGCCTGTCAAAACCATAAAAATCGAGTATCCTGCTCAGCAGATGAACCTCTTTGGCTGGAGGATCCACTGGATCATCGTCTATTTCGCTCTCTCCATAATCTTCGGATTCTCCTTTAAAGGAATCTTCAAAGTCGAGATTTAGGGGATACCCTTATTTTATTTTATTGAACCAGGCGATATCCTCAAGAGTCTTCCTCTTCTTCTCCTTGGATGGCCTTTTCTCGTAATAGCCCACAGCCATCATCGAGACTATCTTATACTTACGGGGAATCTTAAGGATTTTTCTCGCCCGGCGAATGTTGAACCAGCCTATCCAGCATGTCCCCAGGCCCAGCTCTTGAGCCTGAAGGACAAGATGTTCTCCAGCTATGCCTATATCAATCAGATAATAATGGATGTTCTGAATCTGTTTCCCGATCCTGTTGGCAATGATGTCCAGTCTGGCCAGAATCACGATGATAAGCGGGGCTTTTCCAGCGAACCTCGAAATGGAATAGATTCCGGAAAAAACCTCTGCGGCGAGTCGGTCTTTCAATTCCGGGTCATCAATGATCAAAAACCGCCAGGGTTGAACATTATCCGCGGATGGCGCCAGGCGCGCGGCCTCGATACAGGTTAAGATCTTCTCTCTGTCAACCGGTTTATCCAGGTACCTGCGGATACTCCTCCGGTTTCGGACAAGCTGCTGGAAAAAACTCTTCGCTCCCTTTCTCTCCATCATCGCTTGAGGCCTCCTCCCATCATTTTTCAAATATTTTTTCCGTCCGTCAATGAATCGGACCTTTCATTCCCGAGGACTTAAAGCTAAATCTATTCGTAAAAGAAATCAACTCATTTTTGGACACGATGGCATCGCCAATTCACAAAGGTTATTCAAAAATATGTGTGACGCATATTGCGAAAAAGAAGCATCTTTAATAATATGAGATAAATATTGAAGAAGGAGGCCTGTATTGTTTAAAAAATATCAAGCGTTCAGCTTTTTCCTTGCTCTCCTTTTATTCCTTCTTCCTGCCGCTTCCCAGGAAACTTTCTGTAAACAGATTGCCAATTACACCATGGATGTGAAGCTGGATACGGAAGCGAAAATGATAAAGGCCACAGAAATCCTATCCTGGACGAATGACACGGGATATTCCACGAATGAGCTCTGGTTCCACCTGTATTGGAACGCCTTCCAGAACAACATGAGCACATTTCTTACAGAAGCGGAAAGAAGAGGGAGGAGTGTATCCGGGTTTAAAAAAGACGATTGGGGATACTGCCGGGTGGAGTCGATCAAGGTCGTTGCCAATCCCTACTTCCAGGAATACGACCTGATGCCGTTTTTAGAATTTCGTTATCCGGATGTGGAAAACCTGTACGACCAGACTGTCTTTTCAGCCAGACTTCCAAACGCAGTAAGGCCAGGTCAAACCATTCTGCTGAGAATCGAGTTCGAATCGAAAGTTCCCCGTCCCATCTCCAGGACAGGAGTCTACAAGGATTACTACTTCATCGCCCAGTGGTTTCCCAAAATCGGTGTCTTCCAGGACGGAAGATGGAACTGCCATCAGTATCATTCAGCGAGTGAGTATTTTGCTGATTACGGGACCTATAATGTCAGGATAACGCTTCCTTCTACCTTTGTCGTCGGGACAACCGGAGAACACAGAGAAAAGATCGACAACAGAGACGGCACCGCCACTCATCATTTCTACCAGCACAGCGTGCACGACTTCGCCTGGACAGCCAGTCCCCGTTTCCTCGAATACACAGAAAATTATGAGTTTGCGCCCGGGAAACAGACAGAGATCACTCTTCTCCTCCAGCCTGAACACGAGAGGCTAAAGGACCGTTACCTGAATGCCGTGAAAAACGCCATCAAATACAGCAGCCTTTTCTACGGAGATTACCCCTACTCCACCGCGACCTGTGTTGACCCGGCCTACAACAGCCGCTCCGGAGGGATGGAGTATCCCACATTCTTTACCGGAGGAGCCTATTTTCTCACCTGGAAAGGCATACCCAGGCCCGAGGGTGTGACCATCCATGAATTCGGGCACGGCTACTTTTACGGGCTGGTCGGGACCAACGAATTTGAAAACGCCTGGATGGATGAAGGGTTCACTTCGTTTCTGGATACCGAAGTCTACTACACCGCTTACAAAGAGCCTCTCTATAACCGGTCCTTTTTCGGAATTCCTGTAACTTTCAAGGATGTCAAAATCCCGATCGAATCAGACGGAATATCCAGTCACCGCCAGACCTACAACATGGATGTGCTGCAGCGCTTCGCCTGGGAATTCCTGGAGGGAGGTAGCTACGGCGCCAATTCCTACTCGAAAGCCGAGCTTATGCTGAGAACACTGAAAAGATTCATGGGGGAGGATATCTTTGCCAGGATGATAAAAGCGTATTCGCAGCGCAACTGGTTCAAGCATCCCCAACCTCGCGACTTCTATACAGTCGTCTCCGAGTTTGCCGGCCGGGACATGAGCTGGTTCCTGGACCAATTTGTCTATGGCTCGGATAAACTCGATTATGCGATCGGGAAAATCTCCAGCGATAGAGAAAAAAAGCCCGAGGGTTGGTTTGACGGAGAATACATCAAGCGAGAAATCGAAGCGAACCGCTACCAATCAGAGGTTATCGTGCGCCGCCTGGGAGAGGTGAAGCTTCCGGTGGAAATCCTGGTTGTCTTTGAGGACGGGAATGAGGTCAGGGAAACCTGGGATGGCCAGTACAGGTGGAAAAGATTCGTCTATCAGCAGCCCTCCCGGGTTCAAAAAGCTGTGGTCGACCCTGAGTTCAAACTGGTCCTGGACATCAACCGCACCAATAACAGCCAGATGAGAAAACCGAACAGGCTGGCCCCGTTCAAATGGGTGTCCAACTGGCTGAGCTGGCTCCAGCATGCTCTGGAGTTCTTCACGATTTTGGGTGGCTGACAAGGAGCACGGAGGAGAAAAATGAAAATCTTTATCAATTTCGGGAAAGGATTCATGACCACGGGAAAAACGACAAAAATGGTCCTCTTCCTGTTCGTGATCAACCTGCTTTTCTCCTTGATCCTCGCCGTCCCCATGTATAATTCCTTGAAAAACTCGCTCGGCGCCAGCGAAGCAGGCAACAGGATGGTCGAAAGCTTCGACTACATCTGGTGGGAGGAATTCAGGGATGAGGCCCAAGGGCTGGAGACAACCTTCACTCCTTCGATCATCGGCAAGGGCGCCATCTTGACCAACCTGGAAAGCCTCATTCAGATGCGATTTTTCTCTGCCCCGCCTATTCTCATCGGATTCGGTCTTCTCTACATCATCCTGCATACCTTTCTCGCGGGGGGAATTCTGTCCACATTCAACCAGGATGAACCAAGGTTCGCAGTGAAAGAGTTTCTCCAGGGAGCTGGCTCCCATTTCCTTCGCTTTCTTGCCCTCATGCTGTTCTCCTGGCTGTTTCTGTTTGCCATAGGCGCCTTTCTTCACAACGCAATCCTTCCGATCATTGACGACATTTCCTCAGATTCCTACTCCGAAGTCATCCCTTTCCTCCTCATGCTCGCTCTGAACGTCATCGCTTTTTTTCTGCTGCTCTTTGTCCAGATGGTCTTTGACTATGCCCGGATCAAAGCTGTCCTGGAAGATGAAAACAACGTTCTTAAAGCTACCGGCAAAGCCTTCAGATTTGTTTTCAAACATCCCTTCTCCACTTTAGGGCTCTTCTATTTGATTTTTTTCCTGAACATCGCGGTCACGGTGATCTATATCCTGGTTAAAGAAACCATTCCGCAATCAGATGTATTGACAGTACTGGCCGCTTTCTTCCTTCAGCAGCTGTTCATTTTTGCTCTGATCTGGATTCGGTGTCTGCTCTACGCCAGCCAATGGGAACTCTACAGATACCTGAAATAAAAGGGGATGCTGATAGATGAACGAATCAGGCAAAAAAATCGTATAAAACCTTAGAGGATCATCACACGACTAGGAATCTATTTTGTTGAATTTTCAGTCAATACGCACGATATCCAAAAATAAACAAAAGGCAAAAACTATTTGCCCTGATCATGCTTTTTTTGCTATAGTCCCAAACGATTTGAACTTTATTAAAAAGTAATAAAAGGAGGCAAGACAATGAAAAAAGCCACAACAACAGCAATTGTTTTAATCTTTGCCCTTTTCTCCTTAGTATCCTGTCAGAAAGGAATATTCGCTCCAGCCACCGATTCGGCTGTAGCCGAAGAGATGCTGCGACTCATTCCTAAAGATGTCGCAGTTGTCTTCTTCATTAACTTTAATGGAGTGATGCAAATTGAAAAGGTGGATGAATTCTTCAATGAAAAGGTACAAGATGAGAAGTTTGAGGGGTATTCCGATTACCAAAAGCTCATCGAGATGACAGGGATCGACCCGAAAAACGATATCCACTTCATTGCCGCAGCCATGAAGGCAGGGGAAGGTAATAAGGATGAATGGGCAGTTGGAATCGTCAACCTCAAATACGAGAAGGACTCCATGCTGTCCTTCATTCAATTCAAGAACGAAGAAGAAGGGAGTGAAATCATCGAGGAAGAATACAACGGCTTAACTCTTTATACACTGAAAGAAACCGTAAAAGGAAAAGATGAAGAACATAGCTTTGCCTTTATAGACAAGTCAAACATAGTCGCCGGCAGTGTCAACCTGGTTAAATCCGTGATAAACGTCATGCAGAAAAAGGAAGAGAGTGTCCTGAAAAATGAAAAGTTTTCCACTCTGTTTAAAGGTATAGATAAAGGCGCTCTGTTCTGGGGTGGTGTGGTTATTCCTCCGGAAGCTTCAGCCAAACTCGCTGAGGAAATACCTATGGTCAGCAACGTCGAAGCTGTTAAGGCCGTATCCCTCGTCTTTGACTACGACGACAGGAATATCATGGCTGAGATCAAGCTGATGAGTGATGACCCGATCAAAAATCAGGAAATCGCGGATAACCTGATCAGCCTGAAAAGCATGGGCTCGATGATAACGATTCAGGAATTCAACTTCGCCGAGGTTCTGGACAGGATCGAGATCTTCTCAGCTCCGGACCACGTGAAGATTTTTGCCAGCTTTCCAGAGGACTTCTTCAATGATTTCATGGACAAATTCACCTTGAAGGATAAAGGGGAAGAAAAAAAGTAATCCTGAAATTCAATCCTAACAAGGGGTCCTCTTCGCCAAAGGCCTATTCTTAACCTGTATTATTCACGAGTCGAGGTTTCAGTCTTCAAAGATATATTCTTTCCAGGAAAACAGCACGCAGGCCAATCCCAGAAAAACGCCTGTTATCAGAAGGAGCATAAAGACTGCGAGCAGCGGAGGACTCGGCTCCAGGCGGAACATCAGGAAGGAGAACCTTCCTGTTTTCGGAGCTGGAAGCAGAGACTTCAGATAATGGGCGATGGCAAAGCGCTGAGTGGACCCGGGGAAATACTGGATCACATTTTCCCAGCCAAAGCTGAAGATCAGCCCGAAGAGAATCGACTTCTTCATTATGGTGCCGATAAACGTAAAAAAGGATGTGTAGCAGATAAGCCCCAAACTCAGCACCACCACATCTCTGAGCAAAATTTTGTACAGAGAAAAATTGAGCAGGTCATTCAAATTCAAGATGAAAAAGGACAGCGTCACGCCGATGGTCGTCAGGATTATGATCAATGAGGTATAGGCCGCATACTTGCCGATCAGCATGGCTGACTTAGCCACCGGCCGGGTAGTTAAATAGGTCAAGGTCTTCCCTTCCACTTCCTCTGAGCAGACCGATGTCCCGTAAAATAAAGCGAGGAGGAGGATGAGAAACTGAAGATACATCACGACCGTCATGTTGTTGAAGATATAGATCCCCTGAATGGGCGTCCGGTCAGAAAAGAACTGATTGATCTTGATGATCAGGGCGATCACCACAGGAAGAATGCTTATCAGAAAGAAGATTTTCATCTTCTTTGATTTCTTTCCCATGAAAAAGAAAAACGTGTAGACATCTTTCAAAGAACTCAAAAAAAATGACAATTTCTCTTTACTATCTTGAACCATTCTACTTCCCTACCAAATAATCAAACACAGCCTGCAGGTTATCATCCGGTGAGGTGATCTCCTCCACCTCGATGTTGTTTTTCACAGAGAGAGAAGGGATAAGGCTGAAGAATTTGTCCCTGTTATTGGTCTCAACCAGAAGAGTTTTTTCTGCGGAACTGAATTTCACATTCAAGACAAACTCCTCCTGGATGAAGTTCGAAGCGAGCCGGCGCGGGTCGCTGCACTTGATCGAGATGATATGAGGGTGAGTCTCGATCAGATCCCTGATGTAGTGGATATCCCCCTGGGCAAAGATCTTTCCTTGATGAATGAGGATTATCCTCTTGGTCATGGCTTCGATCTCAGGAAGGACGTGGCTGGAGACCATGATCGTTCTTCCTTCCCCTTTATAGGATTTGATGAGGCGGATTATCTTCCGCCTGCCCAGAGGATCCAGGCCGTTCAGAGGTTCGTCAAGAACGATGATCTCGGGGTCATGAGCGATGGCCTGAGCGAATTTCAGCCTCTGGCGCATGCCCCGGCTGTAGGATTTTATGACCCGGTCTTTATCCTCGACCAGTTCAACAATCTCCAGAGCCTTTTGCGCTTTGTCTTCTCTTTCTGCAGAAGAATAATGATGAAGCCTCAAAAGGCCGGTCACGAACTGCCATCCGGTCAGCTCGTCAAAAAAGGCATCCTGTTCAGGACAGAACCCAATGAAGGAGAACAGGGGGTAGTTGTTCCAGATTCTCTTTCCTTTGATAGAACAGGTCCCGATGTTGGGTTTGATCTGCCCGGTGATGAGCTTCAGAAAGGTAGATTTTCCTGCGCCGTTCGGACCCAGAATGCCGGTGATCCCTGGTTCGATCTCCAGCGTGACGTCGCTCAAGCCCAGGACATTCCCGTACCATTTGGAGAGATGCTGGGTCTCGATGATCGGCTTCATTTGACGATCTCCACTCCTCTGACCTTTTTTTTCAGGACAAACCATGCCAGGACACAGATAGCGGTCAAAACCAGGAGAGACAAAATCCAGTGAATAGGATGGGGCGTTTTCTGATTGAAGATGGCCGCTCCAACCTGCTGGATGTTGGAACTTATCGACAGAAGCGAAAAGTAATGGTTGTGGAAATTCTCATAGAAAATCGCCCGGAATATATCGGAAGAAACATATATGCCAAAAATCAGGATGGCCACATACCTCCTGTTCTTGCTCAAAGATGAGATGAAGAGGGTGTAAAAGGAGAAGAAAGCGGTCACCAAGACCGAATAGGCGATGACAGAGAGCGGCAGCCACGGATAGGAGAGAAAAAATTTAAAGCTCCCGGAAAAGATCAACTTCATGATGATAAAGATAAGGCCGGGCACAAGAGTGAGGATGAACAGGAAAAAGACGATCACAGCCGTCTTCCCCAGGAAATAATCTCTCTTTTTAAGGGGACGGGAAAAATAAAGCTGAAGAGCATTGTGCTTGAGGTCATCGGAAATAAGACCTGCTCCGCAGAAAATGACGGTGATGAGCATGATGAAAATCATGAAACTTTCCGCTAAGTAGGTCTTGAAATAGGCCGGGTCGATCTGGAGAAAGGGGACAGAATCCCGGAACATGAATTTGAAATCTTCCAGCCTCTCCGACACATAGATCCCTGCCAGAAAGACGACTGCTGGAAGAAGGCTCATCGGGAAAACCAGCTTAAAGAATTTCTTCCTGAAGGTGAGTTTGATGCCGTAGCGGGTGATCGGCCACCAGGGGAATTTTTTATCTAGAAATTCGCCGTCCCAGTGAGCGTAGCCTTTTTCCTTGATAGTCATCAATCCACTCCCACCGCATCAGCGAACAGGTCTTCGAGCGAAGACTGGCTTTTGACGAAGTGCCTCAGCTGAACATTCTCTTCGGCAGCGATCCTGAAGAACTCCTGCCTGTTATAACCTGGAGGTGTGTAGACCTTCAGGAGCCCGTCTTCCGTCTCCTCCAGCCTGCATTTCATCTCCTCGAGCTTGCGGAGAAATCCCTGCGCTTCCCCTTTGATCTTTAGCTCGTAGAGATCCCTTATTTCCTTGAGCTTGCTGATCTCTCCCTGAGCAGCAAGCTTTCCTTTGTTGAGGATGACGACATAGCTGCAGGTCAGCTCGATATCGGGAAGGATATGAGACGAGATCAAGACCTGGATGTCTTTCTTTGAAGAGATGTCCATGATCAAATCCAGGATCTCAGTCCTTCCCTGAGGGTCCAGCCCGCTTGTCGGCTCATCGAGAAAAATGAGCCTGGGGTCATGGACGATTGCCTGGGCCAGCTTGAGCCGCTGTTTCATCCCTCCCGAGTAGGTCTCTACCTTGCGGTAGCGGCTCTCTTCAAGACCCACATAATAGAGAGCCTCGTGAGCCCGTTTCATGGCTTCCTGGCGGGGCATTCCTGACAATTCGCCGAGGTAGGAAGTAAAAGATACCGCATCTAACTCAGGGATGAAGCAGTCATCCTCAGGCATGTAGCCCACATAGCGGCGTATCTCTTCCTGCTCGGTCTTGATGTCGTAGCCGAGAATGCGGCCCTCTCCCCTATCCGGAGAGAGGAAACCGAGCATGATCCGGATCAAAGTGCTTTTTCCGGCTCCATTGGGTCCGAGAAGGCCTATCGCTCCTTGAGACAGGTCAAGGTTGACCCCATCAAGGGCCTTTATCTTTCCGTAGTTGAAGTGGATATCATTGACCTCGATGCTCATCTTTCACATCTTACCTTAGGCATTTTTATATTGATACGATTATTTTAGGAAAAAAGTTTCCTGAATCAAGACTTTATTTCTTCCTGACTTCATCATTTTTTCATCTCTTCCTTGTAAAGCCCAGGCGTCCCTTCTCCATACACCAGGGCCCTGTAGGCCTTTTCCACCCTATCCCAGTTCTCCTCCCTGTCCAGGGCCCAGAACCTCCCGATAACGGTCACCACATGGCCGAGAGCCAGGGACCGGCACATGCCCTGGACTTTGGCCACGTAGACCGCTCCGCTCTCGGGCTTCTCCCCTCTTCGGCCGATCAGGGAATGGATGAAAACGCGTTCCACTCCTCGCTCCTCAGCCAGACGAAGCAGGGCAAAAAGATGGTCATTCGTGCCGTGGGAACTGTAAAAGGAGACTATGCCCAGAAGATGAAGCGCTTTCCGGTCTCTCTTGGCCCCCTCCATCGCCCAGAGGAAAGATTCATTCTGGGAGAAGCTTCCGTCCTCGACAGCCCTATCGATCTTTACCCGGTCCAGGAATATGCGCCTCCCCGCTCCGAGGTGGAGATGCCCGGCTTCTGAATTCCCCACGGTATGGGCGGGCATGCCCACAGCCTCGCCTGATGCCAGAAGTGAGATACAGGGAAACCGGGACCACAACTCATCGAAATGGGAAGTCCTGGCTTGAGCGATGAGGTTTCCCTCTTTTTCTTTCCGCATTCCCCAGCCGTCAAGGATAAGAAGGAGTATTTTTCTTTCTTTGCCCTCTTTTCGGGATGAGTTGAGAAGCAGACTGCTGCCTGTCATCTCTGAAGGCTTTTCCAACCCTAAAAGGTCGAGAAGCGTGGGGGCGACATCAGCCAGCTCCCCTTCCGGTTTTAAGCGGAGGCTCTCCGGATCGTCCAGAGAGAAATCAGCAAGGATGAACGGAACCGGACTCGTGGTATGGCCGGTGTTCACGGCTCCATCCGGATAAAGCCACTCCTCTACTGTCCCGTGGTCAGAGGTAACGACAAGTGTCACACCATTCTTGCGGCAGTCTTCAACGACCTTTCCCAACTGAAGGTCAACCTCCTCGACAGCCTGGATCACTGCTTCCTTGGCTTCGATATGCCCGACCACATCGACATTGGCAAAATTGGCGATGAGCACCCGGTAGTTAGGATTTCTAAGGTTCGAAGAGATTTCTGCGGTTACTCCGCTGGCGTTCATTTCCGGAGTGGAGCCATAGGAGGATATCCCTTCCGGAGAGGGGACGACTATTCTCTTCTCGCCGGGGAAGATATCTTCGTTTTTGCCATTCATGAAATAGCCGACATGGATCGCTTTTTCAGACTCAGATATCTTCAACACATTCAGGCCAGCCTGAGAGAGGATTTCGCCCAGAGTGTTCTTGATCTTTCCGTCCGGGGGGAAAGCGACCTTGACCTTGAGCGATGAGTCATACTCGATCATCGTCACAAAGTTTAAATCAAGGTCTTTTTCTACAGGAAAGTGGCTAAAATCTTTATCTACCAGGCTCTGGGTGAGCTCGATCTCTCTCTCGCCCCTTATATCATAAAAGACAACATAATCGCCTTTCCTTAACCTCCCTACTGGCTGACCGGAGGAGTCTGTGGCCACTATGGGCTCGAGCGCTTCATCCTCCTGCCCGGCTTTATAGGCTTCTTTTATAGCCTGTACCAGAGGGTCTTTCGTCTGATTCTTATCCTTTTTAACCATATACGCTCTTTGGATTAAGCATATACTATAGGAATGAAGCCGGATGATGTCAACCGCGATTCAAAAAACAGCCCTGGGCTCCATCTTGACCAAAAAATCACGGTCTTTGTCTTCTTATGATTGAATTCAGGCTTTAAATCATCAAATCGCTCAAGGTCTGACCGCTTTGGAAGAGTGAAAATCTGGCTGAAAGAGCACTCTAAACAGCATAGCCTGACCTGTTGCTCTGCGAGTAAAATTGTGTTAAGTAAAGATTTCTCTAAATGAAAAGGAGGAGGGAGAATGAGAAAAACAGCAATTATTGTTTCTACGCTTTTACTTTTAACATTCCTGAGTCAAGTCGTTTACGGTTCAGCCGAAACAAAGCCAATAACTTTTGACGACTTTATCCGGATCAAACGGGTCAGCGATCCCCAGGTATCCCCAAACGGAGACCTCATCACCTTTGTCGTCACGGAAATGGATAAAGAAAATAACGCCAGCAACAGCGACCTCTGGATTGTTCCCGTCTCTGGCGGCGAGCCGTGGAAGCTGACCTCAAGCCCCAAAGCAGACTTCAGTCCCCGCTGGTCACCGGACGGCAAGAGGATCGCTTTCATTTCCACCAGGGGCGGTGCTCCTCAAATCTGGATGATCACGCCCTCAGGAGGAGAGGCCTGGCAGGTTTCCAATCTGTCCACCGGCGCCAGCGGGGTTGTCTGGTCTCCGACAGGGAAACATCTCGCCTTTGTCTCTTCAGTCTACCCGGATTGTCCGGATGATGACTGCAACAGGCAAAGAAACGAGGAGAAGGAGAAAAGCGCGGTCAAGGCTAAGATGTTCCATCAGCTTCTCTTCCGGCATTGGAATTCCTGGCAGGACGGCTTAAGAAGCCATCTGTTCGTCATCTCTTCGAAGGGAGGACAAGCAGTCGATGTCACGCCCGGGGACTATGATACACCGCCGATATCTTTGGGAAGCAGCCAGGACTATGCCTTCTCTCCCGATGGCCAGGAAATATGTTTTGTCCGCAACATCGACCCAGAACTGAAATTGTCTTTAGGAACAAATAACGACCTCTTTGTCACTCCCTCGGATAGGGGAACGATCCGGCAGGTCACCTTGAACAGGGCCAACGACAACTCCCCTCACTACTCGCCGGATGGCAAATACATCGCCTACAGGGCCATGTCCAGGCCCGGGTTTGAAGCGGACAAATACAGCCTCATCCTCTATGACAGAAAAAACCAAAAGACGACAAGCCTGACTGAAAATCTGGACATCTCGGTTGACGATATTCTCTGGTCGCAGGACAGCGCTCACGTCTACATCACCTTTGAGGAGAAAGGCCGGATTTCATTGGGCAGGATTACACTCAAGAACAGGAAATTCGAGAAAATCCTGGAAGGTCATTATCTCAGTTCTCCCTGCCTTTCTCCTAACGGAAAGACAATGGTCTTTCTCAAGCAGGCCCTTCACCATCCGGCCGATGTTTTCGCTCTTGACCTGGAGTCTAAAAAACTTTCCCGGCTGACAGCAATGAACACAGACCTTCTTCTCAACCTGGAGATGAATCCCGCCGAAGAATTCTGGTTTGAGGGTGCGGAAGGCAAGAGAGTGCACGGGTTCCTGGTCAAGCCACCCTTTTTTGACCCGTCAAAAAAATACCCTCTGGTCATGCTCATCCACGGAGGTCCCCAGGGCGCCTGGTCGGACAATTTCCATTACCGCTGGAATGCCCAGATGTTCGCTTCTCCCGGCTATGTCACTGCCATGATCAACTTCCACGGAAGTACGGGCTACGGCCAGAGCTTCACCGATTCCATCACAGGAGACTGGGGCGGCAAGCCTTTCGTGGATATAATGAAAGGCCTGGATCACCTCCTCTCTCGATACGATTTCATCGATAATAAAAGGCTGGCCGCTGCCGGCGCTTCCTACGGCGGCTACATGATCAACTGGCTCGAAGGCCATACCTCTAGATTCAACTGCCTCATCTCCCACGCCGGAGTCTACGACCTCCGTTCCATGCACGGTGCCACCGAAGAGCTCTGGTTTCCGGAATGGGAGTTCAACGGAACTCCCTGGACCAGCCGGGAAATGTATGAAAAATGGTCACCGAGCTATTTTGTCCAGAATTTCAAGACTCCTTGTCTTGTCATCCACGGGCAGTACGACTTCAGAGTGCCTGTCACTCAGGGATTTCAATTCTTCACAGCTCTCCAGAGGATGAAGGTGCCGTCCAAGATGCTCTATTTCCCCGACGAATTCCACTTTGTCCAGAAGCCGCAGAACGCAGAGCTCTGGTGGAAAACCGTTCATGATTGGCTCGCCGAATACTTGAAATGAGAGGTTGAATCAGAGAATAAATCACTCCAGGCTCAGGCTCAAAAGGGAAAAGGGATCCACGTTCTTCCCGCCGGCTCTCACTGACCAGTGAAGATGAGGGCCTGTCACTCTCCCGGTAGCTCCCACCCTCCCGATAACATCCCCTTTCCGGACAATATCGCCCCTTTTCACTTTGATTCGGGAAAAATGGCAGTAAAAAGTGAAGACTCCGAGCCCATGGTCGATGATCACCGCATTCCCGGCGTAATAGAGGTTTCGAGCAAGGACAACCTTTCCTGAGTTAGAAGCGATGACGGGTGAACCGTAAGGGCTGTCAACATCCACTCCCCTGTGCAATGAACGGTGATAATTATTGAAAAGCCGCCTTTCTCCAAAATTGAGCTTGGTCTCCCCTGTAGCAGGAAAAATAAAATTTCCCTCGCCCAACCACTCGGGAGTGAACATACCATATATGACTCGCATAACCTCTGCTTCCCACTCAATCCTCTCCCGGAACTCCGGGGGCGGAGTGATGAATCTCTCATCGACCCATAATTTCCTCAAAGGGAACATTTTGGCAGGGACGATGATCCGTTTCTGAACAGATTCCCATTTCCCTGATGTTTTTTTAACATGCACTGTTAAAGGATAAAAGCCCGCTTCAAGGTCAAGGCCGAGGCCGATGAAAGCCAGAAGCCTGTGATTTTCTCCATCCCTTCCCATCCGGTACTTATTCTCTAGAAAACGAACCTGCGCTTCTTCTATATTTGTCGTATCTTCTATCCTTACGATGATTATCTCTCCGGGCTCGATGGTCCTCCAGGACAGTTCCACGGCTATTCCGGATGGAGTCGAGAGTATCTCACTTTGAAAAGCTAGCAGACAGGCTGGGCTCAGGAAAATCACGAGCACAAAATAAAAAAATCCTCTTTTCATACTCTCAAGACTCCATGAATTCGAGCACAAGGCGGTTGAATTCCTCCGGCCATTCTACCTGGGGGAGATGCCCGCATTTTTTAAAGACATGAAGCCGGGAGTTCTTGATCAATTCCTTCCCGACCTGAGCCTGGTACACAGGAATCACCCTATCATCGGCTCCCCAGACGATCAAGGTCTTTTTAGGCAAGGAGGCCGTGCTGTCCAAGACCTGAACCCAGATCTTTTCTCTCAATCCTTTCAAATTCACTCCTGAACGCAGGAGACGCAAAAAGAATTTCCGCATTGGCAAGGGATCAAAAATTTCCAAAACCTTGGGGATCAAATGATAAGGGATCTTCTTCGGGTCATTGAACAGCCGGGAGAGGAAGAATCTCGCTGTATAGCGGTTCCGTATTGTTAAGGCCAGCTCGCCAAACGGAAAAACCGTGCCCAGACGGAGCAAAAATGAAAGTTTCGGGCCGAAGCCTGCGTTGTTCACTAAAATCAGCCTTTCAATCCTTTCCGGTATTTTCGCTGCGGTGATTAAGGCAAACAACCCGCCCATGGAATTTCCGAGGAGTGAAGCCCTGGTAAGCTGAAACGCATTCAGCAAAGCCGCCATGAAGTCGGGCACTGAATCTAACTTGAATCGGAAATCAGGCAGGGATGAATAGCCGAAGCCGGGAAAATCAAAAGCGATGACGCGACATTTCTGGGATAATGCATCCAGGTTATACTGCCACCACTCCAGCGAGCCCCCCATCCCGTGAAGAAGGATGAGCGGAGGCCCCTCTCCCTTTTCAATGTATCGAATCCTGTTCTCAGCGACAGTGATGTATTCTTCTTTCAAACCCATCCAAAAGTCAGGCCGTGACTTTTCTTCTCAGGACTCTCCCGGGCAAATTGCCGGTGTGTTCTCCTCCATCAATGACGACTTTCCCGTTGACGACCACCTGCTCGATCCCTTCCGGATACTGATGAGGCTCTGTCCAGGTGGCCTTGTCGATGACCTTCCCTTCATCGAAGACGACGACATCCGCATAATATCCTTTTTTCAGAACGCCTCTTCTTGTAAACCCGAACTTCTGGGCGGGCAAAGATGTCATTTTTTTCACCATCTCTGGCAGGGGCACGATCTTTTCTTCTCGGATGTATTTCCCCAGGACTCTCGGAAAAGTCCCGTAAAGGCGGGGATGGGGCTTCCCCATCCTCAAGAGTCCGTAAGGAGCGATGGCTGAACCATCCGTCCCCACTCCGACCAGAGGATGAGCCAGGATCCGTTTCAGGTTCTCCTCGCTCATCATGAAAGTGACCATACCCACCCTGTTCTTCTCTTCAATCAAAATATCCCTCATAAACTCGAATGGGCTTTTTGCTGTCTCCTTCGCTCCCTGAAGAACGCTTTTGCCTTCAAACCTCTTGTTCTCATCTGAAACCACGGATGATATGACGACTTTATCCCAGGAACCGAGTTTTGTTTCCTGTTCAGAAAGATAAGACTGAATCCGATTTTCGAGCTCAGGGTTTTTCAACCGGGCTAAAAATTCCTCGGTTGTGCCCTGCCTGGCCCAGAGAGGAAAATAATAACTGAGCCCGGTGGAGCCAGCTATATAAGGATAGCGGTCACAGAAGATAGATACTCCTTTCGCCTGCGCCTCCTCCACCTTGCCCAGCGCAGCATCAATCTTGTGCCAATTCCGGGGATAGGCGATCTTAAAATGAGAGATTTGAAGGCTGACGCCAGTTTTTAGGGCAGCCTCGATTGCCTCGTCCATGGATTCGAGCAAACGGTCTCCCTCATCCCTCATATGAGTGGCGTAGACTCCTTTGTATCTCGAAACGACCTTACAAAGCTCTTCAATCTCCTCTTTCCCGGCATAGCTCCCAGGTGCGTATTCAAGCCCGGTAGACAGGCCAAGGGCACCAGCCTCAATATTCTCAGCCACCAGTAATTTCATTTTATCGATCTCTTCATCGGTCGGCGGACGGTCGTTAAAACCCATGGCCGCACCTCTGATCGTGCCCTGCCCGATAAAAGTAGAATAATTCAGAGCCATTCCCTTTTCTTCGAGCCTGGAGAAAAAGCCATTGATGTCCCTCCAGGTGAGGTCGATCTGGTATAGCTCCTTTAAGTCCTGTTTCATCTCGTCCAATATCTCTTCAGCCACAGGAAAAGGAGTCCCTCCGCAATTCCCGCTGACCAGAGTCGTGATTCCCTGCCGGATGGAGCTTTCTGCCTTGGGATTGACAAGCAACTGCACATCCGTATGGTCATGGGCATCGATGAAACCCGGGCAAACTGCCAGGTTTTGAGCGTCGATCACGTTTTTTGCCTTGGAGGTTGGAATGATCCCAATCTCCTTGATGATATCTCCCTTGATCCCGATATCGGCTTCATAGGGCTCGTTCCCCAAGCCGTCAAGGATACGGCCGCTCTTGATAACAACGTCAAAGTCCTTCCTCATAGAACACCCTTGAAGCAGGATTCCACATCCGCCGAGGCCAGCTGCTGCCATGATCTTTGATGAACTCTTTAAAAACTTTCGACGGGAGATTGTTTTTCTCATCCTCCCTCCTCATAAAAGGGATTTATTTTCACTATATAAAATCAACACAAAGAAGTCCAGGCGCAATAGGCAACGAAAGAGGGGACTAATATAAACGCATTAAATAAAATGTCATTGCGAGTCAAACGAGGCAATCTCGTAAAAATAGATGCGTTTTTTCCCTATAAGGCTACGCTGCACTCGCAATGACACAGGTAAAGCTTTTATTTCGTTAATACTTAGAACATTATCAAAAGCGAATGCTGACAGCGACCTCCTGTCTTTGCGGCCCAAATTGGAAGTTCAGTCCCACCCTGTTCGAATTTCGGTCTCGGTCAAGAGCCGATATCTTCTTGGCGATAAAATAACCCATACAGGCACCCACAAACACATCAGATGCCCAGTGCTTATCCTTATGGACTCTGGAGAGAGCGACCAGGGAAGCAAGGGTGTAAGCTGCCACATCTACATAATCTTTCTTGGATTGCTCAGCGATTGCCGTGGCCACAGCAAAAGCCGCAGAGGCATGACCAGAGGGAAAAGAATAATTCCTTGATCCCGTGGAGAATGGGTGAAACGAACAGCTGGACTCTTCGGTATAAGGGCGAGCCCTCCCGATAGTGAACTTCATAACGCCGACCACCACTCCTGTGGTCAGCCAGCTCTCCAGGCTCGATAGAGCTGTCTTCCTCAATCCATTGCTCTTGGACAACTCACCAGTGGTGTAGATGGCAGCTATCAGCCCGGCGAGGACACCCCCATCGCCGAAATGGGTGACAAAATTCGAGAAATGCTCAGATGAAGAGGTGCTGTTGTCCTGCACCCATTGCCGGATATCCTGGTCAACAGCATAAAGTATCAGGCCAGTTCCTAAAACAGCTGAGAGTTTCAGAAAATCCTTCTTTTTCCAATGTGCCGGAGAAACGATGACTTGGCCAAAATCATTCTTGAAGTTGACCAAAAACTCCTTGTTCAGCTTATCTTCCGGAGCTGAGTCCTGGGCCAAAAGCAAACCTTGGGAAGAGGAGAAAAATAAAAACACCAGCAGAAAGAATATGGTCGGTTTTTGTGAAAAGCTGCTCATTTCGTGTCTAAATCAAGAGACTGTCATCATGTCTTCGATGGCTTGGATCGTTTTTTCTGTGGCACCCTGAAGGGATATCAGTGTATCCTTCGCTTTTCTACCCATTTCTGACAAAGTCCTTTCATCCCGCATCAAGAACATCTCGACCAGATCCTTTCCGTCGTGAGCGACTCGGGCAGCTCCTGCCCCCGCAAAAATCTCAGCCAGATAGGCAAAATTCTTCATGTGAGGTCCGAAGAATACGGGCTTGCTGTAGAAGGCTGGCTCGAGCAAATTGTGCCCCCCCCACGGGACCAAGCTTCCTCCGATAAAAGCCAGGTCACACAGAGCATAAAACCGAGCCAGCTCTCCGATCGTATCGAGGATCAACACCTCCCATTGAGAATTCGGGGTCACCTGAGTCTTTCTTGCTGCTTGAAGAGAAAACTCCTGACACAGCTTTTCCACCTCATCAAACCTCTCTGGATGCCGAGGAGCCATGATCAATACCAGGTCTTCCCTGGCCCTTCTTGCTTTTACGAATGACTCCAGAAGCTTTCTTTCTTCTCCATTCCGGGTACTGCCCGCCACGACCACTTTCTTCGAAGCTGGAATGCTCATCTTCTCTTTAATGCCTAGAATTTCTTCGGGGGTGAAGGAGGGAAGGTCGATCTCGGCCTTTAAATTCCCAGCCACTCGCACTAGCTCAGATGAAACTCCGATTCTCTCCAGCTTGGCTTTATCCTCTGAAGTCTGCACCAGGAAAAGGTCTATATCCCTGAGGACTTTTTTCGTCAGGGCTCTAAACCGGAAGTACTTTTTGAAAGACCGAGGGGATATTCTTCCGTTGATGAGCAGAACACCATCAGTACTTTTTTTTGCCTCTCTTATCAGGTTGGGCCAGAACTCAGACTCAGCCAGAACAAACACACTGGGTTTTAAAGCCCTAAAAAATTTCCGGACAAGAAATGCAAAATCCATCGGGACAAAAAAGAGGTGATCCGCATCGGTCAATTTTTCCCTGGCGACTCGCATCCCGGTGTTCGTCAGAGTGGAAAAATGAATCTGCCAATCAGGATGCTTCTCTTTGATCTTTTTAATCAAATTCTGGAGAGAGAGGACCTCGCCCACAGACACGGCATGAAACCAGATCGACTTTTTCTCTGATATTCCTTTATTAAGATTATGCCCCAACCTTTCCCGAATGAAAAAACTTTCTCCTCTGATGAGCTTGATCCTCACAAAATATGGAAGGCTATAGAACAGAAGAGATAAAAACAGGAGGAACGAATAGAGGATGTGCATGTTCCAACGACTATACTAAATTCCTGTTTTTTGCGCAAGCTACTCCTGTCGAGCCTAAAAGAAGAAAGAGGTCTCAATAAAAAACAATTGCCCTGACACACAGAATTTTGATAACCTACAGAAGAGGCAGGCGCCTTCATTGAACGAAAATACACATAATATGAAAGGACAATAAATGACTGAAGAGAAGAAACGGGAAAAAGAAAAAAAGAAAAAAGAAAAAGAAAAAACAGAGAAAACTCAAACAAAAAAAGAAGAAAAGCTCAAGAAAAAAGAGGATGCTAAAGCCAAGGCAAAGGCAACAAAAGAAGCCAAAAAGGAAAAACCTCCGTCTGAGAAGAAAGAGATAAAGGCAGAGGCTGTTAAGGCCGAACCTGAAGAAGAAGTCCAGCCTGTGACTGAAGAAGCCGAGAAAAAAGAGGCTAAACCGGAAAAAGCTGAAGTTCCAACCGAAGAAATAGAAGAAAAAGCAGCTGAAAAGGAAGCTTCTGCAGAAGAAAAAGTCGAAAAGGAAGTTGAAAAGGAAGCTCCTCCCGAGGAAATGGCTGAAAAAGAGCCCATTCCGGAAGAGCCGCAAGAGGCCGAGGCTGAAGAAGAAGAAAAGGAGAAAGCAGAAAAACCTGTGGAAAAAGAGGAAATGGCCAAACCCGAAAAGGAAAAAGCCAGGCCAAAAGAAGAAAAGGCTGAGCCGGCTAAGAAAGAAATCCCCAAAGAAAAAGCCAAACCTGAAGAAGCTGAGGCCGCTCCTCCGGCTGCAGCTAAAAAAAGTAAAAAGATAAACAAAATGACTCTAGCCGAGATCGAAGAGAAACTGGAAGAAGTCAAGAGTTTGATGGGAGGCCTCGATTCGAAGTATGCTCAGCAGCTTATTCGAAGAAAAGAATACATCCAATCCACTCAATAAAATATGAATTCTAATTCCTACTGTGTTTAAAACAATAGAAAAATAAAGATTTACATTCATCGGCTTTTTTGTTACCATTACTCATCATTCAAGAAGGAGAGACTATTCGTGCTGACTAAAGAAGAAAAGTCAAAAATCATCAAATCCAACCAAACTACAACCTCTGATACAGGCTCACCAGAAGTGCAGGTTGCCCTTATAACCAACCGGATCAACTCCCTAGCAGAGCATTTTGAAATGCATAAAAAGGACCATCACTCCCGAACTGGCCTTATGAAAATGGTCGGAAGAAGAAAAAGACTTCTGGAATACCTGAAAAATCAAGACCCAAAAAGATACGAAAGCCTGATTAAAAAGCTTAAGCTTAGAAAGTAAATAAGGCCAGGAGTTCTTAATGTCTGGGGACAAAATCAATCTAGAAATAAACAACCGCACTTTATCTATCGAGATCAGCAAGATAGGCAGACAAGCTGACGGCTCGGCTTACCTTCGCTACGGAGACACGATCATGTTCGTCTCCGCCACTTCTAAAAAAGAAATGAAGGAACCGAAGCCTTTCCTCCCGCTTATCGTGGATTATAGGGAAAACACTTATGCCGCGGGAAAAATACCCGGAGGTTTCTTCAAACGAGAAGGAAGGCCCTCGGAAAGAGAGATTCTCGTCAGCCGGCTGATAGACAGGCCGATAAGATCGCTCTTCCCTGACGGCTATTTTTACGATACTCAAATCGTTGCTCTCCTCCTCTCCGCAGACCTTGAAAATGAACCTGACACGCTGGGGCTGATCGGCGCCTCAGCCGCTCTCTATTTCTCCGATATTCCTTTCACGACTCCCCTCGGAGCAGTAAAAGTGGGTTACATCGATAATTCATTTGTCATCAATCCCACGGTGAAGAAGCTCGAAGAAAGCCCGCTCGATATGGTAGTGGTGGGAACAGAGGAAGGGATAGTCATGATAGAGGCCGGGGCAGTGGAGATGGACGAGGAAAAAATCATCGAAGGCATCTCTATCGCTCAGGAAGAGATTCAAAAGATCATCAAGGCTCAAAAAGACCTTTACGATAAGCTGAAAATTCAGAAGAGAGAATTCAGCGTTCCAGAGATCGACGCATCAAAATATGAGAAAATCGAAAAAAAAATCTCCTCTTCTCTAAAAAAGGCATTCCTGATCCAGAAGAAGAAGGAGAAAGAAAAGGAAACTAAAGAAATCCTGGACAGCCTCCTCGAGCCCATCCCTGAAGAGAACGAAGACGAGATCAACGAGACCAAAGAAATCTTTTTTCAGATCCAAAAGAAATTGGTCCGTGACCTGATCATCAAGGAAGGGATTCGATCAGACGGAAGAGGTTTTGATGATATCAGGCCTATCTCCATCGATGTCGGGATTCTCCCTCGGACCCACGGCTCAGCCCTTTTCACCCGGGGCGAGACTCAATGTCTGGCGACTGTCACCCTGGGCACTTTTGAAGATGTCCAGAGATTGAACGGGCTCGGAGAAGAGGGAGAGAAAAGGTTCATGCTCCACTACAATTTTCCTCCTTTCAGTGTCGGTGAAGTGGCTTTCCTCCGGGCTCCTGGGAGACGGGAAATCGGCCACGGCGCCTTGGCGGAAAAGTCCATTCTCCGCGCAATCCCGGACGAGGATACGTTTCCCTACACAATCCGTATAGTCTCGGACATTCTGGAGTCCAACGGCTCATCTTCTATGGCCACTGTTTGCGGCGGAGTGCTTTCTCTCATGGATGCAGGCGTTCCGCTTTCCATGATTATCGCTGGTATCGCTATCGGACTTGTCCATGAGGATGACCGGTATTTGCTCCTCACAGATATCGCCGGCCCCGAAGACCATTTCGGCGATATGGACCTCAAGGTGGCAGGGACAGAAAAAGGCATCACTGCCATCCAGATGGACCTGAAGATCCCATTCATCCCCATCCAGGTGTTAAAAGAAGGCCTTCTCAAAGCCAAGAATGCACGGACAGAAGTCCTGAAAAAAATGAACGATGCTCTTCCTGAACCCAAACCGGACATCTCCCCCTATGCTCCCCGGATCATCAACCTGATGATCAACCCCGAGAAAGTCGGCGATGTGATCGGACCGGCAGGAAAACACATCAAGAAAATTCTTGCTCAGACCAATTCCAAGATAGAGATCGAGGAGAGTGGAAAAATCACCATCGCTGCCGCGAATATCGAGTCTGCGGAAAAAGCCCTGCAGATGATCAGAGAAATTACCGTGGAAGCCGAAGTGGGAAAGGTTTACACGGGGAAAGTCGTCCGCCTCGAGGAATACGGAGGCTTTGTTGAAATCCTTCCCAACATCGTCGGTCTTCTCCACATCTCTGAAATCGCTCATCATCGAGTCAGGAATATCAGAGATGTTCTCAAAATGGGACAAACCGTCCGGGTAAAAGTCCTGGCCATCGACGAAGACAACAAGATTAAGCTCAGTAAAAAAGCCCTAGAGGAGGCTCCCCCTAGTTCTTCTGAATTTTCCCCGGACAGACAAAAAAAATCTCCTTTTTTTCAAAAACGGTATAACAAAGATAGATTTTGAATCATTTGACTGGCATCAGGGATAATGAGTAGATTCTTGGCTCGAATTAAAGGATTCACCCTGATCGAGATGCTGGTCACCCTGACCATCCTAGCCATCCTGGCCACAGCCATCATGCCTTTAGCCAAGATAGCCGTCAAACGAGAAAGAGAGATCGAGCTTCGCCGGAATTTAAGGTCGATACGAGAGGCCATTGATGCCTATAAAAAGCTCGCTGACGAGAACAAAATCGAAATCGAAGAGGACACCGAAGGCTACCCTCCTGATCTTGAAACGTTGGTCGAAGGAGTGGAAGTCCAGGAGGAAGGAGAAGAAGGTGAAGAGCCGGGGACCAAAATCGTCAAATTCCTGAGACGGATCCCAAAAGACCCGATGACCAATTCTTACGATTGGGGACTTCGTTCTTACCAGGATGACCATGACTCGGATGTCTGGGGCGGAGAAAACGTCTACGATGTCTACACCAAGAGCATGGCAACTGCCTTGGACGGGACTCAATACAAGGACTGGTAAAAATGAAAGAAAAATTTTTTAACAGCCAAAAAAAAGGCTTCACTCTTATCGAAATACTGATCGTCTTCACGCTAATCGGATTGCTGGTCGGACTGGGCATTCCCCAGTATAAATACGCGACCAAAAGAGCCAGGGAAGCCGTTTTAAAAGAAGACCTGTTCGAACTGAGAAAGCTGATCAATCAATACTATTCGGATAAGGCCAAATATCCCATTTCCCTCCAGACTCTGGTGGATGAAGCATATCTGTACAGAATCCCGATCGACCCTTTCACCAAGTCTTCGGAAACCTGGGTGGAGGTACAGCAGACCTTGACAGAGGATGAGATGATGATGCCAGAAATAGAGGTGGGTATTGTGGATGTCCTCTCCGGCTCAAACGAGAAAGCCATAGACGGGACCCCCTACAATACATGGTGATATCCGCTCCTCGGGTTGGAAGCTTGCCGTATCATGAATAAGAAAAAGGGCTATATACTATTCATCCTGATGGTCGCTGTATTCGTGATGAGCATCGGACTCCTGGTGGCTGTTCCTGTCTGGCAGACCCAGATCCAGCGTGAGAAAGAAGAAGAGCTGATCTTCAGGGGAAACCAGTACGTCGAAGCTGTCCGGCTGTTCCAGACGAAAAACCCGGGAAGTTTCCCCAAATCCCTTGACGAATTATTCGAGGAGAAATGCATCCGCAAGCTCTACAAAGACCCGATGAGTGAAGACGGAGAGTGGAATCTTATCCTTCCCTTTTCTGGAATAGCTACGAAAAAAGGAAGGAGAGGCCAAAAAGCAGAAGCGAGCGGTCAGGGCATTGCTCAAAAAATCCTGGTTGCCCCTCAAAGCGCTCTCTCTTCGATCCAGAATCCTCAGATCATCGGCGTTGCCAGCTCATCCCCAGCGCAATCCATCAAGATCTATCTCGAACAGGAGACCTACGATAAATGGCTGTTCTTCTACGGCCTGGATCCAGATAACATGCCAGAGATCGTTTATTATGGGGAAAACGAAAAAGATTGATGGATTCCATCTTCATCGCTGCGGGGGAAAACTCGGGAGAAAAATACGGGGCTAGCCTCGTCGGTCAGTTTAAAAAACTTCATCCCTCGTTTTCCTTTTTTGGGATCGGCGGGAAACATATGGCAGCCGAAGGGGTGGAGCTCCTGCACTCGGTTGAAGACCTTGGAGTGGTCGGGGGATTTGAGGTCATATCGCATCTTCCGCGGCTTAAAAAAATCTTCGATCGTGTCAGCAGAGAGGTCAGACACCGTAAGCCGGCAGCGGCGGTTCTTATCGACTCCCCTGATTTCAACCTCCGTCTGGCAAAAAAGATGAAAAAAATGTCCATTCCGGTCCTTTACTATGTCAGTCCTACAGTCTGGGCCTGGCGAAAGAACAGACTGAAAACCATAAAAAAGACCGTTAAAAAAATGATGCTGATCTTCCCTTTCGAGGAAAAAATCTACGAGCAGG